>Ga0209537_1000282_pt1 | contig 61303 bp, 55 predicted proteins | sample BioPla4DNA1_FD_187698 | JGI IMG/M metagenome (GOLD analysis project Ga0209537, IMG submission 187698) | Biogas fermentation microbial communities from Germany - Plant 4 DNA1 (SPAdes) (version 2) | ecosystem: Engineered > Bioreactor > Anaerobic > Digestate | place: Bielefeld, North... | reverse complement strand
CAGATTCTCCCGGATCAAGGAGTTTATCTCCTCATCAGATGCCGTCGCCGGCGTGGCCATTACCCGTTCCCAAAGTTCCCGTATGGTTACGGCATAGCGGTCGGCTTCCCGGAAAGCCGCCTCTTCCGTCGGATCAACGCCGGCGCGCATGAACTGGGCATGTTCATACATGATCCGGTCAAAAAAACGTTTTTCTTCAAGCGCCCCAACCAGTTCACGGCGCCTGGCCAAAAAATCGTTCACAGTCATGCCTCCTTCGCAAGGTGATAAAAAAAACAGGATTGCCATTAACAATACAGTTTATCTCCAATCCGGCAGAACCGGAACAAGATGGGGGCATGAAGAAACCTTATTAAGTTAGATCTTTTCCGCCAGGAGTTTCTGTAAGACTTCATGACTAATCAGGTTGGCCTGGTTCTCCACCATTTCTATGCCTTCTTTGCCTCCGCTGGCAATCCCGTTCTTCAGGATGACCGGGAAAAAGCCTTCCTCCGCAGCGCCTTTGTATGTAGAAAGCACGCAGTATTCGGCGCAAAAGCCCGCAATCACCACGATGTCGGTTTTATGCTCCCGCAAGATCTGCGCACACTCTGTTTCTTCAAAACTGTTGACATGTTCCTTATGGATCCGGAAATCGCCGGGTTCCGGTTTTAACGGGTCAATAAGTTCAAAACCGGCCGTCCCCGGCAACACACCCTCCTTTTCCCCCTGATGCTGAATCCACAGAATAGGGCTGCCTGTTTTCCGGAAATAAGGGATTACCGCATTTATGGATTCAGAGGCCGCATCCATCGACTCCTTTGCGTAGCCGCCGTAAAACGCTTTTTGCAGATCAATGACGAGCAAAGCATAGTTCATAAGGAAAACCCCTCTCCGCTAAAAAAGATTGATTAACCCCGCGGGCACGGGTAAAATGAAATTAAGCGGGCGCACGCGCGGTCAAGAAAAAGGAGGCCAATTCTATGACTGAGAAAAAGACGGTTGGCCGGGATACGGTGGACTATATCAAAGAAGCAGTTTATATCTTAAAAACGTATTTTACCGGCAGGCTCAAAATCTCATTTTTACTGGGAGTTATCTGCTATCTCGCCTTGTATCTTATGGGAATAAGGTTTAAAGGACTGATCAGTATTATTTTCGCCGTTGCCAACCTCCTTCCCTACCTGGGGCCGGCCATTGGCATGTTCTTTTCCGCCTTGATCGTGGTCTTTCAAGAGCCGGTCCTGGCGGTATGGGTAATCCTCTTGAACCTAGGGTTACAGTTCCTGGACTCGTTTGTCTTTTCCCCTGTTATCCTCGGCAAAAACCTGGGACTCTCCCCTTTTATCGTCTTGGCGGTAGCCCTCATCGGCGGCGCCTTCTTTAATGTCTGGGGAGTTGTTTTTGCCGTCCCCGTTGCCGCTATAATAAACCTGCTGCTGAAGTCCTTGCTTTATAGAGAGAAAGAACGGTGACTGCGCCGAGGACAACCACCCCTCCCACCAGGGCCCATGGCCCGGGCGCCTCGCCCAACAATAAGAAGACCCAAACGGGATTGAGGATGGGTTCGATGACCGGGATGAGGATGGCCTCCAGGGCGGTCACTTTTTTGATGGCGATGGTATAAAAGATATAAGAAAAACCCAACTGGAAAAGGCCGAGGAAAACCAGGGCGCCCCATTCAAAAGCCGTGGGCAGGGTCTGGAAGTAAAAGGGCAACCCCACCAGCGCAGTGATGATATTCCCAAGCATCACCGCTTCCAACGGCGAACCGTCCTTCTGTTTTCTGAGCAAAAGAGTGAAGAGGGCAAAAAAAACGCCACTGAGGACGCTTAAGATATTACCCGTCAGGTTCCCGGGGGCCAAGTCGTCCACGAAGAAAAGGAGCATCCCGCCGAGGACCACCCCAACCGTTACCCAGTCGGCGGCGGTGACCCGTTCCCGCAGTACCCAGTAGCTAAGGAGCGCCACATAAACAGGGGCGGTGTACTGCAAAAGGATGGCATTGGCGGCGGTGGTCATCTTATTGGCGATGGTAAAGAGGCTCACCACACCGGCATAGCAAAGGGCTGTCCCGATCTGCAGCGCCGACCATTCAAGCCGGGGAAGGCGCTTGTCACGGATATAGAGGTAACAAAAGATGACGAGGGCGGCGATCCCGCTGCGGGCGCCGGCAATGGCCAACGGGCCCCAAGAGACGACCGACTTGATCAAAAGTCCTCCCGCGCTCCACAAAATAGCAGCTAGAACCAGAAAAAGTATGGCCTTGTTTCGTTCTGTAACGGCGGCTGTTTCCCTCTTCAATTTCTTCCCTTCCTTGTCCCAATTGTTTTAAATTAATATCCGTTTTTTTTTGCTATTCTCCCCACTTTAGTTTGGTATTCGCTGCTAAACCGGAATTACCTGCCTGGCGGCAGGCTCCGCCCGCTGTTCCATCCGGCCTGCTCCATCCAGCCCCGGCAACTACCCATACGGGCAGGCGCGCCCCCCGCTTCCCCTTTGTTAAAGCAATTTTAAAGAAGCTCCCGGAAGATGCCGAATAGATTACCAAGGGAAATAATTCCTGCATTTACCGTAATCTCCGGCCCGTCCTTGTTATTAACCTCTCTCTGTTTTTGCCGCAATCTCTCTCCCGTTCTTACCGGTGCAGAGGACTTGGCCGGAAATGATTCCGAAAGGGGTCGGTTGTTGTTTGGCGGTGAAACGGGAAAAACAAAGAGAAAGGGATAAGAAGCAAATACATAAAATAGCCTTCATCTTCATGCTGGGCTTGGCACTGCCGGTCTTTCCCGGGCTGGTCAACGCCCCGGACCGAACCGCTGCGGATCTTCCCCTCTATTCTGAAGTTATTATCGCCGCTGTCGGCGATGTAATGGTCCACAGCCCGCAGTATAAAGCCCAATACCGGCAGGAAACCGGCACTTACGACTTTACGAATAATTTCCGGTTTATCAAACCCTATCTCCTCCGGGCCGATCTCGCCCTGGCCAACCTGGAAACGACTTTTGGCGGGGAGGCCATCGGCTATTCGGGGTTCCCCCGGTTTAACACCCCGGACAGCTTGGCCGGCGCCCTAAAGGATGCCGGGTTTAATCTTATTATCACCGCCAATAACCATACGGTCGATACGGGGATCAACGGCGTCTTCAGGACGATTGATGTCCTCCGGGAGCGGGGCCTGCAGGCAATCGGGACCAGAAAACCGGAAGACGAGAAAAGTTACATTGTGAAGGATATCAACGGGATCAAAATCGGCTTTTCCGCCTATACCTTCGAAACCCCCAGGGTCTCAGGGAAGAAAACCCTAAACGGGATTATTGTCCCCCAGGAGTATGAAGACCTCATTGACACCTTTTCTTATCAAGATTTGGGCGCCGGGCTGCCAAAGATCAAAGAGCGCATCGAAGCCCTGCGGGAAGAAGGAGCGGAGTTCATCGTCTTATACCTGCATTGGGGCGAGGAATACCAGAGGGAGCCCAACAGGGCACAGAGGAAAATCGCAAGCACCTTGGCGAACTACGGGGTAGACCTGATCTTCGGCAGCCATCCCCATGTCTTGCAACCCATTGAATATGTCCAGTCCGATGACGGTAGCAAGGCCACGTTGGTCTTTTTCTCCTTGGGCAATTTTCTCTCCAACCAAAGGTACGAACGGTTGAAGAAGAAGTACACGGAAGACGGGGCCATCGTCTACGTGGAGGTTAAAAAGGACTTGCATACCGGTGAGGTCTTCATCGCCGGCTTCTCCTATTTGCCCACCTGGGTGCATAAGTACACGAAAAAGCAGCGGCTGGTTTATGAGATCCTCCCCTTAAACGATACCCTGGGCAATTTTGAATATTACAATTTGCTGACCGGGGAGAGTATCCGGCGGGCTGTCAACTCCAAACGGAATACGGTCAACCTCTTCAAAAAACCGCCCTTACCCGTTGGGCAGCAGGCGCGGGCGCTCCCTGCTGCCGGTCTAGAGCGTTCCGGGGAGGAACCTTCAATCCCACCGCCGGATGCCGCCACAAAATAATATACTAAAGGTGAAGGGTTGGAGGAAGAACCCCCACCAAAATTACGAAAGGGACGGGGCCTTTCTCCCCGTCCCTTTCTTTGCAGTTTGGCTTCATTACTCGCTCTGATCCTTCTCCCGGATCTCCACCCGCCGGATCTTGCCGCTGATTGTCTTGGGAAGCTCGGTGACAAACTCAATAATCCGCGGGTACTTATAGGGGGCTGTGACCTTCTTTACATGCTCCTGCAATTCCTTGGCCAGGTCATCGCTGGGTTCGTACCCGGCGGCCAGTACCACCGTGGCCTTGACCACCTGGCCGCGCAACTCGTCCGGGATACCGGTGACTGCACATTCCAGCACCGCCGGGTGCTCCAGAAGGGCGCTTTCCACCTCAAAGGGGCCGATCCGGTAACCGGAACTCTTGATGATATCGTCGGTGCGCCCCACGAACCAGTAATAGCCGTCCTCATCACGCCAGGCGGTGTCGCCCGTATGGTAGAGGCCGTCGTGCCAGACTTTCCGCGTCAGTTCTTCGTCACGGTAGTAACCCTTGAACATCCCTACCGGGCAATGCCGGTCCGTACGGACCACAATCTCGCCGACCTCACCGACCTCGCAGGAACGGCCGGTTTCATCCACAATGTCCATGGCAAAACCGGGGGAAGGCTTGCCCATAGAACCCGGTTTCGGTTCCATCCAGGGATAGGTGGCCACCATGACAACGGATTCGGTCTGGCCGTAACCCTCCATCAGTTTTAAGCCGGTCATTTTGAAAAACTGGTTGTAGACCTCGGGGTTTAAGGGTTCGCCCGCCACAACGCAGTACTCCAATTTACTCAGGTCGTATCTGGTAAGATCCTCCTTAATCAGATAGCGGTAGACCGTCGGCGGCGCACAGAAACTGGTCACCCCGTTTTCGGCGACCACCCGCATCAGTTCTTTGGGGTCAAACCGCTCGTAGTCGTAGACAAAGACCGCCGCGCCCGCCAGCCACTGGCCGTAGATCTTCCCCCAGGCCGACTTGGCCCAGCCGGTATCGGAAACCGTCAAGTGTAGGCCGTTCTCCCGTACGTTCTGCCAATAGGCGGCTGTCAGGATATGCCCCAGGGGGTAAGTCTGGTCGTGGCGCACCATCTTGGGATAACCTGTGGTGCCGGAGGTGAAATAGAGCAGGAGGGTGTCGTCATTGCAAGTGGCCGCGGCCCCTACCGGCCTGGTAAACTCCGCCGGGGCCTGCGCGATCCCCGCGTCAAAACTGTGCCACCCTTCGCGCTCCCCGCCGACGATGATCTTTAAAGCCAGGGTCGGCGAGTCGGCCTGGGCGGCGTCGACAGAATCCTGGAGGGTACCGTTGTCCACCGCCACAATGGCCTTAATCCCCGCCGCGTTATTCCGGTAGACAATATCCTTGGTGGTCAAGAGGTGGGTGGCGGGGATGGCGACCGCGCCCAATTTATGCAGGGCCAGGAGGGAGAACCAAAACTCGTACCGGCGCTTGAGGATCAGCATGACCGGGTCGCCCTTGCCAATCCCGAGACTCCGGAAGAAATTGGCCGCCTTGTCGCTATATAGCTTTAATTCGCCAAAGTTAAAGCTGGCTTTTTCTCCCTGCTCGTTACACCAGACCAGTGCGGTCTTCTCCGGCTCAAGCCGGGCCCATTCATCAACCACGTCATAGGCAAAGTTGAAGTTCTCAGGGACCTTGATGGCAAATCCTTCGTAAAAGTCTTCATAAGAAGAGAATCTTACACGTGACAGGTATTTTTCCAGCATTATTCGTCATCACTCCCCTACTATAACAGCAAGGAACTTGGCGGGCCGGCCGCCCATGGCTTTCATACCATGTTCCACATTGGAATCGAAGAAAAGGGCATCCCCCTCATTCAAGAGAACCTCATAGCCGTTAAGGATCACCTTGAGGGTACCTTCCAGGACATAATTGAATTCCTGGCCCGGGTGGCTGTTGAAATTGACCGGCGCCAGTTCTGGTTCCGGCTCGACGGTTACCAGGAACGGCTCAATTTTCTTGTTGATGAAATTATAGGCCAGGCTTTGGTATTTATAGTCCCGGCGCCGTTCCACCGAGACCCCCTTGCCATTGCGGGTCACGGCATAAGTGCGCAGCTTGGGTTCTTCCCCGGTCAGCAGGGAGGAAAGCTCAACCCCGAAACGCTTGGCGATCTTAAAAAGGATACCTACGGGGATATCAGTTTCGCCGCTTTCATACGCCAAAAGCAGGTCCTTGCTCACCCCCAACTCCTTGGCCAGCGTCTCCACGGATACACCGTTGATCTCCCGCAGACCCTTGATCCTTGCTGCCAGCATTTTTAACTCCTCCGGCACGTTCTTCACCCCTCTCATAAGATTTCTTCACAAGCAAGCTTGTATTATAAACATTTTAAACAGATGCTAAGACCATGGTAGAAAAAGTTGAAGCAACGTGCGGTTGCAATTAATTTATGTAAGTATAGCGCGCTGAAAGAAAAAAGTCAAGCAATACATTACAGCTTGAAAAGGGTTTTTCCCGCTTTTGTCGAAAATATTTGCAAGCCTTTTTCTGTGTGGAGGGGGATGGCATGAAGAATAAGAAAACTCTGCTTCTCATTGTCCTGCTGGCGGTAATTGCCGTAACCATATATATCCTTGTCTCCAAAGAAATCCTTGTGGTGCGACCCGGACCCGCATCCGTTAAAATGGATGAATTGACCTTGCACACCTCGGAGTTTCCCAAGTCTTTTAATGCTTATGTCAATAACTCCGTCGATGCTTCCCAGGTCTTTGACCTGGTCTATGCCACGCTGATGGAAGTGGACGACAAGACCCTGGAATTTCAGCCGCTGATCGCGGAGTCCTGGAGTATTTCCCCGGACCAAAAGGAGATTACGGTAAAGATCAACCCTGCCGCCGAATGGTCGGACGGGACCCCAATCACTGCGGAGGATGTGAAATTCACCTACGACGTGATTATGAACCCGGAGAACCTCACCTCGGTAATGCGCATGTACCTGGGGCGGTTCAACCCACCGGAGATCATTGACGAACGGACAGTAAAGTTTACCGCCAAGACCGTGCATTATAAGAACCTGGAGATGCTGGCCGGGTTCAATATCCTGCCCAAGCACTTGATGGAAGGGAAGGATTTTAATAAAGAATTCAATATGAGCCTCCCTGGGGGCAGCGGGCCCTACGACTTGACGGAAGTAAAAGAAGGAAGGTATTATGTGCTGACCCGGAAGGAGAATTACTGGGCTGACCGGTTGCCCCACATGAAGGGGACATACAACTTCAAACGCCTCCGCTTCCGGGTGATGAACCCGGTGGTGGCCTTTGAGGCCTTTAAAAAGGGCGAGTTTGATCTTTTTACTGAGATCACCGCCAAGCGTTGGATCGAAGATACCAACAGCGAACAATTTGAGAAGAACTGGCTGGTCAAGCAGAAGATCTATAATTACGCCCCCCGGGGTTTTTCCGGGATGGCTTTAAATATGCGCCGGCCGCTCTTTCAGGATCTGCGGGTGCGCCGCGCCATCGCCCACCTCCTGAATAGGGAGTTGATCCTGGAGAAGATTATGTATAGTGAATATAAACCCCTAACCTCGTACTGGCCCTATCTCTACGAAAAGGGCGAAGAGTCCAACCCAATGATCGAATTTAATCCGGAACTGGCGAAAAACCTGTTGCGGGAAGCCGGGTATGACCGCCTGGACCAGACCGGCTATTTGGTAAACGCGGCCGGCAGGCGCCTGGAGTTTTCCGTTGCCTACGTTATGGAAGATTCGGAGAAGTACTTAACTGTTTTCGTAGAAGACTGCAAAAATGCCGGGGTCAAAGTGAACCTGGAGCGGTACTCCTGGGCCACCCTCATCAAGAAGATGGAACAATACGACTTTGACGCGGTGGTGATTGGGTGGAGCGGCGCCCTCTTCCCCGATCCGGAGCAGCTCTGGCATTCCCGCCATATTGATGAGCCCGGCGGCAGCAACCTCCCGGGCTACCAAAACCCTGAAGTCGACCGGTTGATCGACTCCCTGCCGCCCATTTTTGACGTGGCAAAAAGAACGGAGATCATCAAGGAGATCGACCGCATCATCTACCAGGATGTGCCTTACGTCTTATTCTGGGAAGCCGATTACAGCAGGGTTTTATATAAGAATATCTTCGGCCGGCCGGCAACGGTCTTCTCCAAATACCGTTCGGGGATTATCCCTTCTTGGTGGATTGACCCGGAAAGAGTCGAAAGGTACCAAGAGGCTTTAAAGAGCCGGCAGGCCCTCCCGCCCGAACCGGTAGAGATCCACTACGATGATTACGCAGGTGAGGATTGATGTGGGCCTATTTTCTCAAACGGATGTTCTTGATTGTCCCGACCCTCATCGGGATCACCCTGGTTTCCTTCTTAATCATGCAGATGGTACCCGGGGGGCCGGTGGAACAGGCCCTGCAGCGCATGCGGATGGCGGCGCAAAGCGAAGGCGGGCCCGGTTACAGTGGCGCCCTGGAAACAGCCATCACCAGCGCGGAACTGGAGAATATCAAGAAATACTACGGCTTTGACCAGCCGGTGCTGACCAGGTATTTCCGGTGGCTGAAGAACCTGTTCCGCCTGGACCTGGGAACCTCCTACACCTACGAAAAGCCGGTTCTGGAAGTGATCGCCAGCCGGATCCCGGTCTCATTGACCTTTGGCTTGACCGGGCTCTTCCTGACTTACCTTGTCTGCATTCCGCTGGGGATAAAAAAAGCCCTCAAGCATGGAGAGGCCTACGACCACTGGACCAGTATCCTGATTTTTGTGGGTTACTCCATCCCCGCTTTTGCCCTGGGGGTGATCTTAATCGTTTTCCTGGCGGGCGGCAGCTTTCTGTCGCTCTTCCCCACTAGCGGGTTTGTCTCCGATTATTTTGAGGATCTGACCTTCTTCGGGAAAGTCCTGGACATCCTCCACCACATGTGTTTACCGCTGGTCTGCTATACCATCGGCGGTTTTGCCACTTTGACGCTGCTGATGAAGAATTCTTTAATGGAAGAGTTGAACAAGGATTACATCCGGACCGCCCTGGCCAAAGGCCTCCCTTACCGCCAGGCGGTCTTCCGGCACGGTTTGCGTAATGCCCTGATCCCGATTGCCACCAACATCGGGATGATTATCGGGGTAATCCTCTCCGGGTCCTTTTTGATCGAGACCATCTTCACCATTGACGGGATGGGGCTCCTGGGCTACCAGTCCATTGTTAACCGGGACTACCCGGTGGCCCTGGGGCTGCTAGTCATCTCCAGCCTGCTGATGCTGGTCGGGCGGATCATTTCCGACTTTTGCCTGGCCCTGGTAGACCCCAGGATCCGGTTTAAATAGGCTTTGGAGCATTGGAGGTGCAGAAGATTTTCCGGTTCTCTCCCATTACGCGCCGGCGCATACAAAAATTTAAGCAGATAAAGCGGGCCTATTATTCCCTGATCATCCTTTTGGCGACCTATTTTATCTCCCTTTTTGCCAATTTTATCGCCAATGACCAGCCCCTTCTGATCAGGTACGAAGGGAGATATTATTTTCCGGTCCTCCGCTTTTACGACGGGAGCCATTTTGGGCTGGACCCGTCGGAAAGGCCCAATTATAAAGAATTGAACCGTTCGCCCGCCTTTGCCAAAGGAACCGGCAATTTCATGATCTTTCCCCCGGTTCCTTACGGCCCCAACGAAACCATCCGTGATTTGCCGGGCTACCCGCCGACCCCGCCAACGGCCAAAAACATCCTGGGCACCGATGACCGGGGGCGGGATATCTTCACCCGCTTGCTCTACGGGTACCGGACCAGTTTCAGTTTTGCCCTTTTGATTACTGCCTGCAGTATGACCGTGGGAGTGATCATCGGCGGGCTGCAAGGTTATTTCCGGGGCTGGTTCGATCTGACCATGCAGCGGATGATCGAGATCTTCTCCACCATGCCCTTTCTCTATATTGTCATTATTATCGGGAGTTCCTTGGGTACGGGCTTCCTTACCCTTCTCTTGATCTTTATCGTCTTTGACTGGATCGGGATCTCCTATTTTATGCGGGCCGAGTTTTTACGCCTGCGGGAGGTCCAGTTTGTCGAGGCCGCCCGGGCGCTGGGAGTCAGCGACTGGCAGATCATGTTCCGTCATATGCTGCCCAATGCCCTGACGCCGATTATTACCTTTTTCCCCTTCAATCTAATCGGGGGCATTGGCGCCCTCTCGGCCCTGGACTTTTTGGGGTTTGGCCTCCCGGCGCCGACTCCCAGTTGGGGCGAGTTGATGCGGCAAGGGATGAACAATATCTTCTCTTACTGGCTTTCCCTCTTCCCGGTACTGGCCTTGTCCCTGGTTTTGCTCTTAATTGCCTTTGTGGGGGAAGGGGTGCGGCAAGCTTTTGACCCCAAAGAATACCAGAGGATGGAGTAAAGATGGGAACAGCTCTTTTGGAAGTTAAGAACCTGGCGGTCCATTTCCAGATCCCCGGTACAGCCGGGGAGACCACCGGGATCGCTGGTGGGGAACCAACCGGCGTTATCAAAGCCGTTGACGGCGTTTCCTTCCAGGTCTTCCCCGGTGAAACCTTCGGGCTGGTGGGCGAATCGGGTTGCGGGAAATCGGTTACCGCCTTGTCCCTTCTCAAACTCCTGCCCACGCCCCCTGCGGTCCTGGCGGGCGGGGAAGTGATCTACCGGCCGGAGAAGAAACAGCCGGGAAAGGACCTCTGGCAGCTCCCCCATGGGGACCTGATTAAACTCCGCGGGAGAGAAATCAGCCTGATCTTCCAGGAACCCATGACCAGCCTTAACCCGGTGATGAAGATCGGCCGGCAAATCGGTGAAGCGCTGCGCATCCATTCCCCGGAAAAAGCGCTGCCGGCAAAAGAACTCCGCCGGCAGGTCCTGGAGATGCTGGCCCGGGTGGGTATCCACCAGCCGGAGCGGGCTTACGAGGCTTACCCCCATGAACTCTCCGGCGGGATGCGGCAGCGGGCCATGATCGCCATGGCCTTGATCTGCCGGCCAAAACTGGTGATTGCCGACGAACCCACCACCGCCTTAGATGTGACAATCCAGGCCCAGATCTTGGAGTTACTCAAAGAGCTCCAGGTCTCCTATAACCTGTCGCTTCTCCTCATCACCCACAACTTGGGGATCATCGCCGAAACCGCCCACCGTGTGGCTGTGATGTACATGGGCCGCATCGTGGAACTGGCTCCGGTCAAAGAGTTGTTCCATAACCCCCTGCACCCGTATACCCTGGGTCTCCTCGCCTCCATCCCCCGGTTGGACAGGGAAGAGGAGTTAAGGGCGATCCCGGGGATGATTCCCGATCCCCTGCGCCTTCCCGCCGGCTGCCACTTCGCCCCGCGTTGTCCCCGGGTGATGGAGGTTTGTCATAAGGAGTACCCTGTGTCACGGGAAGCCGCCCCCGGCCATACCGTCGCCTGTTGGTTGCAGGATAAGTAAAGGATGGTTTCAGGAGAAGTAAAGGATGGTTTTGGAAATGGCGAATCTCCTTGAAGTTAAGGACTTGAAGAAGTATTTCCCGGTCCGTTCCGGCCCGCTGGGGTTCGGGCGGAAATGGGTGAAAGCCGTGGACCGGGTGAGCTTTACCATTGCCCCCGGCGAAACCCTCGGCCTGGTGGGCGAGTCCGGGTGTGGCAAAACCACCGTTGGCCGGAGTATTTTAAGGCTGACCGAGCCCACGGGCGGCCGGGTCTTTTTTAGAGACACGGAGATTACTGCGCTCACTGGAAAGAAAATGCGGCTCTTCCGGCCCAAAATGCAGATTGTCTTCCAGGACCCCTACTCGTCTCTTAACCCCCGGATGGTCGTCCTGGATCTGGTGGGCGAAGGCCTGCAGGGCGTAAGCCCGCAAAAGAAGAAGGATTTGGTGGTTGAGGTTTTGGAGCGAGTCGGCCTTTCACCGGAGATCTTGTACCACTACCCCCACGAATTCTCCGGGGGGCAACGGCAGAGGATCGCTATTGCCCGGGCGATTATCCTCCAGCCGGAACTGCTCGTCTGTGATGAAGCCGTCTCCGCCCTTGACGTCTCCATCCAGGCCCAGATCATCAACCTCTTGGTTAAATTACGCCAGGAAATGAAGATGGCTTACCTTTTTATCTCCCATGACCTGGCGGTGGTGAAACATATCTCCCACCGGGTGGCCGTGATGTACCTGGGGCAAATCATGGAGATTGCTCCCACCAAGACCTTGTTTGCCAATCCCCTGCACCCCTATACCAAAGCCCTGCTGGCGGCGGTCCCTGTTCCGGATCCCGATTACAAACGGGAGCGCCTGCTTTTAGCCGGTGAAGCCCAGGGGGGCACGGATATGGACGAAGGTTGCCGTTTTGCCCCGCGTTGCCCCTATGCGGAGGAACGTTGCCACCGGGAGGAGCCGCCGCTGGTTACCGCCGGCAAAGATCACCAGGTCAAATGTTTCCTGGTAAACAGCGAATAACAGCCGGAACGCCGCCTGTTTTCTTCCTTAGGTAATCCAGCCGATCTTGTTCCCGTCCGCATCAAGGATGTAACCGTCATATACTTCTCCGATGAGACTCCCCGAATAGGTCAGGATTTTGTTGCCCGTATAATAACCGACTTTTGACCCGTTTATATCTAAAATGATACCGGAATTATTGATCTCGCCGAAATATTGATTATTAATATAGACGGTTATCATCTCCAACATTCCCCCCTTGCTTTTAATCCTGGTTATACTGGAAGGAAAAAGCATTTTTCTATCTCTTGGCATCTTAGACAATTTTTCTCACTATAGTATACTATTTATATGACAAAAAGTAAATCGTTTTTTCAAAAAGAAAAACGGCTTTCGCCGTTTTTTTGCTTTGAGTAAAAACCTCCTGTAATTACTTGTTTGCAGAGGGTCAAGGCTCTTTATTTCACCGTTTGACGCGGGCGTTCCCCTCCCAGATGCTCCAGACTTGCTCTTCATCGGCGGGCTGGATATAATCGGTGAGGAAGGTGGTGGCCATGGCGCCGGTCGCCCAGGCGAACTGGATCCATTTCTCCGCTTCCCAGCCCTTTAAAATGGAGTAAAGCAACCCGCCGACAAAAGCGTCGCCGCCTCCGATCCGGTCAAGCACGGTAATGGGACGCGGTTCCACCACATGCCACTCGTCGCCCACCGCCAGAATCGCCCCCCAGAGGTGGCTGTTGACACTAATGACCTCCCGCAAGGTATTGGCGAAAACGGATGTATTGGGGAAGGCCTTTTTTGCCCGGCCGATCATCTCCTTGAAGCTCTCAACCTTTGCGGCCAGGTCTTTCCCGCCGGCTTCCGGCCCTTCCAAGCCCAAAGCCAGTTGGAAATCTTCTTCATTTCCAATGAGGATATCGGCGACACTGGCGATCTCTGTAAAGACTTTGCCTAGTTCCTCCTCGCGGTTTTTCCAGAAAGAAGCCCGGTAGTTAAGGTCAAAGGAGATCCGGGTATCATATTTCTTGGCGGCGCGCGCCAACTCCAAACAGAAAGCGCTGGTTTCCGGGGACAAGGCGGCGATCAAGCCGGAAACATGCATGATCTGGGCGCCTTCCTGCCCAAAAATCCGCTCAAGGTCAAAATCTTTCACATTAAGGGTGCGGCCGACTTCCCCCGCGCGGTCATTGTAGACCCTGGGGCCCCGGAGACCGTAGCCGCTGTCGGCGATATTGAATTGGTGGCGGTAACCCCAGGGGCCTCCCTGCGGTACTTCCGGCCCCTCAAACTCCATATTCCTGCTTCTCAGGTTGCTCTTGATCATTTGCGCAATGGGGCTCCCTTTCACAAAAGTCGTCAGGACTTTTACCGGGAGGCCAAGGTAGGAAGAGACACTGGCAACATTGGTTTCAGCGCTGGTAACGTGCATGTAAAAAGTATCGCTGCAATGCACCGGCTGCCCGTGAAGGGGAGTAATGCGCACCCCCATACTGCTAGGAACAATCAGTGCGTATTTGGCATCTTTGCGCAATTCCAAACCCATAATGAAATCCTCCTTCTCCGTAAATCTTCTTTGTACGCTGCTTTTTCCTTTTATATCTTAATACATTTTCATTGTAAAATCTATAGAAAGACTGGAATAAAAAACCGGAACCGTCGTGGGGCACATGTCAAGCCATGTAAAGCAATGTCCGGTAAAACCGGTGAATCCAGCGGGAATGATCGTCAATGGAGAGGCCCGGTCACCCGGAGGGTAAACCGAAGGTGACATTTTTAACCCACCGCCCGGAGGCCAGCCGCGAAAGGACAAGGATACCCTTGACGATCTCCTCCGCCAACCCGGCGGCGTAAACCAGATAGACCGGGAATTTAAGGACCAGCCCGGTGGTGATCGTCAGCGGCACCCCAATCAGCCACATGGTGAGGCCTTCCACCACAAAAGCATAATGGGCGTCCCCGCCCCCGCGGAGAATCCCGACGATGATTGTATTGGCAAGAATCCTTACGGAGAAGACGGCCGCCGCCATATAGAGAATAAGCAGGGCGTCCCTCTGTACTTTACTGGAGACGTTAAAGACCCGGAGAATCAAAGGGGCAAAGACGGCAAGCATGGAGCCGAGGAAGACCCCGGCGATGATCGAGAGGATAACAAATTTTTGCGCATAAAGCCTGGCCTGTCTCACCTTGCCTGCGCCGACGCTGTTGCCGACCATAACCGCGGCGGCGTTGGAGATCCCAAAGATCGTAATGAGAAAGAGGTTGGTTATGGTATTGACAATCTGGATCGCCGCCACCGCCTGCGTGCCCATGCGCCCAAAAACCGCCGTGTAGACCAGGCTGGCCGCTCCCCAGCAGATGTCATTGAGGATCACCGGGAGAATCGTGGCATAGGCCCTCTTCACGTACTCCCAACTGAAACCGGTGAGTTCACCCGGGGAAGCCGCCAAAGCCCTTTTCCCGGTATAGACCAGGGTGATAGTCGCACCGGTCTCAACAGCCCGGGCGATCACCGTGGCCAGGGCGGCGCCCTTCACCCCCAACGCCGGCGCGCCCAGATTACCGAAGATAAAGACATAATTAAAGAAAACATTACAGATCAGGGCCCCCCCGCTCACCGCCATCGGGAGAAAGGCGTTGCCGGTGGCGCGCAGGGCAAAATGATAGACGATATTGATCCCGGCAAATACATAGCTGATGAGAACGGTTTTCAGGTAGTCGCCGCCCAAGCCGATAACCGCCGGGTCTTTGTTGAAAACCGTAATGATCTTGCCGGGGAAAAGGTAGCCACAGACGATAAAAACAGTAGAAAAAACAATTGCTGAAGAAAGCCCGACGCCAAGGATACGCCGGCTGTTCCCGGTATCCCTCTTCCCCCAGAACTGGGCGATGAATACCGCGCACCCCGCGCCCAGGCCGATCATGAACATGAGGAAAATAAAGAAATACTGGTTGGCGATGCCGACCGCGGCAATCTCCGTCTCCCCCAGCCTTCCCACCATTGCAGTGTCGACCATATTTAAAAAGGAGGTGATGAAGTTCTGAACCATAACCGGAAGCGCGATTTTCAGCATTTGCCGGAAAAAATTACGGTCCCGGTACAAGCCTCGTAATAGTCCGTGTAATAGCCCGGTTTTTCCCGCCACCTGGATACTCCTCCAAAGCCAATCTTTTTCCATCCAGCTGCTTACCCATGACAGACAAGAGTATTGTTTCTCCCTTTTTCCCGGGATTCCTCTCTTTTTATCACTGTTTGACAGGTTTGTCATCTTTCTGATATATTTAACATAAATAAATCAATCAATTTTTCATTATTAATTGACCTTTCATTACATATGGAGATGCCGGTGGCGACGAAGATCCTATACAGGTAACCGGGGGTGGGATATGCTTGCGTCGCCCATTTTTTAAAAGCAGGAGAGAAAAGATGAAAAAAGCGGCAGATCTTTCCCGGGCGGACCGGTTGACGATTGATGAATTTTTCCGGAGCCTTCCCGTACCGGTCTTCCTCCTTAATGAGGACCGGCGTGTGGAAAAGATGACCCCTGCCGCCGCTGCCATTATTGCCGGCCTTTCCGGGGGAGCCGGCGGCGAAGGGTGCACCTTTGGCCGGGCGGTCAATTGTATCAACTGCTTGGATGACCCGCAGGGATGCGGCCGGACCCCCTCTTGCGAGGATTGTCCGGTAAGAGCAACCATCCTGGAGATCTACGCCACCGGCCAACCCTGCCGGCAAAAAGAGGTAAAGCTGACGCTCGGCCCGGACGGGCACGATTGTTACCTGGTAATCTCCGCGGAATTGTTAACCCTGCCTTCCGGTCGTAAAATTCTAATACATTTTGAGGATATCACCGCCAGGAAAAAAGCCGAAGAAAGGCTGGCGCTTACCAAGGAGATCCTGGACAGGGCGCAAAGGGTGGCCCGGGTCGGCAGTTGGCACCTGGACTTTTTAACCAATACCATGCTCTGGACAGATGAGACTTACCGCCTCTTCGGCCTGGAACCGGGGACCCCGGTTGATTATAACCAATTCCTGCAGAGAATTCACCCCGGGGACCGGGAGTACGTCAAGAGAAAATGGCGGGCGGCGCTGGCGGGAAAGCCCTACGATATCGAACACCGGATCATCGTCAACGGCCAGGTTAAGTGGGTCCGGGAAAAAGCCGAAGTGGAAACGGACACAAAGGGCAAGCCTCTCCGGGCCATCGGTACAGTGCAGGATATCACCATCTATAAACAGCAGGAGGCGGATAAAACCCGCCTGCAAAAGGAGTTGCTCCATGTATCACGGGTAACGGCCATGGGCGAACTCACCGCCGCTCTGGCCCATGAGCTAAACCAGCCGCTCATGGCGATCATGGGCAACGTCCAGGCTGCCCAGAGGATTTTGGCCCCGGAGTCCCATGACCAAGGCCCGGACCTTGAGGAGATCCGGGAGATCCTCGCTGATGTGGTCGCAGACAGCAAACGGGCGGCCGAGATCATCCGGAAGATCCGGGTATACTTAAAGAAGTCCCTGCATAAACCGGCCCCCCTGAATATTAACACGGCTATCCGGGAGATTCTCCCCCTGATCCGGAGTAATGCGGTGATAAAGAATGTTTCCTTAAATGTTGAGCTTGCCCCGGACCTGCCGCCGGTCAAGGGCGACCGGATCCAACTCCAACAGGTCCTTGTCAACCTGGCCCTCAACGGCTTTGAAGCCATGACCGGGGAAGGGGAGAAAGCACTGACCATCCGCACCGCCGGCGACGGGAAAACAGTTACCGTCAGTGTAAAGGATACCGGGACGGGGATTACCGTGGATAACCCGGAAGACCTCTTCAAACCGTTCTTCACCACAAAAAATGAGGGCATGGGCATGGGGCTCGCCGTCAATAGGAGCATTATCGAGGCGCACGGCGGGTCTTTAAAGGCGGAAAACAATAGTGATGGACCCGGGGCCACCTTCTCTTTTATCCTACCTGCCTATGAGGGGGATTGAAAAGATGACGCCAACAATCTTCATTGTTGACGACGACTCTTCGGTCCGCAAAAGCCTGGAGCGGCTACTCCGGGCCTCCGGATATCAAACGCAGGCTTTTGCCTCGGCGGAAGATTTCTTAGCCTGCCGCCCTTGTCTCAATCCAAAGGACCCCTCCTGCCTGGTGCTGGATGTGCGGATGCCGGGGATCAGCGGGATCAGCCTCCAGCAGGAACTGGCCAATGCCGGGGTCATTCTGCCCATTGTCTTCATCACCGGCCACGGGAATATCCCCATGAGCGTGCAGGCCATGAAGAACGGGGCCGTGGACTTTTTGCCCAAACCCTTTGCCGAAGAGGAACTGCTGAACGCGGTTGAACAGGCCCTCGCCAAAGCCGCCCGCCTGCAAAAGGAGGCGGCGGAGAAGGCGGAGATCCGCCGCAGGGTCAAGACCCTTACCCCCCGGGAATATGAGGTCTTCCGCTGGGTAATCACGGGAATGCTGAACAAAGAGATCGCCGCCGAACTCAAGGTCACAGAGAAGACCATCAAGGTCCACCGCGCCAGGGTAATGCAGGAGATGAAAGCCGCCTCCCTCGCCGACCTGGTACGCCTCGCCGAAAAAATCGGCATCACTCCTGAAAACCCTGGTTCTAACCCCGGTTCTTCTGTGGGCTAAAGTTTCGGTCCCCCTGGATATTGGACCAAGGTCCAATTTACAAAACCTTGCCCCTCTGGTATATTTTCCTTGATGAAAAGAGTAACTGTTAAACCCAAATTTTATATAGTCGATGATGACGAGGCAGTGCGCAAAGCCCTTAGCCGCCTGCTCAAAGCCGCCGGCTATACGGGAGAAACCTTCGCCTCGGCCGAGGACTTCCTGACGGCGCTCCCGGCGGAAGGCGACGGTATTCTCCTCTTAGACCTGCGGATGCCGGGGATTGACGGCTTTACGCTGCAAAAAAAGTTGCAAACCCTTTGTCCCAGCCTGCCGGTGGTTTTCATCACCGGCCACGCCCAGCCCGGCGACAGGGAACGGGCGTTGGCCGCAGGGGCCAAGGGTTTTTTAACCAAACCCTGTGACGGAGAAGTGCTTTTAAAGTTATTAGAATCAATAACCGAAAAAAAATAAAGAGAGGAGGGATAAGTGTGGAAAGAAAGTGGACCTGCGAGGAGGATATTTTATGCGGCATCAATGTCCCAAAAAACTGGGAAGACCTTTCGGACCTTGAGAAAAAGCACGTACCTGTAATCGAAGCACCGGACCGCGTTAAGAAGGATGAACCGTTCACTGTAAAAGTGACGGTCGGCAAGTTGCTGGCCCATCCCAACGAACCGGCCCACTTCATAGAATGGGTTGAGCTTTATTGCGGCGACACCTATTTGGGCCGGGCCGCCTTCAGCGCCGGGATGAGCTACCCGGAAGCCGTCTTTACAGTTAAACTATCTCACGCCCACGGGCCGCTCCGGGCACGGGAAAAATGCAACCTCCACGGCCTCTGGGAAGTCAGCAAAGAAATAGAGATCATCGAGTAAACCATAGCATTGTTCACGGTTATGTCGTATCATTGGCAAGCCACGGCAAAATGGCCGGGCTGGGAAAACCCGGGCAAGCGGGCGCATCCGGGCGCATCCATAAGCGGACAGCAGCCGGGTGCGGGGATGCGCGCCGCGAAAAACCCGGGATTCTGTGAGGTGCTGTTAATGAAAGAAACACCAACCAAAGTTGGGCTCGATAGCCTATCGGTCCTGGTGGGGGGGAAGGCCGGCGCCGGGGTGGACCGTTCCAGCACGGTTCTGGGGAAGCTTCTGAACCGGTTGGGCTACCGGACCTTTATCTACCGGGATTACCCCTCGATCATCAGGGGTGGCCATACCTTCTCCATAATCAGGGCGGCCAAAGACCGGATCGCCGCCCACCGGGATGAGGTTGATGTCATCTTGGCGCTGGACCGGGAGACCTTCTCCCACCATCAGCACCGCCTGAAAAAAGAGGGTATTTGTCTTTGCGATGCCCGGGAAAAGACGGCCTTGCCGGATCCCCGGGTTTTCGGAATCCCCCTGGCCGAGATTTTGCGCGAGGAGAAAGCCCCGGCCGTCATGACCAACACCGGCATGATCGGGGCTTTTGCCAAAACCGCCGGGATCGACTTCACTCTTTTGGAAACCGTCTTGCGGCAGGAACTCCGTAAAGAAACGGAGCTCAATGTGAAAGTTGCGCAACGTGGTTATGAAGCGGTCGAAGAGACGCTTACCATCGAACCTTTGCGCCGGGAGATCCTGCCGCTGATCACCGGCAACCAGGCAATTGCCCTCGGGCTGGTCAAGGGAGGTCTTGACGCCTATATTTCTTATCCGATGACCCCGACCACCCCGATCCTGCACTACCTTGCCGGTGTAAGCGGGGATTTTGGCCTGGACGTCCTGCACCTGGAGAATGAGATCAGCGTGATCCTGACCGCCCTGGGCTATGCCTACGCCGGGAAAAAGGCGGCCGTTGGCACTTCCGGCGGCGGTTTTTGCCTGATGACCGAAGGGCTGAGCTTGGCCGGGATGGCCGAAGTGCCTATTGTGATTGTCCTGGGGCAACGGACCGGGCCTTCCACAGGCCTTCCCACCTATTCAGGCCAATCCGATCTCCTCTTTGCCTTGCATGCAGGTCAGGGCGAGTTCCCCCGTTTTCTGGTGGCGCCGGGAGATGCGGAAGAGGCTTATTACTGGTCGGCACTGGGCCTGAGGATCAGCTGGGAGTTCCAGATCCCCACCATCATCCTTTCCGATAAAAACCTGGGAGAAAGCTTCTATAACTTCGACCGGGAACTGGCTGCGGATCCGGAGGCCCCGGTCCTCCTGCCGGAGGAGGAAAACCCGGATGCCGGCGAAAGGACCGGCCAGGACCTGCCCTACCGGCGGTATGCCCTGACCGGGACAGGCGTTTCGCCTTTGGCCTTTCCCCCACTGGCCGGGGGTGTCATTAAGGTTAACAGCTATGAACATGACGAAGCAGGGATCACCACGGAGGATCCCCACCAGACCACGGCTATGCAGGAAAAACGCCTGCGTAAAGGGGAGTATCTAGCCCGGACCCTGGAAGCGGTAAAAACGGTCAATACCTATGAAGGAGAGGACCAAGGCGCGCACGCGCACCAAACGGCCCTTCTTTGCTGGGGGTCAAATAAAGGACCCTGTCTTGAGGTGGGACGGCGGCTGGGGCTCAAAGTGATCCAGCCGGTTGTGCTTAACCCCTTCCCAACCCGCCAGTTTCAAAAGGCCCTTGCCGGGGTGAAGAGACTGATTACCGTAGAAAGCAACGCCACAGCCCAGCTTGGCCGGTTAATCCGGAATTACGGGTTTAAAGCCGACGGGCAAATCCTGAAAACCGACGGGCGGGCGTTTAGCATTGAAGAGTTGGAGGAAAAAGTAAAGGGGGCGATGGCATGACCGCCCATAATTTTGAAACCTCTGCGACGAACACCTGGTGCCCGGGGTGCGGGAACTTTCCCCTCTTAAACGCCGTAAAAACAGTCCTCAAGGAACTAAGTGAAGGAGAGTCACCCACGCGCCCCGAGAACCTGGTGATGGTTGCCGGGATTGGCTGCCACGGCAAGATCGCTGATTACCTTAATATCAACAGTTTTTATAGTATCCATGGGCGGGTGCTCCCGGTTGCCACCGGGATCAAACTGGCCAACCCGGACCTGGAGGTCATCGGTTTCGCCGGCGACGGGGACGCCTATGGCGAAGGCCTGGAACACCTGATCTTTGCAGCCAAAAGAAACGTTGACATCACGGTGATCGTCCATAACAACCGGGTCTACAGCCTTACCACCGGCCAGTTCTCCCCCACCTCGCCGCCGGGTTTTCCGGGGCGTTCCACCCCGGCGGGAAGTCCGGAAGTGCCCCTGAACCCGTTGGAGCTTCTCTTGGCCAGTGGCGCGACCTTTCTCGCGCGGGGGTTTTCGTCCCAGCCGGAGCAGATGAAGGAGATCATCAGGGAAGCCATAAACCACCGGGGCTTTGCTTTAGTTGATATACTCCAGGTCTGTGTCACCTTTTACAATCTCCACAAGTACTATGCGGAACGGGTCTATACAGTGGAAGACCACGATCCGGGCGACTATTTCCAGGCCCTGCAAAAGATAAGGGAATGGGATTATGGCGCCAGTTCCGGCGGGGAAGAACAGGAGAAAATTCCCCTGGGGATTCTCTACAAAAAAGAAGCCCCCACCTTTGGCCAGAGGCTATCTGCGGGCGGCGGGGGGAGCAAGAGCGCCACGCCGGCGGACCGGGAAGCGCTCATCGAAAAGATCCTGGCCAACAATATATAAACTACGTTAAATAGTAAATAAAAACTGCTTTAAGCGACCTGCTTATGGAGTTGCTGCAACTACTCATGTACCGGTAAAAGCAGGGATCTCTGCGGAAAGGAGGTGACAAGAATGTACGTTGAAAGAGTCGGCCAGCGCTTCTACTGCACAATCTGCGGGAATGAGGTTACCGTGACCAAGGTCGGCGGCGGCGAACTGGTCTGCTGCGGCCAGCCGATGGAACTGGTGGAGGAAGAATAAGAGAGTATAGCGGTATTTCTGTAATACAATAATAGGAGTAAAAAGGAGGGAACCGGGATGGCAAAAGTGAAAATTTACTCTTTGCCCACTTGCCCTTATTGCGACAAAGCCAAGGCCTTCTTGGATGCCTATAATATCAACTATGAGGAGATCAATGTGGCCACGGATAAAGAAGGCATGGAGGAGATGATCGAGAAAACCGGCCAGATGGGCGTCCCCGTCCTGGAGATTGACGACCAGATCGTCATCGGGTTCGACCGGAGAAAAATCAGTGAACTACTGGGGTTGGCGGAATGAACAAGGAAAAGATCTATGACCTTGTCATCGCCGGGGCGGGCCCTGCCGGGATCAGCGCCGCAATTTACGCGGCCCGTAAAGGCCTGGACATTTTGGTCGTGACCGGGGACATCGGCGGCCAGACCAACTGGAGCGGGGACGTGGAAAACTACATGGGCTTTCAGATGATCACCGGCGCCGAATTGGCCGATAAATTCGAAGAGCATGTAAAGAAATACGCGATTCCAATCAAAGAAGATGAACCAGTGGTTGAACTGAAAAGCGAAGGCCGCCTGCATACGGTGAAGACCACCGGGGGCGCCTATACGGCCAGGTCGGTGATTATCGCCACGGGTAAAACCTACAAGAAGCTTGGGATCCCCGGTGAAAAAGAGTACGAAAGGAGAGGCGTTGCCTATTGCGCCACTTGTGATGCGCCGTTTTATGCCGGGAAGACCGTAGCGGTCGCCGGCGGCGGCAACTCCGCTTTCGAATACGCCCAACAGTTGATGGGGATCACTAAAAAGACCTATATTATCAACCTGGCCAAAGAGCCCACCGCTGATCAGATCCTCCAGGATAGAGTCCTTGGGGCGGAGAACGTGGAACTCATGAACTCTTCGATAATTACCGAGATCACCGGGGACCGGTTTGTCCAAGGCATTAAGGTCCGGAACGCGAACGGGGATCCCGGCAGCGAGCGTTATTTGGCGGTAGACGGTGTCTTCGTGGCGATCGGCCTTATTCCCAATACCTCCTTCACCAGCGGATTAGAGAAGAACGAGAACGGCGAGATTATTGTGGACAACTGTAACCGCACCAATATCCCAGGGGTTTTCGCCGCCGGGGACGTCACCGATATCCCGCATAAACAGATTGTTGTCGCCGCCGGTGAAGGCGCCAAAGCAGCGCTCTCAGCCTATCTGTACCTGTCCCGCAACTAAGCCCCTCCGGCGCCCGGCCAACCCTCCAACTCCAACCGGTTTTTCTCGCATGCACGGATCTTCGTGCGCCAAGCCCCGTTCCGGGGTCCCGGCGGAGAAGTCTTCTTCTCCGCTTTTTTTCTTGCACCCCCGCCGGTTTTATAATAGAATAAACTCAAAGTTTGGTACGGAATTATCTCAGCCCGGGAGGTTTGGTGATGGAAAAGACGTTTAAGGACTACGAATACCAACGGCCTTCACTGGAAAAGGTTGAAGCCGAATTCAACCGGCTCCTCAAGGAATTTGCCACGGCAAAATCCTTTGCCGCCCAGGATGCGGCCATGGAGGAGATCAACGCCCTGCGCAACGAGTTTGCATCCATGGCCGCCTTGGTCACGATTAGACACGCCATCGATACCACCGACCCTTATTACGAGGCGGAGAATGATTATTTTGACGAGATCTCCCCTGTCTATGAAGGCCTGGTTTTCAAGTACTACCAGGCGCTGGTGCAGTCGGAATACCGTCCTCAGTTGGAAGAGAAGTGGGGGCGGCAGCTTTTCCGGATCGCCGAAACCCATTTGAAGACCTTTACCCCGGAGATCATCCCCGACCTGCAAACCGAGAACAAACTGGCCAGCCAATATACAAAGCTCCGGGCTTCCGCCCGGATCCCCTTTGCCGGGGAGGAAAGGAACCTGGCCCAGATGGCCCCCTTCATGGAAGCCGGCGAACGGACGGTGCGCAAGGAGGCCCACGAAGCCTATACCGGCTTTTTTGCCGCCCATGAAGGCCAATTCGACGAGATCTACGACCAATTGGTGAAGGTCCGGGATAAGATCGGGAAAAAATTGGGGTTTAAAAACTTTGTCGCCCTCGGTTACGCCCGCCTCTCCCGGACCGACTATGACGCGGCCACGGTCGCCGGTTACCGGCAACAAATCCTTGACCATCTTGTCCCCCTGGCCGTCTCCTTAAGGAAGCAGCAAGCCAAGAGGCTGGGGCTGCCCGCCCTGAAATATTACGACGAACCCCTCACTTTTCCCACGGGAAACGCCGTGCCCAAAGGCGGCCCGGAATGGATCATCGCGCAGGGGCAGAAGATGTATGATGAGCTTTCCCCGGAGACCGGTGAGTTCTTTACCTACATGACTGAGAAGGGTTTGTTTGACCTTATCGCCAAGAAAGGCAAGGCCGGCGGGGGATTTGCCACCTACATCCCCAAGTTCCAGTCGCCGTTCATCTTTGCCAATTTCAACGGTACCTCCGCTGATATCGACGTTTTAACCCATGAATTCGGCCATGCCTTCCAGGTCTACTCCAGCAGAGACTTTGCGGTCCCGGAGTATTCCTGGCCGACCCTGGAGGCCTGTGAGATCCACTCCATGAGCATGGAGTTTCTGACCTGGCCGTGGATGCACCTGTTTTTCAGCGAAGACGAAGGGAAATATAAATACGCCCACTTGAGCGGGGCGATCCTCTTCATCCCCTACGGCGCGGCGGTCGACGAATTCCAACACTGGGTCTACGAGCACCCGGAAGCCACGCCGGAGGAGCGGAAACGGGCCTGGCGGGCGATTGAAGAAAAATACCTGCCCTACCGGGATTATGAAGGAAACGACCTCCTGCAGCGGGGCGGTTACTGGTTCCGGCAGGGTCATATCTTTACCAGCCCCTTTTACTACATCGATTATACCCTGGCACAGGTCTGCGCCTTACAGTTCTGGGAGAAGGCCAATACCAGCCGGGACGAAGCCTGGCAGGACTATCTCCGGCTCTGCCGGGCCGGCGGCAGCAAACCCTTCCTGGAACTGGTGACCCTGGCCAACCTGAAAAACCCGTTTGCCGGCGGCGCCCTGGAGGCGATCATCCCCCCTGTCCGGGAGTGGCTGGAGGCCCACGCGGAGAGGGAATTCTAACCGGCCAACCGGAAAAACAATGGTTTTCATAGAAATAGCAGACGGCCGGAACCCGGCCGTCTGCTATTTTCAACCCATACAACCATATACACGCTTCGGTTCTATTGTATTACCAGCCGGGCCGTGGCCCCGCCGTCACCCAGTTCAATCCGGGCTGCGGCCGTCCGCCCGTCGGCGGTGGCGGTAATCTCATACTCCCCTTTAAAACCATCCACCCCGGCCCTGCCCATTTCATCCGTGGTCAGGGTTTCGTTTGTCCACCACTCGCCAAAGACCAGGTCCATATAGGCCTGGCCGTGGGGGCGGAGATTCCAGTCCTTATCATAAAAAGCGGCTTCCGGCTTCCAGTGCTGCCTGGCCCAGAAACCCCAGCTTAAGAAGGAGTCAACCGCGGGATGGCTGAAGACCGCAATGAGAAAATCGCGGGTGAAATCAGCTTGTAGCTGTACTTCCTCGGGGTGCTGGTCGTTGATGGCCATGTCAAATTCGGTGATCACCAGGGGCAGCCCGAATTCGGCAAATTCATCGAGGATCTCCCAGATCCTTTCCGGCGGGGTCACCGTGGCCGTGGAAAAATGGGACATAAAACCGATGGCCTCCACCGGCGCCCCTTTTGCCAAAAGCCAGGCGATCCGCTGCTTGTACCTGTCCTTCAGATGGTGAGGAAAGGGAAGGATGGTACCCTCGTTAATCGCCAGCCTGGCTTGGGGATCCATTTCCCGCGCCAGGCGCCAGAAGTCAAGGGTGGCCTCCCAGCCGATGCGCTCCGTGATCTCTGTAAACATCTCCGGGTGATTATGGACATCCCATTCCGCCAGCCTCCCGGCAAGCGTGCCCAGTTGGTCCTTGATCCGGACCTCTATGGCGCTTTTCATCTCCCGCACCGGCATGCCGGCATCGGTCAACATATGGCTATGGGTTGCCCAGAAAAGGGTATGGCCGCGGGCGGGAATCCCCTGCTCATCCAGCCAGTCCAGGGCCTTCATGACCTTCTCCCGGCTGTAATGCTTCCCCCACTGGCCGGCCCAGGCCGGGGTCTTCAGGTCGTTCTCAAAGACCACCCGGTTGAACCGTTCCTTCACCACCTGCCGGTATTTCTCGTCATCCGGCTGATTCCCGGTGAGCCTGTGGGCGGTAACCGCCGTCCCGAACGGGAAGGCGTGCCGCTTCATCTCCACCTTTACCTCCGCGCCGGGAAGGGGTCTCCCCTCCCCGTCAACCACTTCCACCAAGAGTTTTGCCATGCGGATCTCGCGTATCCGCTCTTTGGCCACTTGCCGCCAGGGCGCGTCCTGTTCCTGCCCGGGGTAGGTAAGGGCGTTTGTTGTATCCGTCACCGGCAGCAGCGAGAGGTCGTATCCTTTACTCGCGGCGTTCCCCAGGTTCACGATCTCCACGCCGCCAACCTCAAACTCCTGTTCATAAAAGCCGATATGGAACTCCAGGTACCAGTTGCGGGAAGCGGCGGGCATCACCGCGTAGTAATAGTAGGGGTGCCATTCCTCCGTGACCGGCCGGTGGCGGCCCTTCTGCAGGGCCTGACTCGTATCTTCCTTTCTCTTAATCAGCAGGTTGGTGATGGGAGCCCGCTGGATATCCCCTTGCAGGCTGCTCCGGAGCCACAAGCGGACAAAGATCAGGTCCCCTTTCTTTGCCGGCTGCCGCGCGTCCCACCGGGCCTGGGCGTGCCAGGGTTCTTTTGTGGCAAAATGGGTCCTGACCCGCATTGCCTTACGGAAAGGGAGGTCCGGTTCATCCACGGAAAAATAAGTAATCTCAACCGGGCCCACCGTCCGGAAATCCGCCGTTACCCGGCGGATATCACGGGGGTTGAAACCTCTTGCCACCAAAACCTCTTTTAAATCGGCGGCATCCTCTTTTTCCCCGGAGAAAACCGCCCCGGAAAAAACACCGACCAGCGCTACGAATAGAAGAATATTTACTATTCCGCTCTTCTTCATGATATAACCTCCTGTGTCTGATGTGACCTCTTCTGCCGAAGATCTGCAAAAACCGCTATAAACCCTTCACCGTGGTCTCCAGGACGCAGTGTACACCTTTTTTCCTAACCCGTTTCTTTGCAAAAAACATAAACCGGCTATTTTCTCAATTCTCCCTCCGGTCTCGCTATTCCTGCCTTTTCGTGGATGAACCTCCAATCCTGCCTGCCCGTGCAACCCTTATTCATAAAAAGCCAAGGCCTTTTCGAGGCGTTCTTTAATAATCCTCCTGATATGGGGCGGTTCGAGCACTTCCGCGTACATGCCGAAAGAGAGAATAAAACCATAGACCCACTCATCCTCGGGGTAGGAAAAGCGGACTGTGAAACTGCCATCCGCGTGCGGGGCGATCTGGGATTCCTCAAACTCATCATAAACCCGGTAGGCCTGGGTGGAATGGATCCTCATGGTGATTTGGACCTCAGGAACGGCGGGTTCATCTTCAGCCACGAGCGGGTTTTCCTTTTCCGGCCGGCGCGTAAACTCCTCCGGGAGCAGGCGGATGTTTTTGATCCGGTTAAGCTTGAAAAGGCGCTGGCCCTGCTTGTTGCGGCAAAAAGCCCGGAGATACCAGGCCTTGCTCTTGAACCACAATTGTAAAGGCTCAACGGTCCGGGTGGTTTTCTCACCGTACCTGTTATAATAGGTAAAAGAGAGGAGTTGCCGGTTGAGAATCGCCTCCTTAATCGTGGCCAGTGTCTCCTGTTTGGCCGGGCCCCAGCCAGAAAAATCCACGGCAATCCAGTCCACTAATTTCTGCCCAAAAATGGCCCTTAATTTCGTCAGCACCTTTTCCGCCTGGGGATAATGGACGGCGCTCAACCCGTGCAAGGCCGCAAGGATCTCATTTTGCTCTTCTTGGGAAAAGACCGATTTGTTCAGGACAAAGCTGTCGACCAGTTTGATGCCGCCGTTCCGGCCCTGGCTGGTGTAGATAGGGATGCCGGCCTGGCATAAGCCATCAATATCACGGTAGATGGTCCGGGGCGATACTTCAAACTCGGCAGCCAATTCACGGGCCGTCACAATCCCTTTATTCAACAGGATAAAGACGATCCGGAGCATCCGGTCGATCTGCATGGCAATACCAGTCCTTTCCGGCGGTTATTTTACGGTCACACGAACACGCACGCAAAACCCAGCCTATACCCATACTATACCATAAAATATGACAGGAGTATGTCATATTTTCCCCGTCAAGAAAAGCACGAATAACAGGGTGGACAATTCTCACCTCACAGGGTTGCAAATTGTTACCCCAATAAAAAACTCCCCCGGTGGCGGGGGAAAAGATACCAATGAAAATCTAAAGGGCAAAAAAGAGGAAAACGGGCTTACCTTTGCTGCCAGCGTTTTAACTTGGGGAAGTACTCCTGCATTGCCGCCCGGGCCGTGTTTTCATCGGGATAGGCCCCTGCCTGCAGCGCATGGGGGATGCAGATCTCGATCATCTCTTCCATTGTCACTCCGGAAGTGAAAGCGCCGTCTTTATAACAATAGATGCAGTACTCCCCGTTTTTGGTGCCGTCGGCGTTCGTCCCGAGCAAAGACTCTTCCGTTAAAGGCATGGCGCAGCTTTGACAGAGTTTTTCTCCGGTCATCTTTGACCCTCCTTTTTCTTGTGTTAATTGCATTATATAACCGGTAATATGACAACTGCCTGTCATAATTTAAAGTTTTTTCTTCAGATCGCACGCGAACTATGCCCGCCTCCTCTTATAAATTGCATACCCGGACAAGATATGCTAAAATAGACAACGATTAAGAGCAGGAGGAAAGGAACGGAGGTGGGGCTATGGACCGGATGCATACACCCGTGCCAGTCAGCGAAGAAACCCTGAAAAAACTGCTTATCTTCCAAAGAACCGAGATTACCGAGTATCACATATACAGCTTGCTCGCGGCGAAAGTTAAGGATGAAGAGAACCGGAGGGTATTGGAGAGAATCGCCCGGGAGGAACTGGCCCATTCTGAGTTCTACCGGAGATACACCCAAAAAAACATAAAACCGCAGCGGCGGAAGGTTTTCTTCTATTACTGGGCGGCCCGGATCTTTGGCTTGACTTTCACCCTGAAACTGATGGAGAAGGGCGAGGAGCGGGCACAAAGTGCTTACATGGAAATATTCGAAGAACTGCCGGAAGTGCGGAAAATTGCTGAAGAGGAAAAACACCATGAGTACCAGTTGCTCAACCTTATTACCGAGGAACACCTGGATTACGTGGGTTCGATCGTCCTTGGCCTCAACGATGCCCTTGTTGAACTCACCGGGACCCTGGCCGGGCTGACTTTTGCCCTCCAGAACACCCGGCTGATTGCCTTGGCCGGCCTGATCACCGGCATCGCGGCTTCGTTTTCCATGGGGGCTTCGGAATATCTCTCCACCAAGGCGGAGGGGGGCGGCGGGCAGGAACCGTTCAAATCCGCCGTTTACACCTGGATCGCCTACCTGATTACTGTAGCCGCCTTGATCCTCCCCTATTTGCTGCTGAAGAATTACCTTTTCAGCCTGGGTATTACCCTGCTGGTGGGCATCTTGATTATCCTTGTTTTTAACTTCTATATCTCCGTCGTCAAAGATCTGCCTTTCCGCAGGCGGTTTTGGGAAATGACCGCAATCAGCCTCGGGGTGGCGGCTTTAAGTTTCAGCATCGGCTATGTTATCCGCCTTCTTCTGGGGGTGGAGATCTAGGAACCGGATAAACGGGATCCAGTGTTGTAGGATACTGGGTATTCCTCTTGGTCAATCAGGTTTTATGAATGAGGCTTTGTAAACCTTGGGGTCTTTCAATGGTTACGAAAGAGAAGGTGCCTGTGGATGAAAGAAACTGCAAAAAAAGACCGCACCCATAGCCTGGGAGAGGAGAAAATCATCCGGCTTTTACTCCGTTTTTCCCTCCCGGCCACCCTGGCCATGGCGGTCAACGCCTCTTACAATATTGTCGATACCATCTTTGTCGGGCGGCTGGGGGCCGACGCCATCGCCGCCCTCTCCATCTGTTACCCTGTGCAGATGCTCCTGGGCGCTATTGCCATTGGCACGGGGATCGGCGCCGGTTCCCTGATCGCCCGTTCCCTCGGGGCCAAAGACCAAAAGAAAGCTTCGTTTGTGGCCGGGCAGGTTTTTCTCTTGAGCCTCCTTTTCGGCCTGGCAGCAACCTTAACCGGTCTTTTCTATCTCCGGCCTTTGCTGGTCTTGTTCGGCGCCACCCCGGAGATCCTCGAGCTGGCTGTGGAGTATATGTCGGTAATCGCCAACGGCGCCCTTTTCCTTTTCTTCATTATGATGATGAACCATGTCACGCGGGCGGAGGGGAACCCCAACTTTTCCATGGCGGTTATGATCTCTTCCGCAGTCATAAATATCATCCTCGATCCCATCTTCATCTTTGGTCTGGGAATGGGGATCAAAGGCGCCGCGGTGGCCACGGTCATCGCAAAAATAGCGGGGGTTGCCATTCAATTATGGTATTTTCTCACGGGTCGCAGCGCCCTGTCGCCTTCCCTAAAACATCTCCGCCCGGATCTCCGGATTATCTGGGATATTTATAAAGTGGGCTTGCCTTCGCTCTTGATCCAGATCTCCGGCAACCTGGCCATAATTATCGCCAACCAGATCCTTGGCGGTTTTGGCTATATCCCCATCGCGGTGATGGGGATCATCCTCCGCATGCAAATGCTGGCCTTCATGCCGGTGATCGGCATCTCCCAGGGGCTGCTCCCGATTGTCGGGTATAACTTTGGCGCAAAAAAATACCGGCGGATCCGGGAAGCCGTTTTCAAAGGCGCCGGCGCCGGCAGTCTTTACTCCACTCTGGTCGGGATCGCCTTTTTCCTCTTCCCCGGCTTTTTCCTGAAGATTTTCACCGGCGACCCCGGAGTATTGGATGTGGGCATTAAGGCCGTGCGGATCATGGTCTTAATCTACCCGCTTTTGGGCCCGCAAACCGTCTCCATCACTTTCTTCCAGGCAATCGGCAAGGGCCTCCCGTCCCTCTTCCTCTCCGCACTGCGCCAGTTCATCCTCTATGTCCCCTTGCTCTTTCTCCTGCCGCGTTTCTTCGGCCTCGCCGGGATCTGGACCGCCACCCCCGTCGCGGATCTGCTGGCCTTTACGATTACTCTCGCCCTGGTCATCCGCGAATTCCGGATCCACGGGATCTCTCTTTCCCGTTCATAACCCGCCTTTTGAGGTTCTTTGACAGTTCCGGCAGTTTTCTTAAGGGATTGACCCCAAAATAGAAACGGAGGAAATTGACGATTCCCCGGGTAAGCTCATCAAACATGGTGGTGAGATATAACCCGAGCAACCCCCATTTCAGGTAAAAGATGGTGAAAGCGGAGAAACCAAGAACAAAAATTGTCCCGTAAATTTGTGAATAAAGCATCCATCTGGTATCCCCGGTGGCGCGGATGGCATGGCCCGAGACGATATTGGATGATTGAAAGACCAGCAAAATTCCGGAGATACGGAGAAGCTGGCCGGCTCTTGCCAGGACCTCCGGGTCCGAAGTGAAGATCCGGATTAAAACCCCGGGGATGAGCGCAAAAATCAACCCCATAACCACGCAGGTAGCAACGGAGATCTTCTGCGCGTAAAGGGTGATTTTTTTTGCGTCGTCAAACCTTTCTTCACCCCAGTACTGGCCGACCATGGTCGTGGTGGCTTTGGCAAAACCCATATAGAACAAAACAGGGATCGTCTGAATACTGGTGACCAGCGAATAAATGCCGATGGCCATTTCATCAATGAAGTTAAGGAACCGGACCAGGACCAGGTTCCCCGCTTGATAGAGAAAGATCTCCACGCCGCTGGGGATGCCGAGGCGGGCGACCTCCCAGAACGGCTGCCATTTTGGTCTAAACAAAGCCTTTTTATCAAGGGAGAAAGGTAAATTGCCCTGAAGGAAGAGGCTGTAAAAGAGGATAGCGCAACCTACCAAGTTGGCGATTAAGGTGGCCAGCGCGGCGCCTTCCAACCCCATGGCGGGAAGACCCCAGTGCCCAAAGATCAGGAGCCAGTCCAGGAAGATATTGAGAAAACTCCTTACTACCCCCACCACCATAATCGGGCGGGTGGTACCCACCCCTTCCAGGATTGAAGCAGCCGCAACCTCGATACCGAAGAAAATCAGATAAACCCCGATAATCCGGACGTAAACCGCGGAAAACCGGAGAATATCACCGGTGGCGCCGAATAAAGAGAAGATTTTCTCCGCACCGAAAAACCAGAGGAGGAAAAGGCCGGTGGAGATGAGCGTAAGATAAAAAAAGGCCGACTGGCTCAACTCTTGCGCCCGCCGGTAATCCTTTCTGCCGACGTTTTGGGCGACCAAAACCGTCAAACCGGTGGCAATGGCAAAAAAGACAAAAGCCATGGCGTTGTAAGGGATCATGACGTTCCCTATGGCCGATAAGTAACGGGCATCCAGGTTACCGACAAAGGCTCTGTCGATTAGGAGCATGAGGTGGTGGGTTATCCGCTGGACTATAATGGGCAAGGCGATGGCGAACATCATCCGCTGCTCTGTTGTTCTTCGTTTTTTCCACATCTCCTGAAAAACCCTTCCTTAAGCACTATTTAAATACTATTTCGTTACCATATTATCTTAATCCGGCAAAAAGTCAAGAGAAAAATTAACGGTTCCATCCTTCCCAGTCGGACTTCTTATCCACATACAGCTTGCCTGTGGTATCCAGTTGCGCCACCATCACTTCGGAAAGATCATTAATCCCCAGGTTACGAAGTTGTTCCCAGAGCCACTCCTCGTCCAGGTTCAACTCGGCGAGGCGGTGCCGGGCGATATTCCCGTCCACCACCAGGATCTGCGGCATCCCTTCATATTGGGTATCCAGTTTCAAGTCTTCAGGGGTCACCGGCCGGTATTGAGACTTAAGCAAAACGCTTAACTGGCCGTTGGTTTCAAGTACCGCCTCCTCCACTTGGGAAAGATCAAAGATCCCCCTATTCCGCAACTGGGTCATTAACTCCTCCATGTCATAATTGGCCCTGTCCATTGCCTCCTCCATCAACTTCCCGTTTTTTATAATCACACTGGGCTCGCCTTCAATGATTTTACTGGCATAAAGGCTTTTCAAAGTAAGGCGGTCGATGGCTATAGCCAGCCCGGCCCAGACCAAAATACTGGTCACACCGGCAACAACCGGCGTCTCCGTATTGGTGGCCAGGGTGGAGGCGGTGGAGCCGATGGTGATGCCAACGGCATAATCGAAGAAATTCAACTGCGAGAGCTGGGTTTTCCCCATTAAGCGGGTCATGATTAAGAGGAGAAAAAAGGCGACAGTCGCCCTGATCAGCACGGCGATTACCTCCGGCACCAGCCAATTCCCCCTTTTCCCATTTTACTCTGATCTTGCCCGGGGGAGATTCTTTTATGCCGTCCCCAAATCTTTTCTGCCGATCCCTATCTACAGAATAAGTCAGGAAAATTTTCTCTCTTTCGTCATATTAATTAATTAGTACAACTTCACGATCTCTTCTTCAGCCGCCCACTGTGCCTGCAAATGAGGTTGCCAGTCGGCTGAATTTCATGGCAGAAATGGGGTGATCGCCCGGGTACTGCAGTATTAGAGGTATTCCTTATATTGCTGGAGTTAAAAATCTAAAACGAAAGGGGTAGAAAAATGAAGAGGTTCATTTCTTTACTGCTCATCCTTGCCCTGGCCGGCAGTTTTGCCGGGTGCGGCAAAAAGACCAGTGAAAAGGCGGATGAAAACTTAATTGGGGTGGCCATGCCCACACAATCCTTGCAGCGCTGGAACCAGGACGGCGCCAACATGAAAAAGATGCTGGAAGAGAAGGGTTACAAGGTAGATTTGCAATACGCCAATAATGATGTGAACACCCAGATTCAACAGTTGGAGAATATGATTACGAAAAAATGTAAAATCCTCGTTATTGCCTCCATTGACGGCTCGGCCCTGACCGAAGTCCTGCGTAAGGCGGCTGAGAATGATATAAGAGTAATTGCTTATGACCGCCTTCTTATGAACTCGGAGCATGTAGACTATTACGCCACCTTCGACAATTATAAGGTTGGTGTCATTCAAGGCCAATACATCGAAGAAAAACTTGGCCTCAAGGAGAACGAAGGACCTTTCAATATCGAGCTCTTTGCCGGTTCCCCCGATGATAACAACGCCCTCTTCTTTAACGGCGGCGCCATGAGCATTCTCCAGCCGTATATCGATGAAGGGAAACTGGTGGTCCCCAGCGGACAAACGGCATTTTCGGTCATTGCTATCCACGCCTGGGATTCCGCCACGGCGCAGGCGCGGATGGATAACCTCATTACCGCCCATTACGCTGACGGCAAAAAACTCGATGCCGTTCTCTCCCCCAACGACAGCCTGGCGATTGGGATTATAACCTCCCTGACGAACGCCGGTTACGGCACACCGGAGAAACCCTATCCCATCATCACCGGCCAGGATTGTGATAAAGCCAATGTTAAAGCCATGATCAAAGGCCAGCAGTCGATGTCGATTTTTAAGGATACAAGAACCCTTGCGGCCCAGGTGGTGGAGATGGTGGAAGCGATCATGAAAGAGGAAGAAGTACCGGTCAATGATACGGAGACCTACTACAACGGGGTCAAAATCGTCCCGTCCTACCTCTGTGAGCCGGTCTATGCGGATGTCAACAACTATAAAGAACTCCTAATCGACAGCGGGTATTATACAGAAGAGGATCTGCAGATCTGACCCGGCTACCCAATCCGTATCCCTTAAGACAGGACAGTATAAGAAATCTTGCTGATAAAAAAGGGCAAGTATGCTTCCGGGCGGGTTTTTCTTAAAACGGTCGTTTAGGGAGGATTTTGCCCGGAAGCATTATTTATTTTTCTCCACTATTCTTCTTTATCCATTATCTTTTTCATGCGCTCCCCAACAGTAAAGGATGGGATAAAATGGTTATCCTGGAAATGAAAAATATCTCTAAATACTTCGGCCCGGTCAAAGCCCTGGACAATGTCAACCTGAAAGTGACGGCCGGCGAAATCCATGCCCTGGTCGGTGAGAATGGCGCGGGTAAATCCACACTCATGAATATCCTCAGCGGCGTTTATCCCTATGGCACGTACAGCGGGGAGATCCTCTTCCAGGGCGAAAAATGTGCCTTCCGGAGTATCCGTGAGAGTGAGAGAAAGGGGATCGCCATTATCCACCAGGATCTTGCCCTCATCCCCTATCTCTCCATTGCTGAGAATATATTCCTCGGGAACGAAAGGGCAAAATGGAGCGTGATCGATTGGGAAAAGACCCGCCGGGATGCGGTTTCACTCCTGGAAAAAGTGGGGCTAAAAGAAAACCCCAACGTACTGATTAAGGATCTCGGCGTCGGTAAACAGCAACTGGTGGAAATCGCGAAGGCCCTGGCAAAAGAGGTTAAACTCCTTATCCTTGATGAACCGACGGCTGCCCTCAATGAAGAGGACTCCGACAATCTCTTACGGTTGTTGCTGGAGTTGAAGAGATCCGGGATTACGGCGATCCTGATCTCCCATAAATTAAACGAAGTGATCAAAGTGGCCGATGCCATTACCATCCTCCGGGACGGGACCACCATTGAAACCATTGACCTCAGAGATGGTGAGATTAATGAGGACCGGATCATCAAAGGAATGGTCGGCCGGGAATTGACAGACCGGTTTCCGAAGCGCCAGCCAAAAATCGGCGAGGTTTACCTGGAGATAAAAAACTGGACCGTCTATGACCCAAAAATTGAAGGGCGAAAGGTCATTAAAGATGTGAGTATCCGCGTTCACCGGGGGGAGATTGTAGGCATCTCCGGGTTGATGGGTTCAGGCCGGACCGAGTTTGCCATGAGCATCTTTGGCAAGGCCTACGGCCGGCAGATCAGCGGTGAGATCATCAAAGCCGGGAAAAAACTGGCGATTAACAGCATTCAAAACGCCATTGAGAATGGTTTGGCCTATGTCACCGAAGACCGGAAAAATGCCGGGCTCATCCTGATTAGCGATATCCGGCAAAACATTTCCTTGGCCAGTCTCAATAAAATCAGCAAACGAGGGGTTATTGACGATACTGAAGAAACCCGCGTAGCTACGGAATACCGGAGCAAGCTGAATATCAGATCGTCAAGTATTTACCAGAAGATCCAAAACCTTTCCGGCGGTAACCAGCAAAAGGTGATGCTGGCCAAATGGATCTTTGCCGCACCGGACATTTTAATCCTGGATGAACCGACCCGGGGCATCGATGTGGGGGCGAAATATGAGATCTATACGATCATCAATCAACTGGCTGAGGAAGGTAAAGCCATTATTTTCATCTCCTCCGAGCTCCCCGAGGTTCTTGGCCTTTGCGACCGGATCTACGTGATGAATGAAGGCCGGATCGTTGGCGAACTCACTAAGGAAGATGCCTCTCAGGAAAAAATAATGCGGTGCATCATGCAGAGCATGCAGAACAATAGGGGGGTGTTATGATGGAGACAGCAAAAGTGACCCAAACCGTGAAGTTTGAATCCATCGGTTACACTTTGAAAGCAAATATCCGCCAATATGCCATGCTAATCGCTTTGGTGTTTATTATGTTCTTCTTCCAGATTGCGACGAACGGTATTCTCCTGGTACCGATGAATGTCACCAACCTGATCCTGCAAAACAGTTATGTCCTGATCCTTGCGATTGGCATGACCCTTTGTATCCTGACCGGCGGCAATATCGACCTTTCCGTTGGTTCAGTGGCCGCTTTTATCGCGGCAATCGTGGGCAAGCTGATCATTGAAATGAAAATGAACGTGGCAACCGCTATCATCACTGGCCTGCTGATGGGTGTGGTTATCGGGGTCTGGCAGGGTTTCTGGATCGCCTATATACGCATCCCCGCGTTCATCGTCACCCTCGCCGGGATGCTCTTGTTCCGCGGCCTAACCAATACCATCCTGAAAGGGTTGACATTATCGCCGTTTCCCCGGTCTTTCCAGTCCATCAGTTCCGGTTATCTCCCGGATTTTTTTCCTGCTATTAGCGGCTTCAACCTGACGCCCATCGTTTTTTCAGCAATCTTCTCCATCTTTCTTATGCTTACCCAAGTAAAAAAACGCCGGGCGAAAATAAAAAGTAACACCGGGGTTATGCCGCCCGTCCTCTTTATCAGCCAGCTTCTCCTTATTATTGTGGCGGTTAACCTTTTTGCCTGCTCTTTGGCGGCGTATAAGGGTATCCCCATTATTTTAATGATTCTGCTGGCGCTTATCGCCGGTTACCACTTTTTTACTACCAAAACCGTACCCGGGCGCTATATCTATGCCATGGGCGGTAATGAAAGAGCCGCCCAGCTCTCGGGGATCAATACCAACCGGGTGCTCTTCTTTGTCTATCTGAACATGGCGGTTTTATCGGCGGTAGCGGGGATTGTTTTCGCCGCCCGTACCGATTCGGCCTTCCCGCTTATGGGCAGCGGTTTTGAATTGGACGCCATCGCCGCCTGCTTCATCGGCGGGGCCTCCGCCACCGGCGGGGTTGGCACGGTAATCGGGGCGATCGTCGGCGCCCTGGTAATGGGGGTACTCAACAACGGCATGTCCATCATGGGCATCGGCAGTGACTGGCAGATGACGATTAAAGGCTTTGTCCTCCTGATGGCAGTGGCCTTTGATGTTTTATCGAAGAACCGGGCGAAATAGCCGCGGCAGTCGCGCGCGGGGGTAAGGGTTGCGCAGTGGATGAGGTTTGCCAGGGACAGGAATCGAGCAGGAGTGTAGCAGGGAGGGGCAGGGCTAAGGGGTTACAACTGGGGTACCGGTGGGTCACCGGCGGGATTGCCTGCGGGGTAACTAGCGGGGCTGCCAGTGGGTGGTCAGGACCGGTTGGCCACACCCGGTGCCTTTTTTATCTGTTTCAAGAGTTCCACTGTATAGGTGCAGAAAGCCAAGACCGAGAAGGCCAGCCCCACAAGGACCACGTAATATCCGATCTCCGGGTAAAACAAATAGAGAAAAAAGCCGGTGAAGAAGAGGGACGTACCTGCTTTTCCCCATAGGTTACTGGGTAAGGTCATCCGCTGCCGCCGGAAAAAAAACAGGCCGCCAAAGAGCTGCGTCGTCTCTTTAACCAGGTAAACCAGGCCCACCCAAAGGGGCAGGTTATAACGGCAAATCAAGCCGGCCAGCGAAAAGCCGAGCACAAGCTTGTCTGCGACCGGATCCAGTATCTTCCCGAGTTCGGTTATTTCTCCACGTTTTCTGGCCACCCACCCGTCCAAAACATCGGTAAGACCGGTCACCAACCAGAGGAGAAGGATCACCCTTCGCCGGGAGAAGAGAAAGGCCCATAGGATCAACGGCGACAAGAGCAATCGCAAAATTGACAAGCTGTTGGCGATGGTCAATCTTCTTCACTCCGCTTTGCAGTTTTTATCGTGCCATATCACCCGCTGCCGGTATGACACGGGTGTATTAATTAATCCATACTGTAATTCGGCGCCTCTTTGGTAATCTGTACACTGTGGGGATGGCTTTCCCGGACGCCGGCGTTACTGATCCGGATAAACTTCGTCTTTGTGCGCAATTCCTCAATGGTAGCTACGCCACAGTAACCCATTCCTGCCCGTAACCCGCCGACCAATTGGTAAACGGTCTCCGCCAGTGAACCCTTAAACGGCACCCGGCCTTCAATACCCTCCGGGACCAGTTTCTCCTGTTTTTCCTGGAAATAACGGTCACGGGAGCCGCGCTTCATTGCGCCCAGTGAACCCATTCCCCGGTAGACCTTAAAACTCCTTCCCTGGTAGATCTCAATTTCACCCGGGCTTTCTTCGGTCCCGGCCAAGAGGTTCCCCAGCATTACGCAGTGGGCGCCGGCGGCAATGCATTTTGTAATATCCCCCGAGTACCTGATTCCCCCGTCGGCAACGAGCGGCCGGTCGAATTCCTTAGCAACCCGGGCGCATTCCATGATGGCGGTTACCTGGGGCACCCCGATCCCCGCCACTACCCTGGTTGTGCAGATTGAGCCGGGCCCGACCCCGACTTTTACACAGTCGGCGCCGGCCAGGTAAAGATCACGGGCGCCTTCCGCTGTGGCCACATTACCGGCCATCACCGGAACATTGGGGAACTTCTTCTTCAGTTCCTTTACCGCCTGGATCACATTTTTCGAATGGCCGTGGGCCGAGTCGACCACGAGAATATCGACTCCCGCCTCCACCAGCAGGGGAGCCCGTACCTCCAAATCACCAACGCCTACGGCCGCCCCCACCAGCAACCGGCCCTTTTCGTCTTTGGCCGAATTCGGATACTGGCGGGCCTTTTCAATATCCTTAATGGTAATCAAACCTTTAAGGTGGAAGTTTTCGTCAACCAGCGGCAGTTTTTCAATCTTGTACCGCTGCAAAATCGCTTTTGCTTCTTCCAGGGTTGTCCCCACCGGCGCTGTTATCAGATTCTCTTTGGTCATAACATCCTTAATCAGCTGTTGAAAATCGGTAACAAAGCGCAAGTCCCGGTTGGTTATGATCCCGACCAGCTTTTTCCCTTCGACAATAGGGATACCGGAAATCCTGTACCTGGCCATTAAGTCCAGAGCTTCCTGGATCAGGTTGTCCGGGTGAAGAGAAATGGGGTTGGTAATTACCCCGTGTTCGGAGCGCTTTACGATATCCACCTCCAAAGCCTGCTCCTCCGGGGGCATATTCCGGTGGATCACACCCATCCCGCCTTCACGCGCAAGCGCGATCGCCAGCCGCGCTTCAGTGACGGTATCCATTCCGGCGCTAAGCAAGGGGATATTCAATTCAATATCCCTGGTAACCCGGGTTTTGGTCGAAACCTCCGCCGGTACCACCTCGGAACTGGCCGGTACCAAAAGGACATCATCAAACGTCAAACCTTCACCAATGATCCGCTCTGTCAAGTGTCGACGCTCCCCTTATAAATATTTATAATATTCTATCATACTTAAGTTTTTTTGCAAAGGAATTTTTTGTGCTTGTACAAACCGCGGAATGGATTAACCGTTCCGGTTACTTTTTGAACATAAACTTATAGGTGTGAATTGTTCCGGGGGAAATAGGGATTTTCTCGTGGATTTCTTTGGTTTGGTTAGATTCTTTATCGTCCAAGGCAATTGTGAGTGTATAGTTTCCTCTTCCTATCCCAATTACTTCTAGCTGGTATTCTCCCTCAACCGGCCGGACAATCATCAATATTGTTCTAGGATCGCCGAGAATTTCGCCGGTTTCACAATCCTCATCAGGATATACCGCATAGCTGGAGTTGGGTATTTCTTCATACTCTTTTTCTTTTATGGGATCAAAACCCAATTTCCTCCCAAGAGGGTCGGTCATCACCATTTCTCCCAGTGGGCTAAAGTAGAAAACAATGAAGATACCGGAATAATCGTCCATCCATTCCTTGTCTTCTTCAGGCCCCAGATTTATAATGAGGTAATCTTTTTCCTGGGCTGTTATGGGAGAACAAATGAAAAGAAACGACAAGGTCAAAAAGGACAAGAATAAGAATCTTTTCATCCCGAACACTCCTTTTTAATTTATACAAAACAACCAGTAAATCCCAATTTTATTTTATAGAGTGTTGCCTTTAGAATACTACATATTTCCATTATCGTCAAGAAATAGATAAACTTCTGTTAGAGAGTAAATTCGGATAGCGAGACCACTTATAAATTCTTTGCCAAACTGCAAAGAAGCACTTCCCAAGAGGATGGGCGCAGAACCTATCTCCGCCGATAAGTAATCCTGCGCCCATTCCTTTTATGGAAATAAATCATCATAAGAGGTATTACTTGTTCGACCTTTAATATGAACATCTGAGGGGTGGAATTTACTCCTGCAAATGGTTAGCCTAGATCCCACCTCTGGTTCAATGGGCCTTGATCATCTTTACAGAAAAGCACATTTAGTGTTATTTATTAGTCAACAACTAAAAAGACGGTTCCAGCCCTTGAATCAGCTCTACGTCCATGTACACCGGAATACGCTCTGTATCGGTGTAGGTTGTCAAAAGGCCCCGATACGACCAGTCGTTGGATCCGTCCCAGACCGGTTGCCAACCGGTGAGGTGAACACTGAAATTCGCTTCGATCCGGCCGCCGGACGCCACTGGATAGCTTCCCCAGTCCAGCTCATAATAGTAGATATGATTCTCCCTGTTATAAACGGTGAGAGGGGAGACTTCCACCTTCCCGGCGCTGGTATAATAGACATCAATTGTTACATCTTCCGCACTATAACCCGCAGCATAAACCTCGGTCAGGTCCAAAAAATACCTGGCTGACAGTTGACTCAAAGATGTGGGACCCTCATTCCATATATTCATGCGGACCAACGACCGGATGGCCGGGTTGGATGTTTCACTCCGCGCCTCTACACGAACCTTTGCTTCACCTGGCGGAAAAGTTGGGGGTATTACGCCGGGTTTGTGTTCCAAACCTTGAACTAGCTTTCCGGCCATGTAAACAGGGATATATTCCGTATCCCTATAGACTCCTGAAAGCTTCCAGTATGACCAGTCATTGGACCCGTCCCAGACCGGTTGCCAACCGGTGAGATGAACACTGAAATTTGTTTCAATCCTGTCGCCCGGTGCTATCGTATAGTTTCCCCAGTCCAACTTGTAATAGTAGATATGATTTTCCCTGTCATAAGCGGTAAGGGGGGAGACTTCCACCTTGCCGGCGCTGGTATAATAGACATCAATTGTTACATCCTCCGCACTATAACCCGCAGCATAAACCTCAGTCAGGTCCAGAAAATACTTGGCTGACAGTTGCCTTAAAGATGTGGAACCCTCATTCCATATATTCATGCGGACCAACGACCGGATGGCCGGGTTGGATGTTTCACTCCGCGCCTCTACACGAACCTTTGCTTCACCCGGTGGTTCCGGATCTTCCGGATCTTCCGGATCTTCTGGGTCTTCTGGGTCTTCTGGGTCTTCTGGATCTTCCGGCTCTATACCTGTTTCTTTTTTAAACTCCCAATCATAGGAGTGAATTGTTCCAGGAGAAATAGGAATGTCTTCATGAGTTACTTGGGTTAGGTTAGAATCTTTATCAAACGAGAAAATTTTAAGTGTATATGTTCCTATATCTGTGCCAATTACTTCTAAATGGTATTTTCCCTCAGGCGGCCGGAGAATCATCAATTCTGTTATGGGCTCGCCGAGAATTTCGCCGGTCTCACAATCCTCGTCAGGATATACCGCGTAGTTGGAGTCAGGTATTTCTTCATATGTTTCCTGTAAGATAGGGTTAAAACCAGTGCGTCTGCCATAAGGATCAACAAGCACCAATTCACCTGGTGAGTGAAAAGTGATGAAGATAGCGGATAAATCGTCGCTAAACTCATATTCAGGCCCTATATATATACGGATCTGATTATATTTATTATCATACCGCTCCTTTAATGTGGTTGCCACTCCTCCAGACGGATCATTAATTAAATAAGTGGTTAGATCCTGGTCTCTTCCTGTGACGACGACCCAGTGGCCACGGCCTTTGACGCTAACAATCTGCGGCCCGTAAGTACTGATATCTTTGAACAGATCTCCAGTCGTACCTCTGAATTTAACATTAACTCCTTTTTTCTGTGCAAATACACCCGCTTTATACCATACTATATCACGTCCAGAATACCCCTTATTTTCTTTCAACCAAACATTAAGCTCCACAGGATCTACCTCTACGCCATGGTAGTTCAAAAGCATTACACAAGAAGTCATCGCACAACCTTTCTGTTTTATTGTAAAGATTTGTCCTTCTTTATCTTCAGGCTCAGGAGGCATCACATGGTCTTCGTTTTTCACATCACCATAATCTCCTTGGTTAAATAAAGGCACTTTTCCTGGAGGAATTTGGGGCAAAACAGTAAATTCTCTAGTAAATGCTAACTGCCTATCGTGGAAAAAATGCATTGTCCATTCTCCGACCGGGCCTCCTTGAACAGTTGTATACCAAGTCATATATATACTTTTATATCCACTGATTTTCCACCCACGTTCTGAAACAAAAACATCTTCTTCCCCTTCATATTCTTCATAAAAAACTAGGTCGGGCCAGTATACTCGAGTGCCATCCGGTAATTCTGCTATTGCATGCCACATTTCACCATCTCTTGTTGCGGTAATTGCTACTTGCCCTCCAACCAAAAGATCGCGGTAATATATAGTATTATTCTCTGCAGGAATCCAACTCCGTTCTTCCGCCGGGTATCTTACAAAGGTCATAAAAGAAAAATTGCCAGTCCTGAGTGAGCCGGATTTTTCTTCCCTGATAACGGCTTCCATCCAAGTTTCAAAAAGGACATCTTCTTCCTGGGCCGTTATGGGAGAATAAATGAGAAAAAAATCAATACCAGAAGAACTAGGGGCAAAAACTTTTTCATCTCTAACCCTCCTTATAAATAGCAATTTATGGATTAGTAGTCATATTTATTATATATTACCGTATATTTTTATATTGTCAAGGAGGGTTAGTTCGCAACCAAACTTACAATTCCAAAAAGGGAAAGCCACCGGGCCTCCGAAATGGCAGGCTGCACAGAAGAAAGCCAAAAAAACACCGCCCAATACCCCAAAGGGTACGGGCGGTGACCTGGTAGTCATGTGCGCTTTATCCTGTTCTTTATTATTTAATCGTCGATAATCTTTGCGAGAGTTCCTCGGCTGCGCCGGCCTGCTCTCCCACAAGGCCGGTGAAGGTCCTCATATTCTCCATTAATGTCTCATTTATCTTAAAAATCTGGGCCAACTGGTTGGACAAGGCTTCCAATGTTGCGACATTTTGTTTTATCTCGTCCCTCGCCTGCTGCAACTGGTCCAATTCACTGCTGGCTTGCCCCACTCCAGTCTCCTGCCGGGCGACGGCCTGCCCCACCACATCTGAGTTCCTCTTCACTTTTTCATAAAGCTCTTGCAGCTTCGTGAAGAGCTGTTCCATCCCTTCCGCCTGTTCCGGAAGGTTTTCAATCTCCTCTTGCACCGTGTGGAAGCTGTCATGCATATCACTGGTGGCCTGGCGGATCGCGTTGATAATTACCATAATCCGGTCAGCCGCTTCACCACTTGCTTCCGAGAGTTTTCTCACCTGGGTGGCAACAACACCGAAACTCCGGCCGCGTTCACCGGCACGCGCGGCTTCAATAGCGGCATTAAGGGCCAACAGGTTTGTCTGTTCGTTAATCTGCAGAATTGACTCCAAGACCTGGTCGATTTTTTTGATCTCTTCTTCCAAACGGGCAAACATCGCTGTCATCCCCGCAAAGATCTTGGATTTCTCCTTGATTGTCCTGAAACTGGCGCCAACCTCTTCCAAATTCCCTTTAATCTCACCGGAAACCTGCTGCACTTGTTCCTGGACCTGCCGGATGGACTCATTAATCCTGGCGTTCCAATCTGCCAGTTGTTCAAAGATCCCCTGCATCCGGCTGATGGTCTCCGCAAGCAGTTCACCGGTGGCTGAAGAACCGTTGGTTTTCAAAGATTCCAGTGTGGAAACGGCTTCAGTAAAACTCTCCCTTAGGCGGCCTAAAATGCCGTTAATCTCTTGTGAAGTCTCACTAATCACCGCATTGCTGTTCAGGCTGTTCTGGGAGATAACGGCAGCCTCCTGCAGTTGCTGCAAGACCCGGGTAATCGAATACTTTAAAAACGAACGGATTAACCGGACCGTCAGTAAAAGCAGGAAAAAGATGATAATGGGCCAAACCACTGAACCGTGGGCAATTATGAGAATAACCCCGCCGATAAACAGAAGGAGCGTAATAAGGTCCAGGAGGTAAATAACCTGGTCTATTATGGGCCTGTCCAAAAGCCACGGAAAGAAAAGGATTAATAAGGGCCTTTCCTGCCGGGGGGCCTTTTCCTTCTTCTCTTGCTTGTCTTGGGACATCGAAGTTCCCTCCATTATTCTAACATTTAATGAACATTTTAAATATTCTTCTTCCGGCAGAGAAATCCTTTATCTTTCACCCCATTTTCCGTATTTCTTTTTGCAGTTTTTTAATAATCCGCTTTTCCAACCGGGAGATGTAAGACTGGGAGATCCCGAGAAAATCGGCCACCTCTTTCTGGGTCTTCTCCACCCCGTCCCTTAAACCGAACCGGAGTTCAACAATGATCTTTTCGCGGCCGGAAAGCAGAGACATGGCCGCGGCCAGCAGATCCTTGTCGACTTCCTCCTCCAACCGCTTATATGTAATATCGTTTTCCGTGCCTAAAACATCGGAAAGGAGCAACTCGTTCCCGTCCCAGTCGACATTGAGCGGTTCGTCAAAGGAAACCTCCGATCTGGTTTTGTTATTTCTCCGCAGGTACATCAGGATCTCATTTTCAATACAACGGGAAGCATAAGTGGCCAGCTTAATCCTTTTCTCCGGGTTAAAGGTATTCACCGCCTTAATCAAGCCGATGGTGCCGATGGAAATCAGGTCCTCAATCCCAATCCCGGTGTTCTCAAATTTCCGGGCAATATAAACCACCAGCCGGAGGTTGCGTTCGATCAGCATTCCCCTGACTGTCCGGTCGCCGGTCCGCAGTTTTTCCAAGAGATAGTTTTCTTCCTCAAACGTCAATGGGGGCGGCAGGGCTTCGCTCCCGCCGATATAGAAAACAACCTTTGGATAGAGGCCGGTCTTTTGCAAGAGCTTAACCAGCCAAAGTTGGCAAAATAAGCGCAGGCGTACCCAAGCCTTTCTCCGCATAGATACTCCTCCTCTTCTTAAATCGCGTGCACCTACTCGGCGGTCATCAGGGAAGCCGGTAAAAGCGCCTGGTAAAGTTGGGTGCACGCACCGCCGGCGGCAGGCGGGTGGTAAAGGCCGATTAAAACCTGGAGAATCCGCCGGGGTTCCTTCTCCTCGCGCGCGTGCGCGCGAATCAGCAGTTCATCGGGGCGCAACCCCAGCATAAATCCTTTTGTTTTACTGACGCCGGTAAAAGAGAGCAGCCTAACCCTTTTCGCCCAGCCGCCATCAAGGTCCCAGTCGGAACAGGAAGAAAAATCACCGGCAAAGACAGCCGACGATAGCTTGGCAATCCTCTCCGGGATAATATCTTGCAACGCCGCGGCCTCGACCAGAACAACCGGGGTTTTTGTGAGCGGGTCCACCAGTAAGTTCCCGGTATCCAGCAGGGCCACCATTTCCTTGGTTTTCCCGGCAAAGGAAAGGCGGATTGGGATCAGGCAACTCCGTTCCCAAACCAGGCGGTGCAGGAGTCCCCACCCCAGTTCGCCCAGGAAAAAAAGGGCAAAAAGGTTGATCAGAAGAATCCCGCCTGCCCCCGGATATAAGCCCCAGGAATACCAGGATAAATAATAGACGGCAGAGGTCAGGCCGGCAGTGAGGAAAGCCAAGAGAAAGAAGATCCCGGCGGTTTTCGCCAGTTTTTTCGGGGAGAGGGGCAGAAAAGCCAAAACCAGCAAGAGAAAGCCTGTGGCGGTAAAAATAAGGATCTCTCCTTTGCCAACAAGCCCCAATTCCCACCGGTAACAAAAGCCGAAATGATAGAGGCCACCGATAAAGCCGGCGCCGGCCAGCCGCCACCACCGGACCGGTTTCTTTATGATCCGGCCGGTCGCCCAGAGCAGCAATGTGTTCATCAACCAACTCATCATCGCCCCGGTAATCCACTGGTCAATAAAGACCTCCCGCACCATCCGTATCTCCCCTCACCCTCCCGGGCGGTTCAATTATATAAACTACCGCTCAAAACCGGTATTCCTTTTTAAGCGGTGAAAAAGATGAAGCGGTTTTTCCCGGAATATGCGGTTTTTTGCCGAAATCTGCCCAAAAAAGCGAAAATGGCCGTTTCGCGCGCGTGGCGCGGGCCATTTCGTCCGGTTTTAACCATGAAGGCATAAGTATTTTCCCGGTTCTTATCCGGTTAGTTTTCCGGTTCTTATCCGTTTTAGATCTTCTTCTTCAAGAACGCCGGGAGATCCAGATCCTCGTTTTCACCAAGCCCTGGAATATGCAGGTCTTCCAGGCCTAAGCGGTGTAATTTCTCCTTGCCGAAGCCGGTGGCGATTACCGTGATCCTGATCTCGTCCCCCAGTGATTCATCGATTACCGCACCGAAAATAATATTGGCGTCCGGATCGGCGGCCTCGGTAATAAAGGCTGCCGCTTCATTAATTTCCAAGAGTCCCATGTTGGAACTGCCGGTTATATTCAACAGTACCCCTTTTGCCCCTTCGATTGATGTCTCCAGCAGGGGTGAGCTCACGGCGTTCTTTGCCGCTTCCACCGCCCGGTTCTCGCCGCTGGCCGTGCCAATCCCCATCAATGCGGACCCGGCATCGGCCATAATGGTCTTGACATCCGCAAAATCCACATTTATTAAGCCGGTGATAATAATCAAGTCGGAGATGCCTTGAACCCCTTGGCGGAGAACATCATCGGCCATGCGGAAGGCCTCAACGAATGAGGTGTTGCGATCGGCGATTTGCAACAGGCGTTCATTGGGAATGGTAATCAAAGTATCCACTTTTTCCTTTAAAGCCCTGACCCCTTCTTCCGCCTGTTTTTTCCGGATCTTCCCTTCGAAGTTAAAGGGCTTGGTGACTACGCCGACGGTCAAGGCCCCGGCTTCCCGGGCCAACTCCGCAATGAGCGGCGCTGCGCCCGTACCGGTTCCTCCCCCCATTCCCGCAGTGATGAAGACCATATTCGCGTCCTCCACCACCGCCCGGATCTCCTCTTTACTCTCCTCCGCCGCCTGGCGCCCAATCTGGGGGTTGGCGCCGGCGCCCAATCCCTTGGTTATATTATCGCCGATCCGCAATTTGATATCGGCGTTCGACCGTAACAGGGCCTGTGCATCCGTGTTAATGGCGATAAATTCAACTCCTTTGACACCGGCTTCAATCATCCGGTTGACCGCGTTGGACCCGCCACCGCCGACCCCGATAACTTTAATTGAAGCAAATTGCTGGTTTTCTACCTCAAACTGAAGCATTAACGCTCCCCCTATTCCATGGCGTATGCAACTTGTGTATACGCACACCCACGACCCAGGCATCAAAACCGGGATGCACCCGCTTTGCCCCTATTTCCCGCGGCGGCCATAGAGATCGATGATTAGCTGGGCTTCACCCTGGCCCATGCCGATCCGGCGGGCGATGGCTTTCACCGGCATCCCCTGGTGATAAAGGTCCAGTACCTGACGGCGACGATCGGCCGCCTGTTGTTCCGGTGGGATGGGTTTCTCGCCCCCGCTCCCGCCGCCTGCGGACGCCGGCCCTTCTTCTTTATCCCTCTCTTCTCCTTTGGCTGGCTCTTCCCCTACTGCCGCCTTTTTTCCTGCCGGGCGGTCCCGGTCTTCCTTCCCGGCTGCGGGCGACAAGGAAGTTATCCCCTCTTCAGGTTCTCCCGCTTCTTGAGGTTTCTCCGGTTCGTCCGGTTTTGCCGGTTCTACCTGTTCAACAAGGTCTTCCGGTTCTTTCGCCGCCGCCAACCGGGCAACACGGGAGGCTGCCGGTTCTTCTTTTTCCCGGTTTTCCTCGAGAATAGCGCAGACCTCCAGGAGCAACTCTTCCAATTGCCGGATACGCGAGTTTACTTTGGCCAGGCGCCGGCGGTTTTTTATCCTCGCCCATAAGTTCAAGAACAAAAGGAACGCTATGCAGAAAAAAAAGAAATTTTCTCCGGCCATGCCTCACCTCTCCCCACCGCGACAACGGATACACCGGCGCATCCGGACAATTCATACTTCCATATCGATGAGTTGCCCTTTTTCCTTTCCCGGCCAGTGTTTTTTGGTATCTGCAGCACCCTGCCGTTTCTTCTTCTGTCCGTCCCGGCTGTCTCTCCCCCGGAAACGGTTTTTCTCTTCTTCGACCCTTCCGTGGACTTTCTCCTTTTTTCTCCGGACTTGACGTTCCTCTTCTTCGATCTCTTGGTTGGTGCGGTTCTTGAAGTTCTCGCTCTCTTCCACTGGTTGCCGGAGGGTTACCGCTTGTGTGCGTTGGACTTCCAACGCCCGGTTAAGCAACACCTGCAGATCAATAGGCTGTACCATATTATTACCCCCTTAGCGGTACGCCTGGATCTCCACCTCTCCATCATCATACGTCAAGACCGCGTAGTGCACTTCATCCTTGAAGATACGCACCGCATTTCCGATCGTCACTTTAACGCCCGGGTAAATTCTTTGCCTGACCTTGATCCGTCCTTTCTCCGCATTAGGCCCGGAGATTTCTTCGTTTAACTCGTCCCTCCTGGTGGTGAGCTTCCGTAACTCGGCTTTCAAATAAAACGAGGTCCGGGTCAGCCTGGCCCTTAATTCTTCCCGCTCCGGAGGAAGGTCATAGCCCTGCTTGCTCAGTATGGCCAAGGCTTTCTCCACTTTGTCCAGTTCCCTTTCCATAGCGGTGATCTGTTTCTCCAGTTCAATCAGTTCTTTCCGGAGCGCGGGGCTGGTTCCCACCTCAACTTCGGTGGCTGTCCCCATGCGCGACCCCAAAACCTGGACTTCAATTTCGTCGCGGGCGCGGACCATGCCGCCCATCACCATGCCCTTCCTGCTTTCCAGGGTAATCTTTTGCCCGGCATTGACCTGGCTGTGGAGGATGGCGTCTCTACATTTAATCTCGCCTTCCACCTCAATTTTGGCCCGGTCAATATAACGGACGTACAGATTCCCTTTGCATTCGATAACCGTCTTGTCCTGACCGGCGATCCCCCCGCGAATGGTGATATTCCCGTCGGCATAGATTGAACCGCCTTCCACATTGCCGCCAACGGTCACATCCCCTTCGGCCTTGACCACAAAACCGTTTTCGATATCACCGCGGATAACCACACTGCCGGCAAAATCAATATTTCCCGTTGCATACCCCACATTCCCGGGGACATGGTATACGTTAAGAACGGAGATTTTCCGCCCGACCATAGAGGGCTGGCCGTCGATCGCCGCGATCAGCCGTTCTTTGTTCTCATCCTCCCAGTAGGTGTTTTTCCCGGCGACCAGGAAAACATCTTTACCGGCGGCGGCTTTCAACTCCTCACCCAGGACGTTCCGCCCGGGTATCCCCTGGGTGGGAGGCTTTCTTTCCACCAAAACCTGGCCTTTCCGCACGTTTTGAATGAGAGAAAGCTCCCGGTGGTCAACACTGCCGTCCTCCATCTCCTTGGGGATGAGTTTTCCCCGTTCAGTTTCAAAATGAAACTTGATGGAGGCGTCCTCCCCTTTCACCGGTGGTTTTCCCTCGGCGATCAAGACCGGGCTTGCGACCTTTTCCTCAATAACCCTCCGGATTACCATCTCTTTCAGCCCGTAAGTAACACCGGCTTCTTTTACTTCCTGTAAAACCTCGTCATAAGCAGGCCAGGCCGTGTTCGGGTCAGGCGAGTCAATCTCCAAAAACGCCCGCATCTTATCGGGTGTCAGCTCAATTTTAACCCGAGCCTTCTTCTCTCCTTCCGCCATTTTGCTTCCTCCTCCGTTTGCTTCGTCCGCTTACAAAAGACTGAGGACCGATTTCCACCTAGCCAACCGCCCTTGCAGCCGGAAAACGGCTTTTGTATGGATCTGTGACACCCGTGACTCGGAAATACTCATTATTTCACCGATCTCCTTCAGGGTCAACCCCTCATAATAATAGAGGGTAATCACCATCTTCTCCCTTTCGGGCAGGGCATCAATGGCCTTTGCCAGTTCCGATTTTAACTCCATAATCTCTATTTGTTTTTCCGGATCCGCGCTTTCCACATTCTCGATTAAATCCAACACCCTGACACTTTCATCATCAACGGTTCGTGACAACCAGTATTCATCAAGGGAGTAAAGGGTGGTGCAACTGACTTCATTCAGTAAACGGTGGTATTCTTCGAGGGAGATCTGTAAGGCTTCGGCTATCTCCTGGTCTGTGGCATATCGCCCTAACCGGTTCTCCAGTTCCGCACAGACCTTCTCCAATTGCTTGGCCTTTTGCCGTACAGAGCGGGGCGCCCAGTCATTGCTCCGCAAACCGTCCAAAATCGCGCCTTTTATCCGGGAAATGGCGTAGGTTTCGAATTTAATACCCCGCGCAGGGTCAAACTTGTCAATGGCATCGATCAACCCAAAAATCCCGTAGCTGACCAGGTCGTCAAATTCCACATTCGAGGGAAAGCCGGTAATAACCCGCCCAGCCACATACTTAACGAGCGGCGCATATTCCTCGATCAAAACCTGCCGGGCTTCTTGTGAGCCTGTGCGTAAGTATTCCTCCCAGTATTGCTCTTCCCGTTTTTTATCCATCGTGTTTTCCTCCAGACTCAAAAGGATTGTCTTCCGGTTCCAGGAGGGTGCGCATTATATGCGGCAGGCGCATAATACGCGAAAGGCCTGCGGATGAAACAATCCTGGGTAGTTCTCACTCTTATTGAACGCGCATGTAATTAAATTTTCATACAGTTTTATATATTTATATATTTCAACATTTATTTTCCAATCCCTTTTCTTTAAATAATAATATCCGGTGAATTTAACATTTTCACCGTTACGGTCCCTGTGGCAAGGTCAAACCTGACGGACCGGCCATGGTTTCCCCCGGTATTCTTGGCGACCAGTTTCAAATTCATCTTTTCCAGCATCTTTTCGATTGCTTCCACATTGCGCGGGCCGATCTGCAACTTGTCGTTTCCCCCGTTAAAATTAAACATCTGGGCGCCGCCGACAATCTTCACCTCCAAGCGCGAAGCGAGGGCGCCCATTTCCGTCATTTTCTTTAGCATTTCCGGAAGAGCAGTATCCACAAACTTACCCGGCTTGGTTATTTCTGCTCCCGTCCCGAGAATCTGTGCGCTGTCAGGCAGCATGACATGGGCCATACCCCCGTATTTGAGCACCGGGTCGTAGAAACAAACTCCTACACAGGAACCCAGACCGATTGCCACCAGTACATCCGGGCTTCGGGAAACTGCTATTTCGGACATGCCGACCCGGATGAGTTCGGCCATTGACCTTTCACTCCTAACGCATCTAAGATTATTGCCAATGTTCCAGGGTCAGGCACCAGGAAGAAATGCCCGGTAATATTCACCTCACAAGCCCTCAGTTTTGTCTCGATCAGCAGGGCATAGTCATCGGTTGCGCCAAGGTCAACCAGAACCGTATTAAGGATTGCCCCCACCATGTCATAGGTCAATGCCGGCACTGAAGAAAGCATATTTAACCCGGTGAAACTGGAAAAGGCGTAAACATAAGCGCCGGTCAGGATATTACCGATCTCCTTTAACGCCGATACCTCCAATTCCCCTAGAGTATCGCCGTTATCCTGCCGGTCTTCTTCTGTAAGTAACAAACCGGCCAAAAAAAGCGCTTCTTCCCTTGGGAAAAGATAAAGGATTTTACTGGGCGCATCACCGAAAACCCGGAGATAAACCCCGATCATCGGGTCTTCCGGTTGTCCCAAGACCTCACAGATATCGCTCAGGGCCACCACACTAACCTCGGGCACAGTCATGCTCACCTTTTCATGAAGCAACTGGTGAAGCACTGTTGCCGCATGGGCTGCTCCGATATTGCTGACTTCCTTGATGACATCCTTTTGTAAAGGCGTTAAATCTAGTAGGCCCATTATGCGTCCCCCAATTCAGCTTCGGCCAGTTCTTGTGATTCTTCCGGACTAAGGGCCTTGTCCAGATTTAAGAGGACAATCAGCCGGTCCCCCACTTTGGCTACGCCGGCCAGATATTGGGCATCAACCCCTTTGGTGATCGGCGGAGGCGGTTCGACAGCGGAAACCGGGATCCGGATAACTTCCACCACCGCATCAACCAGCATTCCCACAGGCGCGCCCCGCACCTCGACAATGATCACCCGTGAATCATAACCGAGGGGAGGAAGGGTCAGACCAAACCTTTTCCTCAGATCAACAATGGGAATAATCTCACCGCGAAGATTGATCACGCCTTCGACAAAAGGCGGCGCCTTCGGTACCCTGGTCAGACCCTGGTCCAGTTTTTCGATCTCCCGGGCTTGGAGGATATTTACCCCGAATTCCTCATCTCCCAGTCTAAACAGAACCAGTTGGAGCAGTTCTTCATCTCTGACTTCTTCTCTCTCTTTCCCTTTTTCTCTTATGTTCTCTTCCATAGCTGACCCCCCTCTAATAAAATTATATAAGATTTGGTACGAGCCCCGCCCGGGGCGTGTTCGCACCCACTTTTTTTATGCCACATTCCGCAGGTCAAGAATGAGCGCCACCCGGCCGTCACCAAGGATAGTGGCGCCGGCAATCCCCGGAATACTCCCAAGGTAGTCACCGAGGGATTTGATGACCACGTCCTGCGGCCTAAGCAGGGTGTCCACCACACACCCCAACCGCCGTTCGCCGTTACGAACAATTACTACGTCCAGTTCATCATATTCCAGGTTTTTGGCGTCTTCAACCTCAAGAACATCCTGCAAGCGGACGAGGGGAAGGACCTCCCCGCGCCAGGTTGTTACCTCCTGCTGGTGCAAGCGGTGGATCTCATTCCGGTTGACACTGATCGTCTGCTCCACCAGGGTGGTGGGGATAGCATAAATCTCCGAACCCACCTCGATCATCAACGTCTGGATAATTGCCAGGGTTAACGGGAGCTGGATGGTGACGGTTGTCCCCTCTCCCCGCTGGCTTGTCACCCGCACTGTCCCGCCCAAGGCGGTAATCCGCTCTCTGACCACGTCCATCCCCACGCCTCTTCCGGAAACATCGGTCACTTTTTCGCTGGTCGAGAAGCCGGGCAGGAAGAGGAGGTTGATAATCTCTTCCTCACTCATCTCCGCCAGTTTTTCCTCGGTGATATATCCTTTGTTCAAAGCGACCCGGGCGACTTTTTCCCGGTCAATGCCTTTCCCGTCGTCGCTGACGGTAATAATCACCTGGTTTCCTGCTTGGTAAGCGTTAACTTCCAACCGCCCGGTTTCCGGCTTCCCCACGGCTCTTCTTTCTTCCGGGGCTTCGATCCCGTGATCCAGTGCGTTTCTAATGATATGGATCAAGGGATCGCCGATTTCATCGATGACTGTCCGGTCCAACTCCGTATCCGCCCCGGTAATCACCAAATCCACCTGTTTGCCTGCTCTCCGGGTGAGATCCCTGACCAGCCGGGGAAAGCGGGAGAAGACATGTTCCACCGCGACCATCCTGGTCTGTAAGACGTCATCCTGCAACCGCAAGAGGAGGCGGTTTAAGGTCTCCACACTCTCCTCCAATTCCCGGTTTTGCAATTCGGAACTGATCTGTTCCAGCCGGCCACGGTTAATCACCAACTCGGCCACGAGGTTCATCAATTCATCAAGCTTGCGGATGTCCACCCGCACGGTAAGGGAGGTCGTTCCCAGGCGCGACTGGGCCGGCTCATCCGCTTCTTTTTTCTCCTGCAGAACAAAGTCCCCATACCCCCGGCGTTCATCGGGTATCTCATCGATGGAAACAGCAGTTCCTTCCACTTTTTCAACATCCAGAACCTTTTCTATGGCGGCAACCACTTTCTCCACCGGCTCTTCACTAAGTAAACCGATGATGAAATCAAACCGGAACTGCTCGTCCTCCAATTCCTTGGCGGAGGGGATGGTTTTAGCTATTTCCCCCATATTCTCGACTTCCCGCAGGATCATAAAGGCCCGCGCCCCTTTGAGGAGACAATCCTCTTTTAAGAAAACATGGATATGGTAGAGTTTCTTCGTCTCTGTCAGGCGCTCTTTGATCTGTTCCTTTTCTTCTTTGGTATATCGCAGGTCCAATTTCCGCCGCCGGTCCTTGGCAGTAGGCGTCTTCTGCTCCGAAGAGGAATACTCCTTGAGCCGCTGCAAAATCCCGGTTATTTCTATATCCGCCTCCCGCCCTTCAGGTATCCCCCTGGCCAGGACCTCCAAAACATCCACGGCATCAAAGAGCAGGTTGATGATCTCCGGCGTTACCTCCAGATCACCCCGGCGCAACAACCCCAAGATATCTTCCATGGCATGCGTTACGCTGGCCATCTTGTTAAAGCCCATAGTGGCCGAGGCGCCTTTAACCGTATGCGCCGAGCGGAAAATGGAATTCAAGATCTCCGCATTTCCCGGATGGCTTTCCAGCTCCAAGAGGGCACTGTTTAAGGACTGTAAATGCTCCTGGCATTCGTCCATAAATACCCGTAGGTAATCGGAGATTTCCATTGGCCCTACACCTCCTGGATGGTTAAATTAAACCTTTAAACCTTAATTCCTGCTGTTTTTGGAAAATAAACCTCAAAATCTGCTGTTTTTTCTCCTCCTGGATGGCCAGGAATTTCAAGGAGGTCCAATAAAACATCTTCGTCTGTTTGGTCTTGGGATCAACAGCAACATAGGTACCAGTCCGTAAAACCCTGGCCGGCAGTGAAATTTTTTCGTCCGGGACGAACAGGCTCAACAAGACCTGTTCGGCATTGACCTTCTCTTTGGTTTCAACTTTTGCCCCCCCGGCACTTAAATCCCTGGTCGTTCCCTCAACTAAACGCATATATTTCTTCTCGCCGGTTTCTTCTTCTACCCAGATCTCAACAGGGACCCGGATCTCCAAACGGACATCATTGCGCCGCTGGATCCGTTTCCATCCTTCCGGCCAGGACAGGATTAAACTCCTCCGGCCGCTTTCTGTCTCGCCATAGCGGATAAGAGAAGAAAAGCCGTAAACAGCATCTTTCTTCATAATATGCCCTTCAACCCTTTGGCCTGCTGCCAAATCAAGCGGCCGTCCCATATAGAGGGGCTCGGCAATGACAAACCCGGAGATATAAATCTTCAATATCCTGCTGCGAAATTTTTTCACCCCGTCTTTGGTCTCAATCTCCAGGATGACGGGATCTCCCTCCTGGATTTTCATTACAACCACTCCGTAATTCCTTTGTTTTTTTTCTCATTCATCCGCAGCCACACATTCCTATTTATCTCCTCGCCTCTCTCAGCAACCGCCGCCAAAAACCGCCCGGGCTGTTCTCGGGAAATTCGGGAAAGGCCAGCAGTTTTTTGGCCAGGCCCAGAATGTTTTGGGAAGCGGTTGCCTGGGGATGGGTCATAAAGAACGGTTCCTGCTTTTTAACGGCCTTCGGCACGAGCGCGTCATAGAATACCATCCCCAACGGTTCCACGGGGAAATCCAAAAATTTCTCCGCCACCATTTGCAAACGCTCCAGCACCTGTTTGCCCTCGCTCTCCAGGCGCACCATATTAACGACCAGGTAAACCTGGGCTTGCGGGTTTTCTTTGGCAAGAACCTTGATTACACCGTAAGCATCGGCAATGGCCGTCGGTTCGGAAGTCGTAACCACCAGCACTTCATCGGCGGCGACAAGAAACTGGACCACCTTATGGGAGATCCCCGCGCCGGTATCAAAGAGGATAAAATCGGCCTCCTCTTCCAACTCGACCAAGTGCTCGAGGCACCTCTCCATCTGCCGCTCGCTTAAGTTTGCCAACTCCTGCAGACCCGAACCGCCCGCGATGACTTTTACGCCATAGGGCCCCTCGATGGCGATCTCCCGTAAACTGCGCTCTCCGGCAAAAAAATGGCCCAAATGGTATTCGGGTGTTAACCCCAAGACCAAGTCGATATTGGCCAAGCCCAGATCGGTATCGATCAGGATTACCCGTTGGCCGAGGGTAGCAAGGCTCAGAGCCAGGTTAACCGCGAGATTGGTCTTGCCCACCCCGCCTTTGCCGCTGGTCACGGCGATGATGCGCCCGTGTCCCGCAGGCCGGTGCGAACGCGGGATTGTGGACTCGCTGGATTCGACAGGCCCTTTTTTCTTTATCCGGCCGTTTACCAGTTCTCTAAGCAGTTCGGCTTGATCATGCATGGACGTACTCCTTACCTATATACTTTTTTATCACATCCGGAGAAGCCACCTCAATATCTTCGGGAACGTTCTGCCCAGTCGTCAGATAGGAGAGGGGAACCTGAACCCTTTCCAAGAAAGCCAACATGTTATCGATGTTGCTGGTTTCATCAAGTTTACTAAAGATCACCCGGTTAAAGGAGACTTCCTGGAAGGCCTCGGCTGCTTCCAACATATCCTCGAGTTTAGTGTTGGTACTGAGCACCAGATGGGTCTCGTGCAGCCGGCGCCCGTTGAAAAACTGGCTCAACTCCCGGATCTGTTTCCGGTTTTTCTGGCTCCGCCCAGCGGTATCCACCAGGATCAGGTCTTTATCCGAAAGCTCAAGAAGGGCCTGTTTAAATTCGGCCGGGGTGAAGACCACCCGCAGCGGGAGGTTTAAAATCTCGGCATAGGTCTTCAATTGCTCGACCGCGGCGATCCGGTAAGTATCGATGGTCACCAGGCCCACTGATTTCCCTTCAAAGAGGGCAAAATTTGCCGCCAGCTTCGCAATGGTCGTCGTCTTACCCACGCCCGTTGGGCCAACCAAAGCCACTACCGTCGGGCGGCCGAGGAGTCTTACCGGTGAGAAAGACGGGAAAAAGAACTTGGTTTGCGGTGCAGCCGCCTTCTCTTCGCCCGCCGGAACCTGGGAAACCTGTTTGGAGACGCTTTCCACGGCCCGGCGCAATTCGCCAAGTTCCTTGCGGAGTGATTCCAATTCCGGCAAGATATTCTCCTGCTGGCCCGGCATGGCCGGCCGTCCCGTCCCTGTCTTGATCTCCCGGATCTTCAGATCCTTTCTGCGCAAGTTTTCATCAACAGCAGCCAGGACTTCAAAGCGTTTCTTGCCGAAAAGGCCCAAAAACCCCCCTTCCTTGTAAGAACGGGAGTTCAGGATGAGGGCGTCATCCCCCAATTCCCGTTTGACTCTTGCCACCGCTTCCTGCGCTGTATCGGCCACAAACCTTCTTACCCTCATTTACCTGCACCTACCATTCCCAATGAATGCACCTCCACCTCAGGCAGAACTTCCTGGTAAGAGATGACGGCTGTTTTTGGGAAAAGACGTTCCACAACGCTCCGGACATACGACCGGATGGCCGGGGAAACCAGGAGAACCGGGTTGTGACCCTCCTCCATCACCCGGCGGACCTCTCTTCCCAGCGAGTCATAGAAACTGTTCAACCAGGCCGGCTCCAGCGGCCGTGGTTCTTCTCCTCCTTCTCCTTGCGCGGCCAGAAACTCCGCCTCCACCTTTGGTGCCAGTGTCAGTACGTGTAACCGCTTCCCGTCCGGGGAAAGCATCTTTGTAATCTGACGGGCTAAAGCCGCCCGGACATACTCGGTCAAGACCGTGGGGTCCTTGGTCACCGGGGCGTAATCTGCCAGGGTTTCCAGGATCGTCACCAGGTTGCGGAGGGGAATCCCCTCCTGCAACAGGCGGGCCAAAACCTTCTGGATCTCCCCGATAGTCATCAGCCCGGGGACCAACTCTTCCACCACCACCGGGTAGTCATTCCGCAGGTGGTTAATCATACTCTGCACTTCTTGCCGGCCAAGCAATTCATGGGCGTAATTCTTGATAATCTCCGTCAGGTGGGTGGCCAGCACGGAAGGGGGATCGACCACTGTATAACCGGCCATCTCCGCCTTTTCCCGCTGGTTTTCGGAGATCCAGACTGCCGGCAGCCCAAAGGCGGGCTCCCGTGTACTGATCCCCTCCACCTTTTCGGTGACGCCCCCGGCATCCATCGCCAGGTAGTGGCTGGGCATGAGTTCACCCGCGCCCACCTCCACCCCTTTGATCTTGATCACATACTGGTTGGGAGATAACTGCATATTATCCCGGATCCGGATCGGCGGCAAAATAATCCCTAATTCCAGTGCCACCTGCCGGCGGATCATACTGACCCGTTCGAAAAGGTCCCCGCCCTGCGTTTTATCAACCAGGGGAATCAGGCTGTAGCCGATCTCCAGTTCCATGGGATCGACCGCCAAAAGCGAGAGCACATTTTCCGGGCGGTACCCCGCCTCCTCCTCCGCCGGGGCTCCCTCTTTTTCCAGGGCCGCCTCCCTCTGTTTTTCCTGGCTGAGAAGGTAGACCAAAACACCCAACAGGGCCGCAACGGCCAAAAAGGGAATGGTGGGCATCCCGGGTACCAGCCCGAAAAGACCGATAACAACCGCGGCGATCCCGAGGATCTTCGGGTAAGCCAGTAATTGCCCGGTAACGTCAGTCCCCATATCCGCCTCGGAAGCAGCCCGGGTCACCAGAATCCCGGTGGCGGTGGAGATGAGGAGGGCCGGAATCTGCGAGACCAACCCGTCGCCCACGGTCAACAAGGCGTAGACATTGAGGGCGCCCATCAGGTCCATCCCCCGCTGGAGGATGCCGATGACAAACCCGCCAAGCAGGTTAATTATGGTGATAATAATCCCGGCGATCGCGTCGCCCTTAACAAACTTACTGGCCCCGTCCATGGCCCCGTAAAAATCGGCTTCACGTTCAATCTCCCGTCGCCTTGCCCTGGCCTCGTCCTCATTGATCAAACCGGTATTCAGATCCGCATCGATACTCATCTGTTTACCGGGCATGGCATCCAGGGTGAACCTCGCCGCCACCTCAGCCACGCGTTCCGCACCCTTGGTGATGACCAGGAAATTGATGACGGTCAAAAGGAGGAAGATGACAAAACCAACCACCGGGTTATTGCCGGCCACAAAATTCCCAAAAGCCTGGATTACTTTTCCGGCATTGGCGTGCAATAAAATCAAGCGGGTACTGGAGACGTTAAGGGCCAGCCGGAAAAGGGTGGTCACCAGCAAAAGGGAGGGAAAAATCGAAAACTCCAGCGCCCCGTGGACATTCATCGTCAGCATCAGGATTAAAAAGGCCATCGTGATGTTGATCGTCAACAGGATATCCAGAAATGTCGGGTGCAGGGGGATAAAAAGCATCACCAGGATGAGGACGATGATAACCACCATTACCATCTCGCCCGCCTGGAAAATCCGGCCCAAAGTCATGGTTCTTTCTGCGCTGTTGGCCATTTTTTACCCCCTCATTGCCATGCTTGCGCCTGGCGCCCGCCCCGTAACTGGTAGATGAAGGCCAGTACCTCCGCTACCGCCTGGTAGAGATGGGGCGGGATATAATCGTCCACGTCCACGGTTTTATAAAGCGTCCGGGCCAACGGCTTGTTCTCCACCACCGGCACATGGTGTTCCGTGGCCACGGCGCGGATCCTCTCGGCCAGGAAGCCCTCGCCCTTCGCCACGACCTGCGGCGCGCTCATCTCCTCCGGGTCATAACGCAAGGCCACCGCAATCTGGGTTGGGTTGGTGATCACCACATCTGCCCGGGGGACCTGGCTCATCATCCGCCTTGTCGCCATTTCCCGCTGCACCCGCCGGATCCTGCTGCGGACGAGCGGGTCTCCTTCCGTCTGTTTGTACTCGTCTTTTACTTCCTTTTTGGTCATGCGCAAACTCTTGTAATACTCATATCGCTGGTACATATAATCGCCAACCGCCATCACCAACAGGAAAAGGCAGATCCGTATCACCATCTTATAAAGCATCCGCCAGGTCATCTCCACCGCCTGCCAGACCGGGGTTAAAAGCGAGGTCTCGACCAGTGGCAAGGCCTGTTCACGGTAGGTCTTCCAAATAATCACCGCAATTATACCCAGTTTGAAGAGGGCTTTTGCCAGTTCCACCAAGGACCGGAGGGAAAAGAGCCGCTTAAACCCTTGCACCGGGTTGATCCGGTCGAAGCGGGGTTTCAGGGGTTCTGCGCTAAAGACCCCCCTGGTCTGTAAAAGATTGATGGTCACCCCGGCCACGAGCACCGCTCCTCCCACCGGCAGGAAGGCGGTGAGGATAAAAAGGAACCTCTGGGCGAGGAGGCTGCGGATGGAGACCTCGTCCACCATGGTATTCAAAGTCTCCGGCCGGAAACTCTCGAGTAAAAACCGGTAGAGATTGCGGATGAAGTACTCGCCGAAGATGTTCATAACAACAAAGGCCACCAGGACAACCAGGACCGAGTTGAACTCCATGCTCCTGGGGACTTGCCCTTTTCTCCGCGCTTCCCGTTTCTTTCGCGGCGTCGCCTCTTCGGTTTTCTCCTCTTCCGCAAAAAACTGTAAATCCCAGAAGAAAAGCGGAAGAACGACCTTTCTTCTCTCGTCCATCATGGTCCCTTCCCTATTATGCTAATCAGACGGAGAAGTCCCCGCCAGATTTCACCGGAGCCGGAGAGATAACCGGCAAACCAGCGGCAAAAAACCGCCATACTTAACCAGAGCATGATAAAACCAAGTAAAATTTTCAGCGGGTACCCAACCATAAAGACATTTACCTGCGGGATCAGCCGGACCAAGATCCCCAGGCCGATGCTGGTCAGAA
>Ga0209537_1000279_pt1 | contig 61468 bp, 54 predicted proteins | sample BioPla4DNA1_FD_187698 | JGI IMG/M metagenome (GOLD analysis project Ga0209537, IMG submission 187698) | Biogas fermentation microbial communities from Germany - Plant 4 DNA1 (SPAdes) (version 2) | ecosystem: Engineered > Bioreactor > Anaerobic > Digestate | place: Bielefeld, North... | reverse complement strand
CGGGCTTTACCCTTTCGAGAGAATTGATTGACGGGAAGGAGTATTACCAGCTTCTTAACGAAGGGAAGGATATTAAGGTCATTGTTGACAAAGAGGGAAACGCCGTGGTCTACCATAACGGAAAGTCGATGGAATGCGAGATGAAGGCTTTGTTTGCGGCAACAGCGGACTATACGGCAATCCATGTGCTTGACCTTACCGGTGACGGAAAGGACGAACTTGTTATAGAGAATGGCGGTGGTGGTACCGGCGTTTGGGAAGGCACCAGCGAGGTTTATGACCTCGAGACATTCAAAAAATACGGGATCGATAAAGACAAGATACTTAAGGAACTGGGATCCCGCATAACGGTTGAACCCCTGGAGATAGTGAATGACAACTACCTGAAATGCCGGGTAACGGATTATGAAGGCAATGAATACTACGGCTATTTATGGGTGGCGGATGACGATGTGTCGAAATACTCGTATATCCCCGAGGATTTTACCGGCCATTATTCCATCGGGGTGGGACAGGAAAGTCAGTGCCTTGTAGTTACAGGTGCCATACCGATCTCGCCCATGGCCGCTTCATATGTTGGAACCCTGCATTCCACGCTGGAATTCAATCCTGAAACCGGGAGCTTTGAGCTGTCCGATGAACTTTTTGTCGAGCTGAACCAGCCGTCTATCTAAGGCTACAGGGATGCATAGCAAAAGAAATATGCCTGAAAGCCAGCTAAAACTTATAAAAAAATCACATTTAGGTCCTGCTTTTGCTGTATAATTAGGAGAGTCTTGGCAATCAGAAAACCAGGAGGTGTTTTCTGCTGACGGGATAATATGTTCGATATAAGAAGGAGAACGAAATGGATAATGAGAGAATCGATAACGAAGTGATGGAAGAGGAAAGGATGGAGGAAGCCGAGGAATTGGAAACCCGGGAAATGGAAACCAGTGAAGCGGAAACCGATACACCGAAACAGTCTGGAAAGAACCTGTTCTTCCTGGTGATTGGTATCCTCGTGGTTGTTGCAATCGCGGCCGTGCTCTTCATTGGCATAAACTCCAACCAAACGGTTGCCAGGGTAGGAAACCAGAACATAACGAAGGATGACCTGTATAACAGGCTTGTAGAATACTATGGAAAGCAAACCCTGGAATCCATGATAACAGAGACGATTATCGACATGGAACTGGAGAAGGCAAATATAACCGTTACAGATGAGGAACTCCAGAAAGAAATCAACAGGGTGATCGAATCCTACGGCGGGATGGATTACGTAATGATGCAGCTGGAAGCTTCTGGTTTAACATTGGAAGATCTTGAAAAGGATGTGCTGACATACCTTAAAACCCTCAAACTCCTGGAGCCAAGGCTTGTGGCAACCGAAGAAGAGATTGCCCAGTTCTTTGAGAGCAACAAGCAATATTTCGATCAGCCTGAACAGATCCAGGCAAGCCATATCCTTGTAGATGACGAGGAAACCGCGAAAGAAGTAAAACAGAAGCTGAATGAAGGAGCGGATTTTACCCAGCTCGCGGCCCAATACTCCAAGGACACAAACAATGCCCATTATGGAGGTCAGTTGGGTTACTTTGAAAGGGGCAGGATGGTGGAGGAATTTGAGCAAGCGGCTTTCTCAATGGAGATCGGCGAGATAAGCGATCCGGTGAAGACCGAATTCGGATACCATATAATCAAGGTAACAGACAGGAAGGAAGCTAAAGAGGCGAACCTGGAAGACGCCAGGGCGGAGATCGAGGAAATCATCAAGAACCAGAAGGTCAGCTCCGAATACTCTGTATGGCTTTCCGAAAAGAAGACTGAATACAACGTCTACAACAGCCTTTCCGAATCAAATTAAAGGTGCGGGGAAGAATCCCTATGGGGCAAGGGCTGAACAGATAAACTGGTACAGAATAAAACAAGCGGCATGGCTTTCTGGTCATGCCGCTTTGCCGTCTATGGGCAGGTGTGTTTTAACCGCATATTTCAATCTCTGTTCCACTCCAGGCTCGTGTGCTGTTTTACGCAGATGCCGTCGTCCCTGCAATAATAGGTTGCAAGGGTTTCATCGTCTTTGTCATACAGGGAGCGGGTGACAATTGGTTTGCCATCCCTATCCTGCTTGTGGGTCTCAACCATGATAAAGGCCGTATCCTTGCTGATTTCCAGTGTTTCGGGAAGCTTGCCGGGCTGGTACTCTGTACTGGATATTACGCTGCTTTCCTCATCCATTTGGCGGACTATGATCTTGCTTGGAGGAAACATTATACTAAAGGATATCTTAATAGATGTATGGGACGTTTTTGTTTTGCCGTTTTCGGTGAAGGTGGTTGACTCCTCAAAGGTCTGGGAATACAGGCTGCCCTCTGTGTGGTCACCGTGTGAAGAGATGCCGGTTCCCGTGACGGCGTATACCCTTCCATCGGAGCTTTGGTAAACAGGATTCAGGAAAAAGGTTATACTGCCGGTACCGGCAGGGGAATAATAGATGGTACCCTCAAGGGAGATGCTGTTTTCCTCATCGCTGGTATGGATACTTGTATGGCCATCGCTTACCTCTTCATCAGAGCTTGTCATGGTAATACTGCCCTCATTCTCCGTGGCCGGAATACTTGCGCAAATATAGTGGATGCCCTCAACCTCTTCGAAGGAAAACTCCCTGGTTTCGAATGTGTTTCCTGTTTCAGGGTCGGTATGGATACGGGTGACGATATTGGCGTACAAGCGCCCCTGGTACCTGGAAGTGTCACCGTCGATGACCATGGAACCGCCGGGTGTTATCTTATGGATATTGTCATTAAGATACCTTTCCATGTAGAAAAGGTCCAGGTGTTCTTTGGTTATAAACACGCCTATAAGCCTGTCGGCGCCTTTTGCTTCTCCCAGGTCCTCATGGGCAAGCTGGCAGCCCGTCATTATCAATACCGCTGTTAATAGAAGAAGGATTACAACTGCTTTCCTATTCATCGTCCTTGTCCTCCAGGTTTCCGTCGAATTTAAGGATATCCCCCACATCGCAGCCAAGATAGTAGCAGATCTTGTTTATGGTGCTGAAACGAACGCCCTTTGCCTTGCCGCTTCGAAGTATCGAAAGGTTTGCTTCGGTGATTTCCACAAGCGCGCATAGTTCTTTTGAGGTCATGCCCTTTTTCTTTAGCACCTCTTCAAGGTGCACCCTTATGGCCATTTATCATATGCCTCCTCATATGAACATGTCGTTGTCGTCCTTAAGCTGCTTGTTTTCCCAGATGTACTTTGACAGCAGCAAAACGGCCAGCAAAAAGGCGATGGACAGGATGGGCACCTGGACTGTGGTATTCAGCACCCGAAGTTTTTTCACGAATGCAAGCTGCAGCAGGTTGAAGTTGACATTTGTGACCATAATTATGATAAGCGCCTGGCAGCACCGCTGCGAAAGTATTCCGGCGGCATCCACCGAGGCCTGGGAATAGCGGTCGGCCTGAAGCTCGTAAAAAAGCCTTAACCCGGCAAATACCACAAGAACATTCAATATATAGGGCAAGGTGTTGACCAGGTATTGCAGCACAAGGAAAACTATGCTCACCCATAAGCCGTCTTCATTTCCGGTGTTGCCGGTACGAAGCGCTTCAACGGAATCCAAAAAATGGCTGAAGGTACTTCCAAAGGCACAGTAAACCAGCAGGACAGCCAGGCCATGCAAAAGGAAAGCCATGTACTTGTGAAGCTTTTGAGTATCGGTAAAAAAGAAAAGGTGAAGTATCCGAAGAATGATATATGTGGCAATAACCGACCAGGCTATGGTGCCAAGAAAAGCCTTTACGGCGCTTGTGCCAACAGGGCTTTGGATTATTCCGGGGTTTATCATAAGGTAAAGTACGGCGAAGAGCATCGCGCTTATTAAAAGCAACAGCCAGTCTTCCAAAAACGGCCTGCGCCTTCTTGCCATATAAAGGAGCAATACTGCGGGTATTAGGCAGATTGCGGCATAGAGGATGATGGCTATTGTATTGCCTGAAGGTCCAGACAGGGATAAAGCCCGAAGTCCCAGCGCGATCTGCTCAAAGGGAAAGGCTATAACTGTTGTAAAGACGCCGGGAAGGACTTCCCTTAAGAATGTCAGCATTATGCACAGGAATGCTTCAAGTACAAGGAAAAGAATGAAAGCGTTTCGTTTCATTATACCCCTCATTTATCGTAAAACAATAATTTTTACTTAATTATAAACCAGAAATTATCGTTTTACAATAATTATTCTCCTTTGCCTGCATGTTTTAAGGGGACTGTCTGCGGCTTGCCTGCCATGGATGATTTATGGTAAGCTATACAGGAGTCAGATTATGGCAACGCAAGCATAATAAGTTAGCAAGGCGTTTAACAGATGAAATAAGCATCTGATTCAAAGGAAGCGAGGTTGCAGCCATGGCGGAGAATATCCACGCAGGCCACAGGGAAAGGGTTAGGGAACGCTTCATGGAGGAAGGCCTTGATGCCTTCAATGACCACGAGGCCTTGGAACTTCTCCTGTACTACTGTGTAAGGCAAAAGGATACCAATGAGCTTGCCCACCGGATGCTCAAGGAATACGGCACGCTCCACGACCTTTTGGAAGCCCATCCCAGGGATATAGCAAGGAGATGCAGGGTAAGCACCAGCACGGCCACGCTGATCTCCCTGTGCGTGCCCCTTGCCCGGCGTTATATGAACAGGAAGTGGGGGGAAAGGCCCGTACTCAATTCCTCATCAAAAGCGGGGGAATATGCCCTGTCCCTGTTTGCAGGGAGGGTTTACGAGGCCTTCTTCGCCATCTGCCTTGATTCCCAGAACAAGGTCAACCATGCCGCCCTGGTCCATGAGGGGACCATCAATGAGGCGCCTGTCTATCCCAGGATCATAGTGGAAACAGCATTGCGGCATAAGGCGAGCAGTGTGATACTGGCCCACAATCACCCTGGGGGAAGCCTTAAGCCTTCGGTTGCCGACATAGAGGTGACCAGGAAGATCTACGCCGCTCTTCTTCCCATATCCATCCGTGTGGTGGACCATATCATCACGGCCGGGGAGCGATATGTCAGCTTCGCCGAACAGGGTATAATGGATACCATCTCACATCAGTTCTAGATTCTGTTTGGGCAAAACGACGAAAAAATATTATACCAAATCCGCTCGGCGAAAAATGATTTATGGGAAAACATGTCGGAAAAATCCGCGGACATGCATAGAATCCCGAAACCCTTCTTATAAGCAGGTCTTTGTGAATTATTACAACAGTGCCTGACACAATATGTCGTGTTATTGTCATGACAAGTAAACAAAATATGGGTTTTTGTCGATAATTTTAATGAGCCCGAAAGCCTTGAGCCATAAGGTTTTCGTCATATTGCACAAAAAACTTGTCCAAAACCCGATTGACACTATATATTGTATATGATAAACTCTACGCAACCGAGATATAGTTTTATAAGGGCAGAGCCGATAAAGGCATGCCATGCAAAAGAAGGAGGCAATCAGCATGATTGAGAAGATACGAAAGAGGGACGGACGCGTCGAGAAATTTGCGCCAGAGAAAATCACATCTGCCATATTCAAGGCAGCAGTCGCTTGCGGAGGAAGTGATTACCAACTGGCTCAGAGCCTCTGCGAAAAGGTTGTTGAGCTTGCCGAGGAGAGGTACAGAGGGAAAATCCCCGAGGTTGAGCAGATACAGGATCTCGTGGAATATGTACTCATCGAGAACGGTCATGCCAAAACTGCCAAGGCATATATCCTGTACCGTGAGAAACGTAAGAGCGCCAGGGAGATGAACGCCCTGATAGGCGCAACCATCAGGATGTTCGCGGATTACCTGGGAGACAAGGACTGGAAGATACAAGAGAACGCCAATACCCAAAAAAGCATTAACGGTCTCAATAATTACATAAGAGAAGCCTTTACCAAATCGTACTGGCTTCATGAGGTCTATCCTACCGAGGTCCGGGAAGCCCATGAGAGTGGAGACTGCCATATCCACGATCTGGGCTTCTTCGGTGCCTATTGTGCCGGCTGGGACTTAAGGCAGCTTTTGACCGACGGTTTCGGCGGCGTGCCCGGCAAGGTGGAAAGCAAGCCGGCAAAGCATCTTAGGAGCTTCTTGGGGCAGATCGTCAACTCAACCTTCACGACACAGGGCGAACTTGCGGGAGCCCAGGCATGGTCAAGCTTTGACACATACTGCGCGCCCTTCATCCGGTATGACAATTTAAGCTACCAGCAGGTAAAGCAGTGCATCCAGGAATTCATCTTCAACATCAATGTCCCAACCAGGGTTGGTTTTCAATGCCCCTTTTCAAACCTGACCTTTGATATCAAGGTCCCTGAAACACTGAAAGATGAGCCCGTTATAATCGGGGGTCAGTACACAAACGACAAGTACGGTGATTTCCAGGAGGAGATGGATATACTGAACCAGGCGTTCTGCGAAGTTATGCTGGAAGGCGACGCCAAGGGCAGGGTATTCACATTTCCGATCCCGACCCTCAACATCACGAAGGACTTTGACTGGGACAGCCCGGCTGTTGAGGGATTCATGAAGATCACCTGCAAGTATGGCATACCCTATTTTGCCAACTACGTGAATTCCGATTTATCGCCAGAAGACGCTGTTTCCATGTGTTGCAGGCTGCGCCTGGACACCAGTGAGCTTCGCAAAAGGGGGGGAGGGTTGTTCGGCAGCAACCCGATGACTGGATCTATCGGCGTTTTTACCATCAATCTGCCGAGGATCGGGTATTTAAGCTCTACAAAGGAAGAGTTTAAAGAAAGCCTTTACAGAATAGCAAAGATAGGTAAAACCTCCCTTGAGATCAAAAGAAAAATAATTGAGCAACAATCTGGAAAGGGGCTTTATCCTTATTCCTGCCACTATCTTCGGAACATCAAAATGAGGACTGGCAGCTACTGGTACAATCATTTCTCCACCATAGGAATAGTCGGCATGAACGAGGCGCTGCTGAATTTCATGGGGAAGGACTTGACCACCCCCGAAGGCCAGGAGTTTGCCATTGAGATCATGCATTACCTGCGGGAGATCATGATTGAATTCCAGAAGGAGACCGGAAACTTCTACAACCTGGAGGCCACTCCGGCAGAGGGCGCATCTTACAGGCTCGCCAGTCTGGATAAGGAGCGTTATCCCGATATCATCACGGCAGGCAATAACGTATGCTACTATACCAATTCAACCCAGCTGCCCGTCGGGTTTACCGACGACATCTTTGAATGCCTCGACCTCCAGGACGAGCTCCAGTACCTTTATACCGGGGGCACTGTGCAGCACCTGTACCTGGGCGAGAGCATAAACGATGTAAATGTCTGTAAGAGCCTGATCAAGAGGGTATTCGAGAAGTACAAGATGCCCTACATTTCCATCACGCCCACGTTCTCCATCTGCAACACCCATGGCTACATCTCCGGTGAGCATTTCACATGCCCGGAATGCGGGGATAAGACCGAGGTATGGTCGAGGGTTACCGGGTACTTAAGGCCTGTTGCCAACTATAACATGGGTAAGAAAGAAGAATATATCACGAGGAAGAAATTTGTAATCAAAGAGCAGGCATCCTGACTTTGTAAGCCGCCGGGGGGGCAGCTTACCCCATAAAGAAGGCAGGTATTACTTGAAATGAGAATTTCCGGACTACAAAAGAATTCCATGGTGGATTACCCTGAAAAGCTGGCGGCCGTTGTATTTACACAGGGCTGTAATATGAACTGCGGCTATTGTCATAACCGCTGCCTCATCGGGTATGAGAAAAACGGGGGAATATCCGAGGAGGATGTGTTTGCGTTCCTGGAAAGGCGGCAGGGCCTTTTGGACGCCGTGGTCATATCGGGGGGAGAGCCCACATTGCAGCGGGATCTGCCGCGGTTTATCCGGCGCGCCAGAAAAATGGGCTTCCTTGTTAAGCTTGACACCAACGGCACCAATCCGGAGCTTTTGGAATACCTTATCGGGGAAAGGCTCCTGGACTACGTGGCCATGGACGTAAAGGCGCCCTTCTGCAAATACCGCCAGGTCTGCTGTTCACCGGTCAACACCGAGAAGCTTGAAAGGAGCATCGGAATCCTGCAAGGGGGCGGCGTGGAATACGAGTTTCGGACCACCTTTACCCCTGAGCTGGACCAGGAGGATCTGCTTAACATCGCTGAGAGCATCAGGGGCGCGAAAAGGTATGTTGTCCAGCAGTACAGGGAGGTTGACCCCGAAAGCGGGGCATATACCGGACGCGCCGGGAAAAGAAGCCTATACAGGTCCACATGGGCCGACATCTCAAAGAATGTGGCCAGTATACAATTCAGGGGTGAATTTATACTGGTGTGATAAGTTTTTTAAAACCTTACCCTAAAACATCCTTACATATCCTTATAGCCCTCATATCATGAAGCCGGCACCAAAGCCGGCTTCATTACATACACATGGGACAAATCCCCTTCATAAACTGTATTATAAGGCCACCTGAAGGGGAGGGTAAGGCTTTGCTCAGAAAGAAATTCTCGATCATCGGCGGTGATATGCGCAACGTCTACCTTGCCGATCTTCTGAAGAAAGATTACCAGTATGTGGAGATATATGGTTTTGAGAAGAGCGGCAAGCCATGGGCGCTTAAAAGCAAACCGCTTGATTTTGTTCTGGAGGGCTCCCGCGTGGTGGTCGGGGGGATTCCTCTAATTGGCGACAATGGCTTTCTTAACATGCCTTTATCAAAAGAGAAGCTGTGTTTTTCAGAACTTCTTGAAAAGATCCCGGAAGACGCTCATCTTATAGCCGGAAGGATAACCGGTCCGGTGAAGGAACAGCTCAGGCAGAAAAAGGTGAAATTCACGGATTTGCTGGACAGGGAAGAGATGGCCGTGCTGAATGCCGTTCCCACGGCCGAGGGAGCAGTAGGTATCCTTCTCCAGGAGATGCCAATAACCCTTTTAGGCAGCCGCATCCTCATCGTGGGATATGGCAGGATAGGAAAGAACCTGGCAAGGCTTCTTAATGGTTTTGGCGCCGAGGTATGGGCGGCAGCCAGAAAGTATTCCGATATTGCCTGGATTGAAGCCCAGGGGTTAAAGCCCGTGCCCATGCATCAGCTGGCGCGCTATGTTTCAGACATGGACGCCATCGTCAATACGGTTCCGGCTCTTGTCATAACAAAGGATATCCTTGAGAAGGCACGGGCCGATTGCTTTTTGCTGGATCTGGCCTCATCGCCGGGAGGGATTGACTTTAAAGGGGCGGAAGTCTACGGGCTCAAGACCAGATGGGCGCTTTCCCTTCCCGGAAAGGTAGCTCCCCTGACCGCCGGAGATATCATCAGGCGTACAATTTACAACATACTCGAGGAAGAGGGGGGTGTTCTGTCATGACTCTGAAAGGAAAGCACATAGGCTTTGCAATTACGGGATCATTCTGCACCATTTCCAAGGCGATAATCGAGCTTGAAAGGATAGCTTTCCTTGGCGCCGAGATCCACCCGATACTGTCTGCCGCGGTGGCCTCGACCAATACCCGGTTCGGCCGAGTCGATGATTTCAGAAGGCGGCTTGAGATGGTAACCGGCAGGGACTGTATCGATACCATAACCGAAGCCGAACCAATAGGTCCAAAGAATAAGCTGGACCTTATCGTGGTTGCGCCATGCACCGGAAATACGCTGGGCAAGATCGCCAACGGCATTACCGATACACCTGTCACGATGGCTGTAAAAGCGCAGCTTCGGAATCAAAGGCCGGTTGTTCTGGCCATAGCTACCAACGATGGGCTTGGAAACAGCGCCAGGAACATAGGAACGCTTCTTAATGCCAAAAACATATATTTTGTCCCTTTCGGGCAGGACGACCCTGAAAAGAAGAGCAATTCCCTGGTAGCCAGGTTCGGGCTGATAGTGCCCACCATTGAGCTTGCCCTGGAAGGAAAGCAGATCCAGCCGGTATTGGTGTGATAACGGCCCGGGCTTGCAGAATCTCTTGACAACTACAAAACCTTCATGCAATACTTGTTTAAATACCTTCCCTGTTCTTGCGACAGGGCTTTTGTTTATCGTGTTCCGGCGGCCCGTTTGACGAAGGCAACGGTACATGGTATGCGTGACATCCGGAGGAATAAAATGAGAGTACTTGACCTGAAAGATAAAAGATACTGGAAGCTAATGATCTCCATCGGACTTCCCATTGCCCTGCAGAACCTTATTTTCAACGGGCTCAACATGGTGGATAACATCCTGATCGGAGGTCTTGGAGAAGCCAATATAGCGGCTGTCGGCATAGCCAACAAGCTGAGCTTTGTCTTCAACCTGTTTTTGTTCGGGATAAACAGCGGAGCCAATATATTCAGCGCCCAGTTTTGGGGAAAGAAGGACCTTCAGGGTGTGCGAAGGGTTTTAGGACTCAGCCTTTTATTAGGTATGACAGTTGCCGTTCCTTTTACGCTGGTGGGAGTAATGTCCCCTGAATGGTTTATCGGGATATTTTCCAAGGACCAGCTGGTTATAGGGCAGGGGGCCTCTTACCTTCGGATAGCCGCCCTTTCCTTTCCCATAAGCGCGATTACCTCATCCTATGGCATGCAGTCGAGGGGCGTGGGCCGTACCAAGATCCCCCTTATGTCCAGCGCCTCGGCGCTTGCTTTAAATACGATACTCACGTACCTACTTATTTACGGGAAGCTTGGCCTGCCTGAGATGAGTGTTGCGGGCGCCGCGCTGGCTACCTTGTTTGCCCGTGCCCTTGAATGCGGGCTCCTGGTGGGAATGATATACAAAAACAAGTTTGAGCTTGCTGCCAGGTTCTCTGAGTTTTCGGGATATACCGGTATGTTCCTGAAGCGCTTTGCCAAGTCTGTGACGCCTGTAATAACCAACGAGGTGCTCTGGGCTGTCGGTGTTACCGGGTACACATATTTCTACGGTCGGCTTGGCACCGAGGCCGTGGCTACCGTCCAGATCCTGGACCTGGTCAACGGCATCTTCTTCTCATTGTTTGCTGGTATATGCAATGCCTGCGGAGCGATTATCGGGAACAAGATAGGAGCCGGCGAGGACGATACGGCAAGGGTTTACGCGAAGCGGTCGGTGGTTGTGGTCATGGCTTTGGGAGCTTTGGCGGGAGGACTCATGGTGATTGTAACCCCGCTGTTCTTAAACCTTTTCAATATCAGCGCCGAGACCAGGGAGCTTTGCAGGATTACCGTGCTGGTATATGCTGCGTTCAATGTTCCCAGGGTTACCAATACAGTCATGGTCGTGGGGGTTTGCAGGGGCGGCGGAGACACCTTGTTTGCCATGGCTGTGGACGTTCTTGCCCCGTGGCTGATAGGACTTCCCATGGCCTACCTGGGCGTGGAGGTATTCGGGTTCCCGATATACCTGGTTATGGCCATGATCTATACTGAGGAAGTGGTCAAGAGCATATTTAGTATCGCGCGGCTGCTTTCAAACAAATGGCTGCACAACCTGGTGCGTGACATTCCGCAGGGGGAAGATACGGCGGCTGACACAGGAAGCTCATAAGGCCGGTGTAAAAAGAACAAACGCACTGGAAACTGTCAGGGTTTAGCCGGGCTGTCGGCGGCAGGCAGATCCGGATTTGTCTTCTTGAAATATTTTCCCTCATATTATATAATTAATGCGAATTAACACGCGTTTATCCGGCGCCAATGGTGGTTGAATGAAGAGCGAAGAGATAGCAAGGCTTGCGGGTGTATCCAGAAGCACAGTTTCAAGAGTCATCAATAATTATCCCAATGTGCCTGCGAAAACGCGGGAAAAGGTCATGAAGATCATAAGGGAATATCATTATGAGCCTAATCTGTCCGCCCGTGTCCTTGCGGGGAAAAGAACCAACACCATTGGGCTTTTTTTGTTCAGCATTTACGATATCAAGAGCCCCTACAGGATATATGGCAACGCCTATTTCTCCCCGTTTGTGGATGCCTTTGTGGATATAGGCAATTCCATGGGGTATTACATGCTGGTACACACCGTCTGCAAGCCTGGGGATTGCTGGCGTATCCGGCAAACCTTTTCACAAAAAAGGATAGATGGCGGCATCATCATCACCACCGATGAAAGCCGTGAGATAGAATCCATTCTCAGTGACATCTCCCATCCTGTAGTCATTATGGATTACAGCCCTTCCCAGATTGAAAAAACCATCAATCCCAAAGCCAGGATTGGTGTTTTCAATTTCAATGACGAGAAAGGCGTCAATTCAGTTGTGGATCATCTTGTTTCCCTGGGACATCGCAGGATCGGAATGATCATGGGAAGGCAAACCAGTTATTCTGGGCGCAGAAGGCGTGAATGCTTTGTGAAAAGGCTTGCGCACCATGGATTACCCGTGGACGACCGGTACATGATCAAGGGTGATTTCACCTGGGAAACCGTGGTTCCCGAGATAGAGAAACTGATTTTCAGCCACCAGTTACCTACAGCCATTGTGGCATCCAATGACGCAATGGCGATAGCAGCCATAGAGACTTTTAGAAGGCACGGAATGAGGATACCTGAGGACATATCCATTACAGGCTATGACGACAGCCCGGCCTCAGCCATTGTCAAACCCTCTCTTACAACAGTACAAATACCCTTCTTTGAAATGGCTAAGAGATCTATGGATATGCTGTCTGAGCTTATTGAGTCCGACAAACCCAGAATTATGGTTTGCAACGCTGATGTGGGATTTGTGATCCGTGAATCCTGCTGCGAGAATTTGCATGAGGAGGTTGCCGTATGAGATTTGGCTATTTTGATGACGCAAACAGGGAATATGTCATCGAAACCCCGAAAACCCCATATCCATGGATCAACTACCTTGGAAGTGAAAACTTTTTTGGTCTTATATCCAACACCTCAGGCGGGTACTGTTTTTACAGGGATGCCCGTCTGAGGCGCGTGACCAGGTACCGCTACAACAACATCCCTGTGGACAATGGCGGACGCTACTTCTATATCAATGACGGCGGAGATATCTGGACACCTGGTTGGATGCCAGTCAGAAAAGAACTGGACGCGTATGAGTGCAGGCACGGACTGGGATATACGAAGATCCGCGGCGAAAGAAACGGGATATCGGTAAGCCAGCTTTCTTTCGTCCCCCTGAAGTTTGACGGGGAAGTACACCAGCTAACAATAAAGAATAAAGCAGTGGCGGATAAGCGCATCAAGCTGTTTTCCTTCGTGGAATGGTGCCTTTGGAACGCTTATGATGATATGACCAACTTCCAGCGCAACTTCTCAACCGGAGAAGTGGAGGTGGAAGGCTCGGCGATCTACCATAAGACAGAATACCGTGAGCGCAGGAACCATTATGCCTTCTTCTGGGCTAACGCACCTATCGATGGGTATGACACCGATCGCGAAGCCTTCATCGGCCTGTATAACGGTTTTGACTGTCCCAAGGCTGTCCTTGAAGGCAAGCCCGCCAATTCCATCGCCCATGGCTGGCAACCCGTGGCATCCCACTATTTCGACCTCACCCTTAAAGCCGGGGAGGAGAAGACCATCATATTCGTACTGGGCTATGTGGAGAACCCCGATGAAGAGAAATGGGAAGCCCACAACGTGATCAACAAAAAAAAGGCCAGGGCCATGCAGCAGCGCTTTATGACCACCGGGCAGGTTGATAAGGCCATGGAGGAGCTTAAGGAATACTGGGACAGGCTTCTTTCGGTATATGTACTGGAAAGCCATGACGAAAAGCTCGACAGGATGGTCAATATCTGGAACCCGTATCAGTGCATGATTACGTTCAACATGTCCCGAAGCGCCTCATACTTTGAGTCGGGTATCGGAAGGGGCATGGGATTTCGTGACTCCAACCAGGACCTTTTGGGGTTCGTGCACCAGATTCCGGAAAGGGCCAGGGAGCGAATTATAGACATTGCGGCTACCCAATTCGAAGACGGCGGATGCTATCATCAGTACCAGCCCCTTACCAAGAAGGGCAACCATGATATCGGCGGCGGATTCAACGACGATCCTCTATGGCTGATCCTGGCAACGGCAGCTTATATAAAGGAAACCGGGGACTATTCCATCCTGGATGAGCAGGTCCCCTTCGACAATGATCCCAACAACATGGCAAGCCTTCTGGAGCACCTGACACGCTCGTTCTACCATGTTTCCAATAATCTCGGTCCTCATGGGCTGCCCCTTATCGGAAGGGCCGACTGGAACGACTGCCTTAATCTGAACTGTTTCTCCACCACTCCCGACGAGTCCTTCCAGACCTATGGCGATCCCGACGGCAGGGTTGCCGAATCGATATTCATCGCGGGAATGTTCGTTTTCATTGGCCCGGAGTATTCGGCCTTGCTCAGGTACAAGGGCATGAATGAGGAAGCTGACAAGGCCGACGCTCTGATTGCCGAGATGAGAGAGAGGGTATATAAGCACGGTTATGACGGCGAATGGTTCCTGAGAGCATATGATGCTTTCGGCCAGAAGGTCGGAAGCAGGGAGAACGAGGAAGGGCAGATCTTTATCGAGCCACAGGGCATGTGCGTTATGGCCGGGATCGGTCTTGAGAACGGGTACGCTATTAAGGCGCTGGATTCGGTAAGAGAGAGGCTGGAAACACCGTATGGCATCGTCCTCAATGATCCGCCCTACACCAGGTACAATAAGAACCTGGGTGAAATAACCTCGTATCCTCCGGGATACAAGGAGAATGCCGGCGTATTCTGCCACAACAATCCCTGGATCATTTGCGCCGAGACAGTGGTGGGACGCGGAACCCGGGCCTTTGAGCTGTACAGGAAGATAACCCCGTCCTATCTGCAGGATATAAGTGACCTGCATAAAACCGAGCCATATGTGTACTCCCAGATGGTAGCGGGAAAAGCCGCGGCCCGGCCGGGTGAGGCCAAGAACTCATGGCTTACCGGAACAGCTGCCTGGACCTTTACTTGTATATCCCAGTGGATACTGGGTATCATACCTGATTATGAAGGATTGAAGGTGAATCCCTGCATACCGGCCGATTGGGACGGGTTCACGGTCAGGCGCAAGTTCAGGGGAGCCACGTATATTATTAAGGTTTTCAACCCCGACCATGTGGAGAAGGGAATCAAGTCAATTACCGTGGACGGAAAGGAGATAACGGGAAACATCCTTCCTGTTTTCAACGATGACGCCGAGCATGAAGTCCATGTCATCATGGGCTGAATTCTTCGCTATATGCACAATTCTCCTATATTAAGGACACATATGTGTCCGGGGCAAAAGGAACCGCCACAAGGCGGTTCCTTTTATTAAGCATGTCATTGCGAGCAGCCTTATTGTCATTGCGAGCGGAACGCAAGTGGAGCGCGGCAATCTCTTCGCAGTACTTCTTGAATTCCAACCTCCAACCTCTGACCTCTAACATCCAGTATGTCATTGCGGGCTCGGCAGAACCGGGCGTGGCAATCTCATAGAAGCCAACTCGCATGATATACCGGTACTGTCATTGCGAGTGAAGCGAATCGGAGCGCGGCAATCTCTGCAAAGTCCCCTGTAATGACATAATACAATCTCTTGTAAAGCCCAAAAATTGGCTGTATAATGAGTCTGTAACAAAAAGGAGGATAACATGGAAAGCTTGCTTAAGTCATTCTATTTGAATACGATGATCGCTTCCATGGCCGCTATCGTACATGATACAGCGGCTAATTGGCGTTGTATGCGAATAGAATGTTAATTTAAGTAAGCTATACCAGTAAGTAGCTTATACCCGGGTATGCTTACCCGGGTTTTTTAGTTTTAGATCCGTGTTTGTCGGAATAGAAAAAAGGAACGGACCTGGGGCTTACCCAGGTCTTTTTGTATGTGTTGTTGTGAGTGGATAACGGAGGAATACAGCATGAAATCAGTAATGGATAACATCAGGAAAAACTATATATTCAGGTTTTTGATCGGCACAGGCTTTAGTGATGCCATATGGCTTTTGTACCTGGCATCAAGGGGTATGAACCTTGTCCAGATCGGCATCCTTGAAGCAATATTCCATATCGCCAACATGTTGTGCGAGGTGCCAACCGGTTATATTGCCGACCGGTTTGGAAGAAAGACTTCCAGGCTCCTGGGAAGGGCGGCGGCGTTCATATCAAGCATTGTCATGATCTCAGGCTCAAACTTTTGGCATTTTGCCCTGGGCATCGTGTTTACCTCCCTGTCCTATAATCTTGAATCGGGAGCCGGAGACGCCCTGATCTATGATTCCATGGTTGAATGCGGGCAGGAAGATGGGTACATGAAGGTTCGGGGGAGGCAGGAGATCTGCTACCAGGCCGCAAGACTTGTATCATTAATTGGCGGGGGACTTATCGCAACCTACAGTTATGTCCTTGCTTATATCATTACGGCTGCCATCCACCTGGCCAGCTTCCTTTTCTCCTTTTCCTTCAGGGAGCCTGATGTGGGAAGGACGCAGGGGCGCATAAAATTCTTCGGACATATCGTGGATTCCTTTCGGGTAGTCTGGGAGCATAAGGGGATTATAAAATACATCTTCTATATAGAAGGATTTTCACTGTTCTGGACCACGCTGTTCTTCTATTTCCAGAACTTCCTGAAGTCGAAGGGATATATCGAGTTCCAGATCGGACTGGTCCTTGCGGCATCCGCGGTTGCCGGACTTCTGGCATCAACCGTTGCCTACAGGATAGAAAAAAGGCTGGGAGAAAGAAAGCTTATACTGACTGCCACACCCATTGCCATCCTGCTGTTCAGTATGATCGCCTTCACAAATATGGAATCCCTGGCGCTTATCCTGCTGTCGGGTATGGAAGCAATCCTGTTTGTCGTTTTCTCGGATTATATCAACAGGCAGATCCCATCCCGGCAGCGGGCCACCATCCTGTCCTTTGAGTCCATGGCCTTCAGCGTCATGATGATAGCTTTCTTCCCGGCGGTGGGAGCCATATCCGAGCACCTGGGCTTCAAGACGGCCTTTACTTTCATCACCGGTTTGGCGCTGGTCCTCATGACCATTTCCACCATTTTAATGCTGAAGGATAAAAGGGTTGAAAAAGAGCCCGAGCAAAGTGGATAATAGAAGAAACAAGTCGAAGGGAGATTATGTTGAAATACAACAGAATCATTTCGGGCCGGTTCCTGTCCCGGCCCAACCGTTTTATCGCCAGATGCGAGATAGACGGCAAAGCAGAAACCGTACATGTGAAAAATACCGGAAGGCTTAAGGAGCTGCTCCTTCCGGGTGTGACTGTTTATCTTGAGTTTTCGGACAATCCCGCAAGGAAGACCCGTTATTCACTGGTAACAGTGGCAAAGGGAAAAAAGCTTGTAAACATAGACAGCAACGCTCCGAACAAGGTTGTGGCCGAAGCGCTCAAAGCAGGAATATTGCAGCTTCCGGGCATGCCTTGCGTTGACCTGATCAGGGCAGAGCATGAATACGGCAAGTCGCGGTTTGACCTGTACCTTGAAGGCGGCGGTCAGAAGGCTTTTATGGAGATCAAGGGAGTTACGCTGGAAAAAGACGGGATAGCGATGTTTCCCGATGCCCCAACCCTGCGCGGAGCAAAGCATGTCCATGAACTCATCGCTGCCAGGGAAGAAGGCTATATGGCTTACATCATGTTTCTCATACAGATGAAGGATGTTCGCAGCTTTACACCAAACGATGAAATGCACCAGGCTTTCGGCGACGCATTGCGGCTTGCGGCAAAGAAAGGTGTGAATATTCTTGCCTATGACTGCCATGTGGAACCCGGTGGCCTTATGTTCGCGGACCCTGTGGAAGTGGTGCTGTGATTACCGCAGCCCGCTGCCGTGCTTAAATCATATCTGTTAAGGGGTGGTCCTGATTGAAACTGGACAGGATGCTTAGCATTATTACCATTCTGCTTCAGAAGGACAAGGTAACCGCGCCGGAACTGGCTGAAAAGCTTGAGGTTTCCCGGAGGACCATCCATCGGGACATAGATGCCATCTGCCAGAAATAAGGGAAAAAGCGAAAAAAATGATGGATCGCTACGAACATGACAAGTAGTTGTCATGTTCGCGATGGCAGAATGCCAGTAAGAGGAAAAGTAGGGAGAGTGAGGCTGTATGGTTGAGTCCAGGTGCGGTCTTATCTGCGGCGAGTGCGAATACAGAAAGGAGCCTTATAACTGCGGCGGATGCGTTACTACAAACGGCAACCCCTTCTATGGGGTTTGCAAGGTTGCGACCTGCTGCCAGGAAAAGGGCTTCGGGCATTGCGGACATTGTTCTGTTATGCCCTGCGAAACGCTGCATTTTTATTCATATCTCGACAAGGAGCACCGAGACAAACCGCCGGGGGCAAGGATAGAAGTACTGAAAAAATGGCTGAAGGAAGGGAACTGAAGCATGATCCTGGATACATACGAGGAATTCGTTGAGCGTGTGAACCAACTGGGCTATATGGCCTTTTCGGCCATAATGCCAGGATTCCCGTCCCTTGACAGGGAGACAAGGCCGGGGCAGTGGCATACGGGAGATCACAAAACCGATCCCTGGTGCTGGAAGGACAGAGCGGCAAAGGAAAAGAAGCTGGCCTTCGGTTGCCTTCTTGGCGGCCATAAGGGTTTCATTTCACAGAAGCTGTATCCTTATTTTTACATGGCCTGCCATCCGCGCGAAGATATCGAAGAACGCTGGATGGAAGGCAAGGTTGGCCTGGCTGAATGGCAGGTATGGCAGCTTTTTGGCCGTGGGGATGAACTGAATACCAGCGAGATCAGGAAGGCCATGGGAGTTACCAAAAAGCAGGGAGCGGAGAAGGTTGACAGTGCTTTGAAGGAACTTCAAAGGTGCTTTTATATCACGGTTTCAGGCAACAGGAGAAAGGTCAATAAGCGGGGAGAACCATACGGATGGGCGATTAACACCTACCTGAGGGTGACCGATTGGGCGCCGGAATCATGGCTCAGGGGTGCTGAAAGTAGATCCCGTGAGGAAGCAATTGAGCATATTCTTAACATTGGTGTTTTCATCGGCGAGTCTGTGAGTCTAAACCAGTTGGCGCGGGTCCTGAAGCTGGATCTGTAATGTTTTTTAAAACCCGACAAATAAGTGAAAGAGGTAAAGCGATGAAAATTAGATTTAACTCTGCGGTTCTTATGGTTAAGGACATTGATGTATCCCGGAGGTTCTATGAAACTGTTCTGAGGCAGGAGATTGAAATGGATCTTGGAAAGAACATAGCCTTCAAGGCGGGATTCAGCCTGTGGCAGGCCGATTATGCGTACCCTGTCATATTCGGCAGGCCATTCGATGAGTTGGAACAGAGGGGATACGACCAGTTTGAAATGTGCTTTGAGAGCGAAATCATTGACGAGGTATACTCGGAACTTAAGGCATCAGGTGTAGAATTCGTCCACGAGATGGTTGAACAGCCATGGGCACAGAGGGTTTTCAGGGTATACGATCCTGACCGGAATGTTGTGGAGGTCGGTGAGCCCATGGAGTTTGTGATAAAGCGTCTGCTAAGTTCAGGCATGACCGAACTGGAGGTTGCCCAGAGGACGTATATGCCCATTGAGGCAGTGCGGGAAGTTGCGGCGAGGTTTTAATTGAGGGTCATTGTGAGGCGGCTTTTGCGAGATTGCCGCGCCCAGCTTTACTGGGCTCGCAATGACAGCCTGGGTATTCATTGAGGGAGCTTTTGCAAGATTGCCGCGTCGAACACTTGACATTCAACCGATATTGAATATATAATTAAGTGACAAATAAATACATGCATATGGGAGCCGGCGGACCGGCTGAGAGGGGATTGGTTGATCCCGACCATCGGATACCTGATCTGGGTAATACCAGCGTAGGGAATGCATAACGAAGAATTTGCAACCGCCTATGTTGGGCGGTTTTCTTTTCTATGCGACATGGTATGGTTATGATTACCCATGGCTCATGCGTTAAGCCATGCAGTAGCGTGTTCAGACGGCAGTTTCGATTAATCCCATCAGACCGGGCGACACGGCCGACGGGCCGTGTGGTAGTGGAAGGTTCCCATGCATGAATAAGGGATCCCTGAAAAAGTATAAGGAAAAACTGGAGGAATAAAAGCATGCCAATGGTAAATGTGAGCCTTCAGGTACTGCCCGTGGTTCAGCAGGAGAAAATATACCCTGTGGTGGACAGGGTAATTGAACTAATCCAGAAAAGCGGTGTGAAATACGTCGTAGGTCCCATGGAAACCACCATGGAGGGAGATTTCGACACCCTCATGGAAACCGTCAAAAGGGCCCAGGCCGTATGCTGTGAGGCGGGAGCCGAAAGGGTAGTATCTATTGTAAAAATCGATTACAGGCCGGAAGGTGTAACCATTGAAGAGAAGATCGGAAAATACCAGACCAAAGGCTAAAAAGGGGATAGACTGGCTTCCCATAGGTTTTTCGCTTCTGCTCCTGATCCTCTGGCAGGTGGGCGTTGTCATAAACGACGTGCCGGAGTTCATACTGCCATCCCCGGTAAAGGTCATTGAGGAGCTAATTGGTTCATGGCAGATCCTTATGGAGCATACCCTGATCACTGTGGCTGAAGCGCTTTTGGGACTTTCAGCATCCATATTGCTGGGTGCCGCCCTTGGCCTTGCCATGGGCTATTTCAGGACGTTCAGGAGGATGGTCTACCCGCTGTTTGTGATTACCCAGACCGTTCCGCTGTTTGTCCTGGCCCCATTGTTCATACTCTGGTTCGGCTTTGGAATCCTGCCCAAGATCGTTGTGGTCTTTATGGTCTGCTTTTTTCCCATTGCCGTTACCTTTGCCCAGGGGCTTATCAGGTCGGACAGCGGGATGGACGATCTTTTAAAGGTTATGGGTGCTACCCGGTGGAAGATATTCAGGATAACGCGGATTCCGCAGGCTCTTCCATACTTCTTTTCGGGCCTTAAGATCGCTGCTACATACGGCATTGTGGGTGCCGTCCTGGCCGAATGGGTAGGGGCCCAGAAAGGTCTCGGGGTGTTTATGACACGGGCCATGAAAAGCTTCAGGACAGGAGCGCTTTTTGCTGATGTACTCATAGTTGTGCTGCTCAGCCTTATCCTTTACAAGTCTGTGGAATGGGCTGAACGTATTGTTTGCAAAGACATGTCAAACGGAGGGAATATCACATGAGAAAAACAAGGCTGTTCATAATCATATTAAGTTTACTTATAACCATGATTCTTACGACCGGCTGCGGGGAATCCAAAAAGGTTACGTTTGTGCTGGACTGGACTCCCAACACCAACCATACCGGTGTCTACGTAGCTGTGGAAAAAGGGTATTATGCCGAGGAAGGTCTTGATGTGGAGATCATCCAGCCTTCGGATATGGGCGCCGATGCCATGGTTGCCTCAGGAACAGCCCAGTTCGGCGTAAGCTACCAGGAAAGCGTCACCTTTGCCCGGGCAGAAAATGTTCCCCTGGTATCCATAGCCGCGGTGATCCAGCATAACACATCGGGATTTGGCGCGCTTAAGGAGAAAAACATCAAGAGCCCGGTCGATTTTGAAGGGAAGAAATACGGGGGCTGGGGATCGCCCATTGAGGAGGCCACCATCAAATACCTGATGGAGAAGGCGGGCGCCGATCCTTCAACGGTGGAGATCCTGTCGGTTGGAACCGCCGATTTCTTCCAGGCCAGCAGCAGCGGCCAGATAGACTTTGCCTGGATATTTGAAGGATGGGACGGGGTTGCCGCCGGGGTCAGAGGCATTGAGATCGACTATATAGATCTGGGCAAGACCGATCCGACCTTTGACTACTACACGCCGGTTATAGTGACCAGCGAGGAAATGATAAAGAACAACGTAAAAATGGTTGAAGCATTCATGAGGGCGACAATCAAGGGATACAAGTTTGCAATGGAGAATCCCGAAGAGGCAGCCGGGATCTTCATAAAGGCTGTTCCCGAGGCCGATCCGGAGTTAATCAGGGAAAGCCAGAAATTCCTTGCGGACAGGTACCAGGCCGATGCTCCATACTGGGGCATGCAGAAGGAAGAGGTCTGGCAGCGCTACACCGACTGGCTTTTCGAAAACGGGTTCATAGCCGAGAAAATCGATGTGGAGAAGGCCTTTACCAACAAGTTTATTGAATAAGGGCAAGGAGAGACATGGAACAGATATTGGCCGAGAACGTAATTAAGTATTATACTGTTGCGCCAGAGAACGGCAAAAAGCTGAATGAAAGGCTTTTGGTGCTGTCGGGGGTAAGCTTTAAGGTGGAAAGGAACGAATTTGTTTCCATCCTGGGCCCCAGCGGCTGCGGCAAAAGTACCCTGCTCAGGCTCTTAGCCGGGCTTGACAGGGATTATGAGGGTTCCATCCATGTTGACGGCACCGACCTGAAAGAGAAAAGGGTTCCCGTTTGCTACATGCTCCAGAAGGATTATCTCATGCCCTGGAGAACCCTTATGGAAAATGTTTTGCTGCCTGCCGAGATTGAAGGCGCAGACCTAAAGAAGGAAGCCGAACTGATTCGACCCATGCTGAAGGAGTTCGGCCTGGAGGAGTTTGAGAACTACAGGCCCCATGCCCTTTCGGGCGGCATGCGCCAGCGGGCGGCTTTGCTTAGAACCTACAGGATGCGGGGCGACATCATGCTTCTTGATGAGCCTTTCGGAGCGCTGGATGAGATTACCCGCATCCAGATGCAGGACTGGCTTCTTGATGTATGGGAAAGGTACAGGAAAACAGTGCTGTTTGTTACCCACAATATCGATGAGGCTGTCTTTCTGTCTGACCGGGTTCTGGTGATGAGCCCAAGGCCGGGAAGGATCGTAAAGGATATCAGGATTGACTTTCCGCGGCCAAGGAGCCGGGATATGCTGCTTAGCAGCCAGTTTCTCGGCTACAAGGGGGAAATCCTTTCCTCACTTGAATAAATGGCTGGGCAATGTGACCTTGTTACATTGCCGCGGCCGCTGAATTTTACAAATACAGCGTCTGAGTATATAATATAGCTATAGGTATATAATGTATATGTGAAGGTGGTGAGATGCGTGTATTACGGCGGAAATAACTATGAGTCCCAAACCTATGAAGATCAGTATGACGCTATAAGGGGCATGAATACCTATATTGCCAAGGTCTTTGGCTGGATGTTTGCAGGTCTTTTGCTTACTGCCGCAGTGGGATACCTGGTGGCCGGCAATCTTGAACTGGTTGCTTTTATTGTCACCAATCCCATACTGTTTTTCGGGATTATGATCGCTGAGATCGCTATGGTTGTTGTGTTATCGTCCCGTATCACAAAGTTGTCATATGGCGCGGCCGTAGGCTTGTTCCTGGCCTATGCGGCGATAAACGGAATTACATTTTCAATCATATTCCTGGCTTATACCTCTGAGTCCATTGCCACAGCATTCAGCACCACGGCCATCACATTTGGCATTATGTGTGTATATGGGTATTTCACCAGGGCCGACCTGACCCGTTTCAGGAGCATTCTTTTCATGGGTCTTATAGGCATCCTGGTTCTGTCTGTTGTAAACATTTTCATGGCAAGCAGTTCCATTGGCTGGATCATCAGCATCGTCAGCCTGTTTGTATTCCTTGGTCTTACGGCCTATGACATTCAGAGGCTGAAAGCGTTTTACTTCGGCACTGAAGGTGATTCGGTACTGAGGAGTAACCTGGGTATTATCGGTGCCTTAAGGCTGTATCTGGATTTCATAAACCTGTTCCTCACCATGCTGAGATTTATGGGAGGAAGGAGAAGGTAATCCGGGAGTTAAGAGACTTAACAAAGAGCGGGAGGTGGCGGAAAGTCACCCCCGTTTTTCGTTATGAACGGGGAATTCCGGGCCAAAGGCCAATGGTAACGCATGATGTGTACTGCGGCCTGTTTTCTTTTATTTTTATCTGATTTTTGGTATGATAAGTATGATTATTTGCCGGGATACCGGTTTGTATATTGCCGCGGCCGCCAAGAATAAAAGCGGTATTCAGTGCATGCCGCGTTTCGCGGCGAATGACGGGGAGAGATAGAACGCATTGGAAAACGTTAGGGATAGAAAAAATGAAAGCGTATCCTGCGGCCAGGATGATGGTATTCTGGCCAGGTCAATGGAATCGGCCGACTGGATGGAACAGGTGAGAAACCTTAACACGGAGCATGTCCTCAAAACTGGCAAGGTGCGGACCTACAGGCTGGATGTGTTTGGCTGCCAGATGAACGAACGGGATGCCGAAACCATTGCGGGCATGCTTACAAATATGGGATATGAGCGGGTTTCGCCGGATCAGCCAGCTGACATTATCGTTTTTGTTACCTGCTGTGTGCGTGAAAACGCCGAGGAGAGGATATACAGCCATATAGGCGCCCTTTCCCATGAATGCTTGAAAAACGGGTCCTTTATTGTGGCGTCTGGCTGCATGATGCAGCAGCCCCATGTGACGGAAAAGATAAAGAAGTCTTTCCGGCATGTGAAGGTTGTCTTTGGGACACACAACATCCACGAGTTTCCAAGGCTGCTTTGCCAGTACCTTACCAGCGGGAAACGGGTGTTGGAGGTCTGGGAGAAAGAAGGCCGGATCATTGAGGATATGCCCATAAAGCGGAGATGCCGCCACAAGGCCTGGGTCAATATCGTTTTTGGTTGCAACAACTTTTGTGCCTACTGTATAGTTCCTTATGTGCGGGGTCGGGAGAGAAGCCGAAAAAAAGAGGATGTCCTGGCGGAGATCCGTGCCCTTGCGGCGGATGGCTGCAGAGAAGTGACCCTCCTTGGCCAGAATGTGAACTCATATGGTAACGATCTTGGCGTAAAAGACCTTTTCGCCAGGCTGCTCTATGATATTGAGGAAATCGACGGTATAGACCGGGTTCGCTTTACCACATCCCATCCCAAGGATCTGTCCGACAGCCTGATCAGGGCCATGAAAGAATGCAAAAAGGTCTGCGAGCATCTGCATCTGCCGTTTCAGGCGGGAAGTAACCGTGTCTTGGAAAGAATGAACAGAAAATACACAAGGGAGCATTATCTGGACCTGGTGGACAGGATCAGGGACGCGGTTCCCGATATTGCCCTTACCACCGATATCATTGTGGGGTTCCCGGGAGAAACCGAGGAGGATTTTGAGGATACCCTGGACCTTGTCCGGCGTGTCAGGTTTGACTCCGCCTTTACCTTTATCTATTCCCCGAGAAAGGGAACGCTGGCTGAGAAATGGGAACAGACCGCGCCCCACGAGGTTATCAGCAGGCGTTTCAAAAGGCTTGTTGAGGTCCAGACAGAAATAGCGACCCAGCTTGCCAGCAAGTACGAGGGAAAGACGGTGGAGGTTCTTGTGGACGGTCCCAGCAAGACCAATCCCGATATGCAGTCGGGACGCACCCGTACCGGGAAGCTGGTCAATTTCAGGGCAGAAGGAGATCTGACAGGTCAGATGCTGGATGTAAAGATTATCCGGGCCGGGGCCTTCTGGCTGGAAGGCAGGGAGGTCAAAAGGCGTGGCTAAGCTGACACCGATGATGCAGCAGTATAAAGAGATCAAGGAGCGCTACAAGGACTGCATCCTCTTTTTCAGGCTGGGTGACTTTTATGAGATGTTCTTCGAGGATGCGGAGATTGCTTCAAAGCAGCTGGAGATAGCCCTCACCGCCAGGGACTGCGGTCTTGAGGAGCGCGCGCCCATGTGCGGCGTACCTTACCATGCCGCCCATTCCTACCTGGCAAAGCTCATCTCAAGGGGATACAAGGTTGCCATTTGCGAACAGATGGAGGACCCGGCGCAAGCAAAGGGGCTTGTAAAAAGGGATGTCGTCAGGGTGGTAACGCCAGGAACGGTAATAGATCCTGATATGCTGGAGGCTAAGAAAAACAACTACCTGATGTGCATATACTGCCGCCAGACATATTTTGGAATCGCCGTTGTGGATATAACCACAGGGGAATTCTTCACCACGCAGATCACCTGGGGAAGCTCCATGCGAAAGCTATTAGACGAAACAGCCCGGTTCATGCCTTCTGAGATAATCGCGAATAAAGAATTTGTCATGAAACCGGAATACAAGAGCTTTTTTGAGGATTACCTGGGGATAAGGACCTCGGTGCTCCCGGACCAGGTATTCGACCCCGCCTTCTGTGAGCAGAAGATATTAAGTCTCTTTGAGGATAACCCGCTCAAGGACCTGGAGTTGGCAAGGTGTGCCACCGGAGCCCTCCTGGATTACATAGAAAGCACCCAAAAAGTTGATCTTAAACACATCGAATCCATCCAGGACTACAAGATCGAACAATACATGATTATTGACAGCGCGTCGAGGCGGAATCTTGAGATCACCGAAACCATGCGCGAAGGCAAGAAAAAAGGGGCCCTCCTGTGGGTCCTGGATAAAACCACCACAGCCATGGGGGGAAGGCTTTTAAGGCGCTGGCTTGAACAGCCTCTGTTGGACGCCGATGAGATCCAAATGCGGCTTGATGCGGTGGAAGAGCTCAAAGATGGCTTTATGGTGCGAAACGAGCTGATGGATCTTTTAAGGGGTGTTTACGATATTGAAAGGCTGGCAGGAAAGCTGGTATTCGGTAACGTAAACGCGCGGGATCTGATCTCGCTTAAACTCTCGCTTTCCAAGCTGCCGTACATAAAGGAGATGGTTTCAGGGCTCAAAAACGGCCTTAACGGCACCATGGCGGAGAGACTGGATCTTCTTGAGGATATAGCCGGGCTGATTGAAAAGGCCATAGCCGATGATCCACCGCTGTCGGTCAAGGAAGGCGGGATCATCAAGGAAGGGTATGATGAAGAGGTGAACCGGCTGCGTAAAGCGGCCACCGAGGGCAAGAACTGGATTGCGGAACTGGAAGCCAGGGAGCGCGCGAGAACGGGTATCAAGAGCCTGAAGATACGGTACAACGACAATTTCGGGTATTACATAGAGGTTACCAAGCCTAATATCCCCCAGGTTCCCGATGATTATGTCCGTAAGCAGACGCTGGTCAACTCCGAACGGTTTACTTTCGATCCCCTGGTTGAACTGGAGAAAACCATCCTTGGCGCCGAGAAAAGGGTGGTCCAGTTGGAATATGAGCTTTTCTGCCAGGTTAGGGATACTGTTTCGGTGCATGTACGGCGCCTTAAGGTGACAGCCCATTGCATTGCAGAGCTGGACGCGCTCTGTTCCCTGGCTGAGGTGGCGGACAGGAACAATTATGTAAAACCCAAGGTTTACGAAGGGGGCATTATAGAGATTAAGGAAGGCCGCCATCCTGTGGTGGAAAAGACGCTTGCCGAAAACCCCTTCGTTCCCAACGATACCTGGCTCGATACCGAGGACAACAGGATCTCCATCATTACCGGGCCGAATATGGCAGGAAAATCTACCTATATGCGCCAAGTAGCACTGATGGTACTTATGGCCCAGGCGGGGAGCTTTGTTCCAGCCGCCTATGCCCGGATCGGCATGGTGGACCGCATTTTCACACGGGTCGGAGCATCGGACGACCTGGCATCAGGCCAGAGTACCTTCATGGTGGAGATGAGCGAGATGGCCAACATCCTGTCCAATGCCACGCCCAGAAGCCTTTTGATCCTGGATGAAATCGGACGCGGAACCAGTACCCACGATGGGCTCAGCATTGCCTGGGCGGTTATCGAGTATATAAACGACAGGGCAAGGCTTGGCACAAGGACCCTGTTTGCCACCCATTACCATGAGCTGACCGAGCTGGAGGACAGGCTTCACGGTATTAAAAACTATTGCGTATCGGTAAGGAAGAGAGGGGACGACATCATCTTCCTGAGGAAGATTACGCGGGGCGGCGCCGACAGGAGTTACGGGGTGGAGGTGGCAAAGCTGGCGGGAATTCCCGACGCTGTGATCCAGCGGGCCAAGATTATCTTAGAGGAACTGGAAGAGGCAGATATCAACAAGAATCCCAGGAGAAAGACAGCTAAGCCCGTTGAAGGGCAGCTTGACCTGTTTGCGTCCAGTTCCCTCACTAAGGCCGAGCATGAGGTGCTGGACGAGCTGAGGTCGCTGGACCCTTCGCTCCTGACCCCGTTAGACGCGCTCAACAAGCTCTACAACCTCCAGCAGAAACTAAAGTAAACCGCAGGGACCTTCCCCGTGGAGGAGGTTTTATGGGAAGCATTATTATCCTTGATGAAAAAACCGCCAACCAGATAGCAGCCGGCGAGGTTATAGAGCGGCCCTCATCGGTTGTGAAGGAGCTTGTGGAAAACTCCATCGACGCTGGAGCCACGGCCATAACCGTTGAGATAAAAAACGGCGGCATATCCTACATAAGGGTGACCGATAACGGCCGCGGCATGGAGAGCGACGATGCGGAGCTGGCCTTTGAAAGGCATGCCACCAGCAAAATCCGGAGGATTGAAGACCTGGATTGCCTTGCCACCATGGGTTTCCGCGGAGAGGCCCTCGCTTCCATCGCTGCCGTATCCCACCTGGAGGTGCGTACCAAGACAGCGTCAGAGCAGACGGGCACCCTTATAAGGCTTGAGGGCGGAAAGGTTGTTTCGGTATCGCAGACCGGCTGCCCCACGGGAACTACCATTGTAGTACGGGACCTATTCTACAACACTCCCGCAAGATATAAATTCCTGAAAAAGGACAGCACCGAGGCCGGATATGTGTCTTCCATGATGGTGCGTCTTGCCCTGGCCCACCCCGGGATCTCCATCAAGTTCGTAAACAACCGACAGGTTCAGCACCATACCCCGGGCAACCATGACCTTAAAAGCGTGATCTACAGCCTTTTTGGAAGCGAGACCGCGAAATCGGTCCTGCCCGTGGATCATGAGGAGTCTGGTATCAAGGTCTCCGGTTTTGCCGGAAAGCCCGAGACAGCCAGGGGGAACAGGAATAACCAGTTTTTCTTCATAAACGGCCGCACCGTCAGAAACAAGGTCCTAACGGCAGCCCTGGAAGATGCGTATAAAACCCTCCTCATGCAGAACAAATTCCCGTTCTGCGTTCTGAATGTTAGTATTTCTCCCGAGCTGTATGATGTGAACGTCCACCCGCAGAAGCTGGAAGTCAGGTTCTCCAATGAAAAAGCCGTGTACCTGGCCGTCTTCCACGGGGTAAAGGGCGCGTTATCCTCTGCTTCACTGATCCGGGAGGTAACAGGCCCGTCCTACGAGGCGCCGATAAGCGCAGCCCCGCAAGCTGCCCCTCCTCAGCAGATGGAAATGGCAGCCCCCAAAAGGCCTGCCTCAAATCTTCCTCCTCCGCAGAGTTTCCCCTATCCGCATAAGACCGCGGCAAAAACCGATAACGGCACACAATGCAGGATTGAGCCCGCAGAACCTTCACGGCCCGCCATGGAACCGGTTTCCCAAAAGCCAGGAAAGGCCGAAATGCCCGCACAGGGTATTACCGGATCCCAGGAGCCGATGGGGCCGATCCAGGATAATGGGCAAGGAGCCGGCATCTTAAGGGAGGCCGAGATCATAGGCCAGGTATTCGACACATACATCATACTCCAGCACGGGCAAACCATGTATCTGATAGACCAGCATGCGGCCCATGAAAGGATACGCTATGAAACGCTGAAAAAGAGGATCTCGGGGGGACAAGTCTTCTCCCAAATGGTCCTGGAACCCTATATTATCAGGCTTTCACCGGAAGAGTACGATTTCCTGTCCTCAAGGATGGCCGACTTTGAGAGGGCGGGTTTTGAGATAGAAGCCTTCGGACCGCAGACAGTCATAATAAGAAGCGTTCCCGATATCCCGGGCGGATTTGTCCTGTACGACTTCAATGAGATACTGGACAGGTGGATGGGAACATCCGGTGAGAAAAGCGGGATCAGCGACCAGGCCATCTACATGATGGCCTGCAAGAGCGCCATCAAGGCTAACCGCAGGATGGAGAAGGATGAGATAAGGGCCCTGGTTGACCAGCTTATCTCCATGGAGAACCCCTACACTTGCGTCCATGGAAGGCCTGTTATAATCAGTATTTCCCAAAAGGAACTGGAGAAGAGGTTCAAGCGGATAGTATAGGCAGGGGAGGGCTTGATTTGAAAAAGGTAATTGTGCTGGGCGGGCCCACTGCCACTGGAAAAACCGAGATGGCCGTTGAACTGGCTCTCCTGGTTGACGGCGAGGTTATCTCAGCCGACTCAGCCCAGGTTTACCGGTATATGAACATAGGGACGGCAAAACCAACCCTTGAAGAGCAAAGAGGGATCCCGCACCATATGATTGATATCGTTTATCCCGACGAGGAATTCAGCGTGGCCCGGTATAAGGCCATGGCGGAAGATACCATAAAAAACATCCTTTCCCGGGGAAAGGTGCCTATAGTGGCGGGAGGAACCGGGCTATATATCAGCTCGCTGGTATACAACATCCAATTTTCAGACACAATAAGCGACTGGGGATTCAGGGAGCGCATGAAAACCCTGGCCGAACAATACGGGCCGGAGTACCTTCATGACAGGCTCAGGGAGATTGATCCTGAAAGCGCCCGCAGGATTCATCCCAATAACGTCAAAAGAGTCATACGGGCTTTAGAAGTCTTTGAAACAACCGGAAGGACCATAACCGAGCATCAGGCGGAAGCCAGGAAAGAGCCGCCAAAGTTCGATTACCTGGTCTTCGGCTTAATAATGGACCGGCAGAAGTTGTATGAAAGGATCGATAAACGCGCCGATCTCATGATGGAGAAAGGTCTTGCGGACGAGGTGGCGGAAATCCTTAATATGGGCTATTCAAGGGACCTGGTATCGCTCCAGGCCCTAGGCTATAAGGAGATAGCCGCGGCTATTTCCGGGGAATGTACAATGGAAGAAGCTGTTGACAGGATAAAACTGGGAACCCGGCACCTTGCCAAGAGGCAAATCACCTGGTTCAGGAGCATGGACAGCCTTAAGTGGCTTGATACGCAGGCTCTCGGCAAGCGGGCAATGTTAAAAATATTGGTTGACTCCTTGAATATCAGTTATTAATTTAGTAAAATGATGGAAGGCGTTTGAGTTGATTTCATATGATTTTTTCTGCAAGGAGGAGTTTCCATGACCAAAAACATTAACCTTCAGGACGTCTTTCTGAACCAGGTGAGAAAAGAGCATATTCCTGTTACCGTCTACCTGACCAATGGCTTCCAGCTCAGAGGCATGGTCAAAGGTTTTGATAACTTTACTGTTGTACTGGACAGCGAAGGAAAGCAGCAGCTTGTATATAAGCACGCCATCTCAACAGTTTCTCCCATGAAGATCGTAAACATAATTTTCAATGAAAACAGAGAAACCTGACTGGAGATGACACGGCTTAATGAAAAAAATACTCATCCCAATGATTGAGGTCGGCGGCGGACACAGGATGATTGCGCTGGCCGTGAAGGAAGCAATAGATCAACTGTTTACCGGGCAATATCAGGTTGATGTTATTGATTTTGCCAAAGAAGCGGGCGCGATCAGGGATGATAAGGCCATGAAGGAAGCCTGGGATTTTGCTCTTGCGCATCCAAAGCTCACTACAAATATCAACCTGCTCATAGATAGATTCAAATACCTGACCCGATCAAATGTTGTAACAAGGGTGCTCTTCCATAATTTTATCAGGAAGGGTGCCCGCTATATATTGGAATACAAGCCTGATATCGTGTTTTCAACACATTTTTTTTGCACCTCTGTGGCGCTGTTCGCAAGGGATAGGTACCGGTTCAATTACAAGGTAATAAGTTTCATGGCAGATCCCATCACCGGGCATAACATGTGGGTAAATCCTGATGCGGACATAATTATCACCGCAACCGAAGAGGCAAAGAAGTACCTGATAAGCCAGGGTCAGCCAAGGTACAAAATCAAGGTCATGTCCTTCCCTTTAAATCCTAAGTTCTTTGCAAAGGTGTCCAAAACCAGGGATGAGATCCTTGAAGAATTGGGCCTGGATCGGTCGCAAAAAACTGTCCTGGCTTCGGCCGGGGGCCAGGGCATAGGGGATACGGGGAAGTATGTCAGGTTCATTTATGAAAAAGGATATCCGCTTAATATCATTGCGGTCTGTGCCAGGAACGAAGCTCTCTTCAGGGCGCTCAGCGGCATGGTGAGAAGGGACTCACAAACCCGGATGGCTGTCCTGGGATTCGTGGACAACATGCATGAACTCCTGGAGGCGTCCGATTTTGCCATTACCAAGGCAGGGCCCTCCACCGTTTTCGAGCACCTTGTAAAGGGTGTTCCGCCTATCCTGACCCACAGCGCTGGGCTTCAGGAGAAGGGAAATGTGGATTTCTGCCTTAAAAACAAGGCGGGCTGGCTCATCAGCAACGAAAAGGAGTTGCAGGATCTTATTGACAAGATCCTGAACACCAATATCCTTGATGAGTACAGGGAGAGTATCAGAAGAAACGAGTTTATCCGGTCACTGCCCCAGGCCCCCTATGATCTGGCACGGTTTGTGGTCGACGAGTTAGCCAGGGAAAGGAAGTCCCGCCGCTCCAAAAGGAACGCGGTCCTGCGGAAGCTGGTGCTGGGAACGCGTATCAGTATCCGTCACAGGATGCTGGGGCAAAAAAACTCACGGTTAAAGTTCAATAACCAGGAACAATAAAGCGGTCTGGAACAGCCCCTTTGGAAACCCTGGGCTGAGCCGGACCTATACATTAAACCTGAACAGGGCAACATCCCCGTCCTTCATGACGTAATCCCTGCCCTCGGACCGGACCAGGCCTTGCTCACGGGCTGCGGCATAGGAACCGCAGCGCATCAGGTCGTCGAAGGCCACTACCTCGGCGCGAATAAACCCCTTCTCGAAATCGGAATGTACTTTACCGGCAGCCTGCGGGGCCTTTGTGCCCTTCACGATTGTCCAGGCCCGCACCTCATCATCACCGATAGTCAGGAAGCTTATAAGGCCGAGCAGCTTGTAGCTTGCCCTAACCAGCTTGTCAAGGCCCGATTCCTCCAGCCCAAGCTCCCGCAAAAAGAGCTTTCTCTCATCGTCATCCAGCTGGGCTATCTCTTCCTCGATCCTGGCGCAAATGACTACCGATTCTGAATTCTCGGCCTCGGCCATCGCCCTGACGGTTCGGACATAGAGGTTGGAATCGATGTCAGAAAGGGCTTCTTCGTCCACATTGGCGCAGTAGAGAACGGGCTTGGAGGTAAGAAGGAACAGCTGCCTTACGTATGCCGCTTCATCCTCGTCAAAGGACATGGACCTGACGGGCATTCCCTTCTCCAGGTGGGACTTTATCTTTTCCTGGAGCGCCAGCTCGGCCTGGTATTTCCTGTCGCCGGATTTCATCATCTTACGAGTTTTTTCCATGCGCTTCTCCACGGTTTCCAGGTCGGCAAATACCAGTTCCAGGTTGATGGTTTCAATATCCCTTTTGGGATCCACCTGGCCGTCCACGTGCACGATGCTGCTGTCATCGAAGGCGCGGACCACATGGACGATGGCATCCACCTCGCGGATATTGGAAAGGAACTTGTTCCCCAGGCCCTCGCCCCTGCTGGCGCCCTTCACAAGCCCGGCTATATCCACGAATTCAATAGTTGTATGGATAGCATTTTTCGGGTGATAAATCTCGGCAAGCCTGTCCACGCGTTTGTCGGGAACGCGGACAATACCCACATTGGGCTCTATAGTGCAAAAGGGATAATTGGCGCAATCTGCGCCTGCCTTTGTGATAGCGTTAAAAAGTGTGCTTTTCCCGACATTGGGCAAGCCGACTATACCAAGCTTCATTTATACTACCTCCAATAACCATGGGGCGGCATCCCGCCCGGGCCGCATTATTATAATAACGCAAGTCCGTAAGGTAAACAACTTTTTGTCGGGAGTACCGCACGGCTTTATTTGTGCCGTAATGCCCATGTTTTACCTTTCCCGGCTAATCATGAATAAATCAAATCAAATAGTCAACATAATTGGACTGTGATATAATGGTTGACGAAATGAGCGGCAGGCATATGTTTGAGAAAATGCGTCTTCAAAAATATCTCTCCAGATGCGGGATAGCCTCCCGCCGCCATGCCGAGGAGATGATCAGGGCCGGCAGGGTACGGGTCAATGGGGTGACTGTGACCGAAATGGGGATAACCGTTTCTCCCGGTGATCTGGTGGAATGTGACGGAAAACCGGCGGTGCCTGAAGAAAGGCCTGTTTATATCATGCTCAACAAGCCCGCGGGTTATGTCACCACCGCTTCGGACCCGCAAGGCAGAAAAACCGTCATGGACCTCACAGGCGGAGTTAGTGAGCGTGTTTACCCGGTGGGGCGGCTGGATTATGATACCGAAGGCCTGCTCATCCTGACAAACGATGGGGATTTCGCATATAGAAGCACCCATCCTAGGCATCAGGTGAATAAAACCTATATTGCCGAGGTGGTAGGCGAGCCTTCCCGGGAAGCGCTCCAGAAGCTAAGGGATGGTATCATGCTGGATAGAAGGCTTACTTCGCCTGCAAAGGTTGAGCTTCTAAGGCAAAACAAGCGCCGAGCGGTATTGAGGTTATCCATCCATGAAGGCCGTAACAGGCAGGTCAGGAGGATGTGCGAAGCCATCGGCCATCCGGTGCGGAGCCTAAAACGCGTTGCCATCGGCGGGTTGGGGCTGGGGAGCCTAAAGCCGGGCGAGTGGCGCTATCTTTCATCAAAAGATCTGAAAAAAATTGAGGTGGACCCAAATGGATAAAGGACTGCGAACCATAAAACCCTTCAGCAGATATTTCAGGGAAGCGATCAGGTTTTACGACCTGGATAAACCTTTTGTAGCACAGATCATCTTTATTCTGTCACTTGCCGTCCAGTTCGGCGGGTATATGATGGCAAAGCCTTATGTCATCGACCTTTATACCCATTACGAAAAGCTGTATGTAAGGCTTGAGGGTGAACTTAGCCTTGATAAGATCAACAGCATCATGTTTGCTTCAGGTGACTATGAAGTGATGATCCAGTCTTTTATACACGTGGTATTGCTGGTTGCCGCCATAAGGTTTGCAACTTTCCTTATTTCACTGTTCTTCGGAAGCTGGTATTTCTTTGGCCTGACCAATCCCGGGATGTCCGGTGCCCAACGCACTTTGGTGTTTTTCTCAAGGCTACCAAAACTCATTATTTTCAACGTGCTCTTCAATGTCGCCTTTTATTCTGGTGTCCTTGTACTGATAATGGTTTTGGGCATCGTTTCGTTAATCATACCCCTGCTGACCATTTTCACGGCACTGATTCCGCTGTTCGTCATGGCCCTCAGCACCCTGTTTGTGTTTAAGGACCTGCTCATCATAGAATTCGATGTGGGGATTTTCAGGAACTTCAAAAAGAGCATTGACCTTACCCGGGGCAACAAGAAACAAATCATAATGAACATGATGAGCCTATATATCCTGGGGTGGCTTCTGAACATGTTTTCCATCGACGTGAACAATGCCCTCCTGGCCCTGTTCATCTCGGTGTTTATGGAAAGCATCATCATGATCGTCACCCAGAGACTGTCTGTGCTCATGTTCCTGGATGCCGCTTCCCTCGAGAGAAAGGACAAGACCAAGGAGAAGAGCGTAGAGGCTGTATGAGGGAAGACGGTGCCTGGAACCAGGCATGGTATATGAATGGTAAAGGCGCATGAAGGCGGAGATCGTATTAGCAAAGATGGTGCATAAACGAATAGACTGTATGAACACAGAGGTCGTATGATTATTCGTAATTATTGACATAATCTTTCATAAAGCATTATAATCAGACTTATGAAAAATTTAACGGGGGATAATCAAATGATGAAGTATAGCGAGATAGAAAGAATCGATCCTGAAGTGGCCAGTGCCATCTATGATGAAATAGACAGGCAGGAAGGCAATATAGAACTGATCGCGTCGGAGAACTTCACCAGCAGGGCTGTTCTGGAAGCGTGCGGCACGCCCCTGACTAACAAGTACGCCGAAGGCTATCCCAAAAAGCGCTATTATGGCGGATGCGAGCATGTGGACGTGGTAGAAACCCTGGCAATCCAGAGGGCAAAGGAGCTTTTTGGAGCCGAACACGCCAATGTCCAGCCCCACTCGGGCGCCCAGGCCAATATGGCCGTGTTCTTTGCCGTCATGGAGCCAGGAGATGTCTTCATGGGGATGAATCTGGCCCACGGCGGCCATCTGAGCCATGGAATGCCCATCAATATGTCGGGCAGGTATTTCAAACCCGTTCCTTATGGGGTGAGCGAGAAAGACGGCCGCATAGACTACGACGCCTTGGCAAGGACAGCCCGGGAGTGCAGACCCAAGATGATCATAGCCGGTGCCAGCGCATACTCGAGAACAATAGATTTCAAGGCCTTCAGGGAGATTTGTGATGAGGTTGGAGCATTGCTTATGACCGATATAGCCCATATAGCGGGCCTTGTCGCGGCTGGCTTGCATCTAAGTCCGGTTCCCTACGCTGATTTTGTCACCACCACCACCCACAAGTCATTGAGGGGTCCGAGAGGCGGCATTATCCTTTGCAAGGAGAAGTACGCAAAGGATATTGACCGGGCTGTATTTCCCGGCACGCAGGGAGGGCCTTTGATGCATATCATAGCCGGAAAGGCGGTCTGCTTCAAGGAAGCCATGTCTGACTCCTTTAAAGAATACCAGCGCCAGGTAGTCAAGAACGCGAAGGCGCTGGCCGAGGCCCTTATGGAAAAAGGCTTCGAGATTGTTTCGGGCGGGACCGACAACCATCTGATGCTTGTGGACCTGAATAACAGGGGCATAACTGGAAAAGACGCCCAGAACATGCTGGATGGGGTTAGGATAACGGTAAACAAGAACGGCATCCCGTTCGATACCAGAAGCCCATTCGTCACCAGCGGAATCCGGCTTGGCACGCCCGCTGTAACCACCAGGGGCATGAAGGAAGAGGAGATGAAGGAGATCGCGGCTCTGCTGGATATGGTCCTCAGCGGCGATTATGAATCCCACAGGGCCGAGATAATCGGCAGGGTGGGCGAGTTGACCCGCAGGTTCCCGCTTTACAGGTAAATGAGGAAATCCAGGGCCAGGGGACGGCAAGTTTTTATAAAGCAAACACGGATACCGGGAAAGAGAGGCATCTTATAGTTTTTTACACGCCTCTCTTTTTTATGGCCAGATGACTGCCTGCGCCAAATTTATATTGGAATTGAAATAGGCTTTATAAACGATTATAGTTATCACAAGAAGAAACTGGCGAATAGGAGGCTAGCGGCATGAATTTTAACCCTAACAGCAGCTTTTTATATCTTGTGGCAGTCTTTATCATTATCTTTATCCTGGCCCAATCCCTGTTCTTTTTATTAAGGGCGTACAAGCGGGGAAAAGAGATAGGGATGGACGTAAAAAAACTCAGAAACACCATAACCTCTTCCGCGATTTTTACAGTTGCGCCCGCTGTTTCAATACTCCTGGGAGTGCTGACCTTATCGAAGTTCTTGGGCCTTCCGCTTCCATGGATAAGGTTGAGCGTAATAGGAGCAATTACATATGAGCTTCCAGCCGCTACCTCCGCGGCATCAGCTCTTGGAGTGTCTGTTTCCGAGACCATTGAAAGCCCGGTTGTTTATTCAGCAATCGCATGGGTAATGACCCTTGGGATTTTACCAAGCACAATTCTGGTGCCCCTTTTGATAAAACGCATACAGGGCGGGCTTGTGTCTATTAAAAACAAGGACAGCAAATGGGGCGAGCTGCTGATAACGGCAATGTTCATGGGCATGATATCCGCATTTATGGGAATGGTTTTTTCAAACATAAGGAAAGGCCTGGCCGGTTGGATTCCCATATTCGTTATGCTGTTTTCAGCAGTTCTTATGGCAGTGTGCGGTATCCTGATAAAAGTCCTCAAGGTTAAATGGCTGCAGGATTATGCCCTGCCAATATGCATGATAGGCGCCATGGCCTTTGCGACTATCATAACGCCGGCAATCGTTTAAGGGGGGGATAAGTAATGGCTATAAGATCATATGATGATAAGACCCATTATTACGGAAAGCTGTGGATATGGACAGCGGTAATGGTTTTTTTGTTTATTCCGATTTCAATATGTGTTTATTATAACGCATGGCCGCCCTTTGTCTCAGTGTTCAAGGGGTTATTGGGAGTTGCCCCGATATTCTGGACAGTCGGCGCCATAGAGGTAATAACCTTCACACCCATGCTTGGCACGGGCGGAACATACCTTGCCTTTGTAACGGGCAACCTGACCAACCTGAAAGTGCCCTGCGCGATTAATGCCATGGAGATTAACAATGTCAAGTCGGGCACAGAGGAGGGGGACATTGTGTCTACAATCGCTGTCGCAACTTCATCAATCGTTACAACACTGATAATAGCGGTTGGAGTGGTTCTTCTGGGTACCCTGACACCCATCTTGAATTCTCCCATGTTGAAGCCGGCTTTCGACAATATACTCCCGGCATTGTTCGGAGCCCTGGGAGTGGTCTATATAAGCAAGAACTGGAAGCTTGCCGTAACACCCATGCTGTTCATGGCCGTCCTGTTTATCGCCGTTCCGTCCCTTTCGGGCTCAGTGGGCGTCCTGGTTCCCGTTGGCGCAATAATATCAATTGCAGTGGCAAGATTGCTATACAAGAAGAACATTATTTAGCCATGCAAGGGGGGATCAACAATGGCATATGTTATTGGTTACGTCCTGGCTTTAATTGTATTATTGGTTATCATTGTATTAATCCGGGCTGTCAGGTTTAGGCCGCTTCCCGAAGCTGTTGCCGGCAAGCGTGAAATATGGCTTGACGAAGAAAAGATTATTGACGATATGGCTGCGATGCTCAGGTGCAGGACCGTATCGGATATCGATGAATCGAAGGTTGATAAAGGCGAGTTCGAAAAGTTCGGGAAGTTGCTGCAGGAGAGGTTTCCGTATGTCCATAAGCACTGCAGCCTTGAGAGAATCGGTAAAACCGGGCTTTTGTATTGCTGGAAGGGCGAATCGTCATCAAAGCCGACGGTGCTTATGGCCCATTACGATGTTGTCCCCGCCGATGAGAAAAGCTGGGTAAAACCCGCTTTCGAGGGAATAATAGAGAACGGTGAGATATGGGGAAGGGGAGCCCTTGATACAAAGGGTACCCTGTGCGGAATCATGGAAGCGGCAGAGCACCTGATCCGGCAGGGTTTTGTGCCGAAAAACGATATCTGGTTTTCCTTTTCGGGGGATGAGGAGAACTATGGGGAGACCTGCCCGGCAATAGTGTCGGAGCTTGAAAGAAGGGGCATAGAACCCGCCATGGTGCTTGACGAAGGGGGAGCCATCGTGGAAAAGGTCTTCCCCGGGGTTGACAGGCCATGCGCTCTGATCGGCACGGCCGAAAAGGGAGCGATGAATGTAACGTTTACAATGCAAAGCCAGGGCGGGCATTCCTCGACGCCCCCGAGGCATACTATCGCGGGCAGGCTTGCCAAAGCGATGGTTGAGATTGAAAGGCATCCTTTCAGGTTCCAGCTTGCAAAACCCGTCCTGGAGATGTTTGATACCCTGGGACGGTACTCAGGTTTTGCGCTTCGCGTTATATTCGCCAATCTTTGGCTCTTTAAGCCGATACTGAAAATAGTCAGCAGAATCTCGGGCGATGAGATGTACGCGCTGATGCATACAACCTGTGCCATAACAAAGATGGAAGGCAGCCAGGCGTTTAATGTCCTTCCGCCAAAGGCCAGCTTCGGGGCAAACCTCCGCCTTCTTGGCGGCGATACCGTGGATTCGGCCAAAGAAAGGCTTAAGAGGATTGTTAAGGACGATGATATCAGGATAGATGTTTTGCTGGGCACCGATCCTTCAAAGAGTTCCAATACCGATTGTGAAGAGTGGCAAAAGCTTAAGAGGGTAATTGTAAGTCTGTGGCCTGATGCCATAGTGTCACCCTATCTGATGCTTGGTTGCAGTGACTCGAGGCATTTTTGCCGGATATGCGATAATGTCTACAGGTTTTCGCCAATGGAGCTGTCCAGTGAAGAAAGGGATATGATCCACGGGCATAATGAGAGGATACCTGTAAAGACGCTTATAAAAACCGTTGAGTTCTATGCAAACCTGATTTACGAACTGTAGCTTTAATGGAGAATGTGATGGTCTGTAAAAAAGTGGTGTAATGTATACCCGGGTATACCGGATCGGTTTATGTATTTACCTGGCGGAATGTTTTTGCAGGGCCGGAAGAAACCGTGGAATATCCTTCAGAAATGGCCCAATCCAGTGTTGACAACAACCTGATTATCTGAGTATAATATTTCATGTTGACCTTCCGGGAAGCGGTTTTTGTTCCAGGGGAGGGGTTTTATGAAACTTGACATTAATTCGATCATAAAGACCATTGGCGCATCGGTCAGTTTCGAGATATCCGACAGGCTTGAGGTGCTTGATTCCGGCATCGGTACCGTGACATTCACAGGCCCGGTGGCTGTAAAGGGCACCGCCACGTGTTTTAACCGGATGATCGAGGTTAAGGGAGAAGCGCAGGTCCGGTACAGGACATTTTGCGACCGTTGCGGAGAAGCCCTCGAACGCCATCTCACCGTTCCATTCGATGAGAAAATTATTGAGAGGGCTGAAGAAGACCAGGATACGTCGATGGAGGACGATGACCTGTTCACGTATACGGGCCACTACATCGATCTTGGCCGTATCGCGGCCAACGCGATCCTTCTGAATCTCCCCATGCAGCATCTGTGCGGTGAGGATTGCGGGGGATTGTGCCCCACTTGCGGCAAAAAGCTGAACGGCAGCGACTGCGGCTGCGAAGACAGCCAGGTCATTGATCCGAGATTGGAATCGTTGAAAGGTTATTTTAAAAACAATTAACTGCGATAAAAGCATACTATTCCCGGACAACAGGAATGAGGCTATCGTCTTGAACGGAGGTGTAAATAAATGGCAGTCCCAAAGAGTAAGGTATCCAAGCAGAGGAGGAACAAAAGGAGAACCCATTATAAGCTTGCCGCGCCTAACCTGGTGGCATGCCCCAAGTGCCACACTCTGAAGCCTCCTCATGTGGTTTGCATGGAGTGCGGTACTTACGACGGCAAGGAAGTTGTTAAGGTTGATGAGGCCAAGTCTTAATCTTCGTTGACAGTCCTTAAAACAACAGGAAGAAGTAGCAGCTTATTAAAACGAGCTGCTATTGTTTTTTATGGACCGCGGCGAAGGAGGAGGATGAAGGCCGGTATTAAAGCATGGTGATGCTGGAATGAAAATCCAAAAAATCAGGATATCGGGCATACAGCCCGGCAGCATAGCCGAGGAGCTGGAAATAAAGGCCGGGGATTATCTCTTGTCCATAAACCGAAGGGAGATCCGTGACGTATTCGATTACAGGTTCATGACTTCCGATGATTTCCTGACCCTTGAGATAGAAGGCTGTGACGGCGTTAGATGGACAGCGGAGATCGAGAAGGACGAGGATGAAGACCTCGGCCTGGAATTCGAAAACCCTTTGATGGATGAGGAAAAAAGCTGCAGGAACAAGTGCGTTTTCTGCTTCATCGACCAGCTTCCACCCGGCATGCGCGAATCACTGTATTACAAGGATGACGATATCCGCCTGTGTTTTTTGTTCGGCAACTACATCACCATGACAAACATGGATGATGAAGAGATGGACAGGATCATCCGGTACAGGATGTCGCCTGTGAACGTATCGGTCCACACTACCAACCCGCAGCTACGGGTCAGGATGCTGAACAACCGGTTTGCGGGGGACGTACTCCAGCGCATTAAAAGGTTTACTAATGCGGGGATAACGGTAAACTGCCAGATTGTTCTGTGTCCCGGGATAAATGACGGGAAGGAACTTGACAGGACCCTTCATGACCTGTGCCAGTTCCATCCTCAGATGCACAGCATCTCGGTGGTGCCTGTGGGACTTACGCGGTACAGAGAGGGCCTTTACTCTCTTGAGCCATTTAGCAGGGAGTCCGCATCCCAGGTGGTGGAACAAGTAGAAGCCTGGCAGCGCGATCTCTTAAGCAGGTATGGAAGCCGTGTGGTATACCTGGCCGATGAATTCTACCTTTTGGCGGAAAGGCCGCTGCCCCCCTATGAGTCATATGAGGATTTCCCCCAGATAGAGAACGGCGTGGGCATGGTATCTTCCTTTGTCCATGAAACCCTTGAGGCACTTTCCGATATTGAGAAAGAAAAAAGCTATGTGTACAAGCACGCCGGGAGCCCGAAAGAAAACCCGGGAAAACGGGCAAATAATCAAAAGTTAATAAGCATAGCCACGGGTACACTGTTTTATCCCATCATGGAAGAACTGGCCAGAACGGTTGAGAACAGGATGAAAAATGTAAGGCTCAAGGTCTATCCCGTGGAGAATAGTTTCTTTGGCGGCAGGGTATCGGTTACAGGGCTCCTTACGGGGCGGGACCTTGTTGAAACGCTGAAAGGCAGGGAACTGGGGCATAGCCTCCTGCTTTCCCGGAGTATGTTCCGCTCGGGTACCGAGATCATGTTGGACGATATAACCCGGCCGGACCTGGAATCTGGGCTGGGAGTGGCGGTGATGATAATCGATAATGACGGGTATTGTTTTATAAACAGCCTGGCAAAGATCGTCGCGGGCTGACCTGCGGCAAAGGCGTGACGCCCGGCTTGAATCTATAATGCAAGAAAAAATGAGCTTGTACCTCAAAAATTAACATAAGACCAGTTGAACACTTCTGCGAAGTTATGAATATACTGTAGAGACAGGAGCTGGCATGGAGGTCATGCAGATGAAGATTGTCGTCCTTAAGATGCCCGGATTCCTGGGAGGGATACTCAGGCGTATTTTCAAGATCCGCTAAGCTGTTTTACCTGGTAGAGTCGGGCATGTTACATTCGCTGCCTTATGGCAGGGCGAGGATGCGCAAGATAAGGAATGTGGCTTTACGGCCGCATTTTTTAACATAGAAAACCGCGCCTGGGGAACCACGTCTGTAAAACCGTTAAACAGCAAAAGACCCGGGTCTCCCCGGGTTTTCTTTTCATGCCAATGGACAGGTTATACGGTCTTTTCGGCTTTGCTGGAACGGAGGCATTTCGCGCAAACGTTCATCCTCTTCTTGACACCGTCAACCACAAGCGTGACCTTTCTGATATTGGGCTTCCAGACCCTGTTTGACCTTCTGTGTGAGTGGCTGATCTGTATTCCAAAATGCTGTTCCTTATTGCATATATCACACTTTGCCATTGATTACACCTCCCCGAGCATGCTGAAAATGGTCTTTATCAATAAAGTATGGATCAAATCAACAACAAAAATCATTCTACCATACTATTTGGTGGTATGGCAAGAATCTTTCGCATGCTTTTTTTGAAATATGAGGATAATCGCCGCCAGCAGGGCTATGATGGCCGTAATCCCCACAATGATCCGGGCCTTTGTCTCATCCATGCCAAAGTTATTACGAAGAGCCGACCATTCGCTGATCAGCCCGAAGAGGATGAACAGGAACGAAGAGATAAGAGCCATGATCCGCTTGGGAATGTATTTCAGTGCCACAGCGCCGGTGGCCAGGCCGATGCAGTCGGCAATCAGCAGGGCCGCCGTGGAGCCTATAAAAACGCTGGCCGGACTGTCAGGATAGAGAGTTGAGAAGGAGAAAGTGGATAGCTGGGTTTTGTCGCCTATCTCAGCCAAAAAGAAGGCCAGTGCCACCGTGATGATGGCGCCCGTCGAAGTCCCTGTTGAGCATGTGGCTTCTTCCTCTTCCTTCCTGAGTGACAAAAGGCCAAAGAAGATGAAAAGCAGGGAGGCGGCTGCCTTTACGATGTCCTGTATGATCTTTATTCCTCCGATGATTGTGCCCAGTGACACGGCAAGCAGGTTCAGAACGATTATGGAAATGGTTATGCCGGCAAAAACATGCCGGGCTTTGTATTTGGAAGCGCAGGCCATCACCAGGAGCTGTGTTTTATCTCCCATTTCCATGAGAAGAACCATACCGAATGTGGTTGCAAAAACGCCAAAATCAACGGTCATTACGTGTTTTCCCTTTCCATGTTTGAGCTGCCTGCTGATGTAGCCTACCCAATAAATAAATGATGCTGACAGGCTCCGCAATATGATTTTTGGCCCGGAGTTTTTCAGGCAAGTCCGCAGGCACAGCAAATTATATCATTTATGATACCGGGTTATCAATGCAAGCCACGGGGATGATCCCCCTGACTTGCCGAACCGCAGGCGTCCCCGTGGTTTAGACCTGGTTTGAAAAAAGGTATTGACAGGCAAGAATGGTGGCTGATATAATGGAGCCTAATCATAGTTTCATAACTAAATATTCCCTATAAATGTGATGACGGAGCCGTGCATTGCTGCACAAGTCAGCACAGAGAGCCGGTGGTTGGTGTAAACCGGCGTGACCGCAGTCTTGCATATCCCTCCCGAACAGTTGCTCTGAACCTTTTATAGAAGTAGGAGTAAACGGCAAGCCCCGTTACAGGTGAAGGTTTGATTGAACCTCGTGAGATTCTCATCGCAAGATGGGAATGAAATAGGGTGGTAACACGTGGAGTATATCCCTCGTCCCTGCTGTATGTAACTACATCGGAACGAGGGTTTTTTTATACCGTGATAAGGTGGTGGAATTGTTGAAAGCAGCCGAAGCTATTGTAAGATTCCTGGTTGAAGAAGGTGTGGATACCGTATTCGGCTATCCGGGAGGATATATTGTTCATGTTTACGAGGCGCTGAGAAAGTCGGATATCAGGCACATCCTGGTGCGCCAGGAGTCGGCGGCAGCCCACAGCGCAAACGGTTATGCCAGGGTGTCGGGTAAAACGGGGGTATGCATCGCAACCTCCGGCCCCGGAGCTACCAACCTGATTACGGGAATTGCCACGGCATACATGGACTCAATCCCGCTGGTGGTATTGACGGGACAGGTCCCCAGTTCCATGATCGGCAGGGACGTTTTCCAGGAGGCGGATATAACAGGAGCTACCGAGTCATTTACCAAGCACAATTACCTTGTAAAGGACGCGAGCCAGCTCCCGCGGATTTTCCGCGAGGCCTTCCATATAGCGTCGACCGGAAGGCCAGGTCCCGTGCTCATAGACCTTCCCCACGACATCCAGGCCGAGGACATACCGTGCAATTACCCGGAAACCGTCCAGATCACCGGTTACAAGCCGACGGTAAAGGGACACGCGGGGCAGATAAAAAGAGCGCTGAAGGCCATTGCCGAAAGCGAAAGGCCGCTGATCCTGGCCGGAGGCGGCGTGAATCTGTCGCGTGCCCATGCCGAGCTTCTGACCTTCTCTGAAAAATCGGGCATTCCAGTGGTCCATACCCTGATGGGGAAGGGAGCTTTCCCGTCCAACCATGCCCATTATGTAGGCATGATAGGGACCCACGGCTTTTCATACGCCAATGAGGCGGTCCGCATGGCCGATCTCATGGTTTTCATCGGGGCGCGTATCGCGGACAGGACTGCCGGCGGAACGCAGATACTTCCTGAAAACATGAGTATTGTCCATATCGACGTGGATCCCGCCGAGATAGGCAAGATTGTGGGAACCCAGGTGCCCCTTGTCGGGGATCTTGGCCAGATCCTCAAAAAGATGAATGAAAAGATAAAGCGGAAGGATACCAGCGCCTGGCTGGAAACGCTGGGAACCATGAAGACAGAGGAAACCTACAAAACCGGTTCGCTTGTGAATCCCAAAAAAGCCATCCGCGTTTTGTCCGGTAAGCTCAACGACACGGCCATAATGGTTGCCGATGTGGGTCAGAACCAGTTCTGGACCGCCAGGCATTTCGATGACCTTCCGGGAAGAAAGTTCATGACATCGGGCGGCATGGGTACCATGGGCTATGGAATCCCCGCCGCTGTGGGGGCGAAGATCGCCGCGCCCGAAAGACAGGTAGTTGCGGTTACCGGTGACGGTGGCTTCCAGATGAGCATATTCGAATTGGGGACGATAGCAGCCAACAATATAGACCTTAAAATGGTGCTTTTCAATAATTCCCACCTGGGAATGGTCAGGGAGATACAGAAAAGGGTGTTCGGCCAGACCGGCCACATTGCCCTTGAGAAAAACCCCAATTTCGTCATGCTCGCCAGTGCTTATGGCATAAAGGGCGTACGCGTAACCAGTGACGACGAGCTGGAAGCGGCCTTTGACCAGGCCCTGGGCCATAAAGGTCCGTTCCTGGTGGAATGCGTAGTGGACCCCGACGAGAGCACGTTGTAACTAAAAGAAAAACAAACGCTTATGATAAAACGATTATCGCTTAGGAGAGTAAGGGGAGATGAGTGTGAACAACAGACATGTTCTTTCAGTTCTTGTAGAAAACCAGGCAGGCGTCCTGAGCCGTGTATCGGGTCTTTTCAGCCGAAGGGGCTATAACATCGACAGCCTGTCGGTAGGCGTGACAGAGGACCCGGCCATATCCCGCATGACCATTGTAGTCAAGGGAGACAGATATATCCTTGAGCAGATCAAGAAACAGCTTAACAAGCTCATCGACGTCATCAAGGTTATTGATCTGGACAAGGATAAGTCAGTATTCAGGGAACTGATGCTCATCAAGGTGAATGCCAGGGAGAACAGCAGGGCGTCCATCATTGAGATTGTGGACATCTTCAGGGCCAGCGTCGTTGATGTGTCCAACGAAACCCTCACCGTTGAGATGACCGGTGACGAGGACAAGATCGAAGCGTTTATCAGCCTGATGAAGCCCTATGGCATACGCGAGATTGTTCGCACCGGGCTTACGGCCCTTGAGAGAGGCAGCAAGGAAATAAAGAGTTATAAAAAGTATGGCGAGGAGGATTAATATCATGGCAAAAATGTATTATGAGAAGGATTGCAACCTCTCCCTGCTTAAAGGGAAAACAGTGGCTGTTATAGGTTACGGGAGCCAGGGCCATGCCCATGCCCTTAACCTGCACGAATCCGGAGTGGATGTGGTGGTAGGCCTCTATGAGGGCAGCAAATCATGGAAGGCAGCCGAAGAAGCGGGCCTCAAGGTGGCCGTAGCCGCCGAGGCTTCAAAACAGGCCGATATCATCATGATCCTTGTCAATGACGAGAAGCAGCCTAAGCTCTACAAGGAGAGCATAGAACCCGGGCTTAAGGCCGGAAAGTCCCTGGCTTTCGCCCATGGCTTCAATATCCACTTTGGACAGATCATACCCCCACCCGACGTGAACGTGTTCATGGTAGCGCCCAAGGGACCTGGCCATACCGTAAGAAGCCAGTACCAGGAGGGAAAGGGTGTACCTTGCCTGGTGGCTGTTTACCAGGACGCCACGGGCAATGCCAAGGAACTGGCCCTCGCATATGCCGCCGGGGTTGGCGGAGCCAGGGCGGGTGTACTGGAGACCACCTTCAAGGAGGAAACCGAAACCGACCTGTTCGGTGAGCAGGCCGTGCTCTGCGGCGGCGTTGTGGAACTGATGAAGGCCGGGTTTGAAATCCTGGTTGAGGCGGGATACCAGCCCGAGAGCGCGTATTTCGAATGCGTCCATGAGATGAAGCTGATCATCGACCTGGTGAACAAGGGCGGATTCGATTTCATGAGATATTCCATCAGCGATACGGCGGAATACGGGGATTATGTGACGGGTAAGCGCATCATCACCGAGGAAACCAGGAAGGAGATGAAGAAGGTCCTCCAGGAGATCCAGGACGGCACATTCGCAAGGAAGTGGATCCTTGAGAACCAGGCAAACAGGACTTACTTCAACGCCAGACGGAGGATGGAGAAGGAGCACCTGGTGGAGAAGGTGGGCAGGAAACTACGGAAGATGATGAGCTGGAACAAGTAAGGACAAAGCGCTTGCAAGAACAGACGCGGCAAAGGACACATGTTTTCGTTTCAGCAAGCATCAGAAAGGAGAATGCGGCATGACGCGCAAGGTTGATATATTTGATTCAACTCTAAGAGATGGCGCGCAGGCAGAGGGAATATCTTTCTCGGTGGAAGACAAGCTGAAGATTGTCAGGACACTGGACGACCTGGGTGTTGCGTATATCGAGGCGGGCAACCCCGGTTCCAACCCCAAGGATATCGAGTTTTTCGAAAGGATGCGCCATGTAAAACTGAAGAATGCCAGGCTTGCGGCTTTCGGCAGCACAAGAAGGCGCGACATAACCGTGGAGGAGGACAGCAATGTCCAGTCCCTTTTGTCGGCCGGTACCCCTGTCATCGTCATATTCGGGAAGAGCTGGGATTTCCACGTCAAGGAAGTTATAAGGACAACCCTTGAAGAGAACCTGAATATGATCAGGGAGACCGTTGCCTTCTTCAAGAAAAAGAAAAAGGAAGTCATCTTCGACGCGGAGCACTTCTACGACGGTTATAAGGCAAACCCCGACTATGCTTTAAAAGCGCTTAACGCGGCGGTGGAAGGCGGGGCCGACTGTATTGTGCTTTGCGATACAAACGGAGGAAGCTTCCCCAGCGAGATTTATGAGATCACCAGGAAGGTAGCCGAGTCCTTTAAAGTAAAGATCGGGATACACACCCATAACGACGCGGGTATGGCCGTTGCCAACACCATCATGGCGGTAGAGGCCGGAGCGTCCCATGTCCAGGGAACATACCTGGGTTTCGGAGAACGCTGCGGAAACGCCAACTTATCCACCATCATACCCAACCTGCAGCTTAAAAAGGGGATAACCTGCATACCCCAGGACAGGCTGGCGATGCTGACCCATGCGGCAAGGAAGATCTCGGAGATCTCGAATATGACTATGAACGAGAGGGATCCCTATGTGGGCAACAGCGCTTTTGCGCATAAGGGCGGGATGCATATCGACGGCGTTGCCAAGGCGACCAAATCCTTTGAACACGTGGATCCTGACCTGGTAGGCAACAAGAGGCGCTTTTTGATGTCCGAGGTTGCGGGAAGAAGAACCATCCTAGACAAGATGAGGGAGATCTGTCCATCGATTACCAAGGAATCCCGCGAAGCCGAGGCCGTAATCAACAGGCTAAAGGAGCTGGAGCATAACGGCTACCAGTTTGAGGGTGCCGAAAGCTCCTTTGAACTGATCATAAGAAAGCAGCTTGGTAAATACCAACCCTTCTTCGAGCTGGAATCCTTCAAGCTGATAACCGAGCAGCCATCAAAGCCGGGTCCTTCTGCCTCAGCCCTCATAAAGGTCAAGGTTGAAGGCAGGTCGGAGATCACAGCAGCGGAAGGCGATGGACCGGTACATGCCCTGGACCGTGCCCTGCGCAAGGCCCTGGAGGTATTCTATCCCGAACTGTCATCGGTTCACCTGACAGACTTCAAGGTGCGCGTGATAGACTCCGAGTCGGCCACCGCCGCGAAGGTACGCGTACTCATCGAATCCACCGACGGGGAAAGCGTTTGGTCCACCGTCGGGGTATCCACCGACATAATAGAGGCAAGCTGGACTGCGCTTGTTGACTCCATAGAATACAAGCTCATCAAGGATCTCGAGAAAAAGATAAGAGTATACATGTAAGGAGGCCGTTGTGGAATATGGGTATGACTATGACGCAGAAGATACTTGCCGCGCATGCGGGCCTGGACAAAGTCGAACCGGGACAGCTGGTTGAGGCTGATCTGGACCTGGTGCTGGGCAACGATATAACTGCTCCCGTAGCCATCCGGGAATTCCAGAAGATGGGGGCCAATAAGGTTTACGATAAATCAAAGGTTGCCCTTGTGCTGGATCACTTTACTCCCAACAAGGATATCAAGGCTGCCGAGCAATGCAGGTTTGTGAGGGAATTTGCCCAAAGAATGGGCGTGGAGAACTTCTTTGATGTCGGCGAGATGGGCATTGAACACTGCCTCCTGCCTGAAAAGGGCCTGGTTGGCCCCGGGGACCTGGTGATAGGCGCCGATTCCCACACATGTACCTATGGCGCCCTTGGAGCATTTTCTACCGGTGTCGGCAGCACAGACATGGGCGCGGGCATGGCAACAGGAAAATGCTGGTTCAAGGTACCAACAGCCATTAAATTCGTGCTAAGGGGAAAGCCTTCGGGATGGGTAAGCGGCAAGGATATCATCCTTCATATAATAGGCATGATCGGGGTGGACGGAGCGCTTTACAAGTCCATGGAATTCATGGGTGAAGGCCTTCAGAACATCTCCATGGACGGTCGCTTCACCATGGCCAATATGGCCATCGAGGCAGGCGCCAAGAACGGTATATTCATGGTGGACGAAAAGACCATGGAATATGCGCGTGCCCATTCCAAAAAGCCCTGGAAGGCATACGAGCCCGATGATGATGCCGTTTATGACGAGGCTTATGAGATCGATCTGTCAAAGATCCGTCCCACCATAGCATTCCCGCATCTTCCAGACAACACCAGGACCATAGATGAGGCCGGGGATGTGGAAATCCACCAGGTGGTTATCGGATCATGCACCAATGGCCGCCTGGAGGACCTGAGGGTGGCGGCGAAGATCCTTAAGGGAAGAAAGGTCAGGAGGGGCGTCAGGGTTATCATATTCCCCGGCACCCAGAAGGTCTATCTTGACGCCCTGAAAGAAGGCCTTATCGAACAGTTTATCGAGGCGGGCGCTGTGGTTTCCACACCTACCTGCGGCCCATGCCTGGGCGGACATATGGGTATACTGGGAAAGGGTGAGCGGGCTGTATCCACTACCAACAGGAACTTTGTGGGCAGGATGGGCCATACCGAATCAGAGGTATACCTGGCCAGTCCCGCGGTGGCGGCCGCGTCTGCCGTCACGGGAAGGATCACTGATCCGGACACTCTGCTTAAGGCAGATTAAGGAGGGGTTTTATGAAAGTAAAGGGTAAAGTATTCAGATATCAAAACAATGTTGACACCGATGTAATCATCCCCGCCCGTTATCTGAACACTTCAGATCCAAAGGAACTGGCTGCTCACTGCATGGAGGATATCGATCCCGATTTCGTGAAGAATGTTAAGCCGGGCGATATTATCGTGGCCGACAGGAACTTTGGCTGCGGCTCCTCCCGCGAGCACGCGCCCATTGCCATCAAGGCTTCCGGTATATCCTGCGTGATCGCTTCCACATTCGCAAGGATATTCTACAGGAATGCCATCAATATTGGGCTTCCAATCCTGGAATGCGAGCAGGCGGTAAAGGGGATTGAAGCGGGAGACGAGGTGGAAGTGGATTTCGATGCCGGGATCATAAGAAACCTGACCAAAGGAACCGCCTTCAAGGCACGCCCGTTCCCTGAATTCATGAAAAAGATCATGGCGGCCGACGGGCTGGTGAACTATATCAGGGACAAATACAAGGATAACTGAACAGGGGTTGCTTCAATGTTTCGCAGACAGTTGGCTGTGCCCCGGGTTATGGAAGCGGACTTATTTAGTATCAAGCGGCGGTTCCCTGTCTTATATCCCTCTTCATAAACCTTAGGGAAGGGGTTTGCTGCTGGACAGGGTAAATGCCGTATTCAGGCGAAAAGGAGATTAGTATGGAATACAGGATTGCTGTATTGCCGGGCGATGGCATAGGCCCGGAAGTAACAGAACAGGCGCTGCTGGTGCTGGAGCAGGTTGGCAGGAGGTTCGGCCATAGTTTCCGGTTCGGGAAGCTGCTGGCAGGCGGATGCGCCATTGACGCCACCGGAACCCCACTGCCCAAGGAAACCCTTGACGAATGCATGAAAAGCGACGCGGTTCTTTTGGGAGCGATGGGAGGCCCGAAATGGGACAGCCTTCCGGGGGATAAAAGGCCGGAAGCCGGTCTTTTGGGGCTCAGGGGAAGCCTCGGGCTCTTCGCTAACTTGCGCCCTGCCATACTCAACAAGGAATTGCGTGACGCAAGCACCCTGCGTCCTGATGTCATCGGCGAGAGCATGGATATCATGGTGGTACGGGAGCTTACCGGCGGCATCTATTTCGGAGAGCGGGGGAGGCGCGCGGGAAAAATGGGCCAGGAGGCCTACGACACCGAGTCCTACAGCGTCGGCGAGGTTGAGCGCATCGCCCGGATAGCTTTTGAAATCGCAAGAAAGAGAAGCGGAAAGGTTACCAGTGTCGACAAGGCAAATGTCCTGGAAAGCTCGCGGCTGTGGCGGGAAGTGGTCACAGAGGTTGCCCGGGATTATCCCGACGTGGCCCTTGAGCATATGTACGTGGACAATGCCGCAATGCAGCTGGTGCGGAACCCGAAACAGTTCGATGTGATTGTTACCACCAACATGTTCGGTGATATCCTGTCCGATGAAGCCAGCATGATTACCGGCTCCATAGGAATGCTGCCCTCGGCCAGCCTGGCAGAGGGAAGGTTCGGGCTGTACGAACCCATCCATGGCTCCGCGCCCGACATCGCGGGGCAGGATAAGGCAAATCCATTGGCCACAATACTGTCAGTTGCCATGATGCTCAGGTACACCATGCAGCTGGAGGATGAAGCCAGGGCTGTTGAAAAAGCCGTTGACAGGGTATTGGAGGAAGGATACAGGACCGGCGATATCATGAGCCCGGGCAAGAAGCTGGTGGGAACCCGCGAGATGGGCATGCTGGTGGCCGGATATATTTAAAGGGAGTAACAATAGGGACGGAACACCTGTACGTTAAATGAACCGTCCCCACAGTATCTTTAGAGAGGTTGAATGCTATGAGAAGCGATATTGTCAAGAAAGGCGTTGAGAGAGCTCCCCACAGGTCCCTGTTCAAGGCCATGGGATATACCGACGAAGAGATTGACAGGCCCTTAATCGGGGTTGTAAACGCCAAGAGCGAGATCGTGCCCGGTCATATCGGGCTTGATACCATCGCCGAGGCAGTAAAGGCAGGCATCCGTGCCGCGGGCGGAACGCCCTTTGAGTTTCCTTCCATCGGCGTATGCGACGGCATCGCGATGGGCCATGCCGGCATGCATTATTCTCTGGCTTCACGAGAACTCATCGCTGATTCCATCGAATCCATGACAATTGCCCATGGGTTTGACGGCCTTGTGCTTATACCAAATTGCGACAAGATAGTTCCCGGCATGCTGATGGCAGCCGCCAGAGTCAACATACCTTCAATAGTAGTCAGCGGAGGCCCCATGCTGGCAGGCAGGGCCGGAAGCACCGGCATCAGCCTTACCGATATGTTTGAAGCTGTGGGAGCTGTAAGCGCTGGCAAAATGACCGGGGAAGAGTTGGCCGAATACGAGAACCGCGCCTGCCCGAGCTGTGGTTCATGCTCCGGTATGTTTACAGCCAACAGCATGAACTGCCTTACTGAAGCCCTGGGCATGGCCCTGCCCGGCAACGGCACCATACCGGCAGTGATGGCCGAGCGGGTGCGTCTGGCCAAGAAGACGGGATTTAAAATCATGGAGCTGGTGAAGGCCGACATCAAACCGCGGGACATCCTAAACCCCGAGGCTTTCGCCAACGCGCTGGCCGTGGACATGGCATTGGGCTGCAGCACAAACAGCATGCTGCATCTTGCGGCTATAGCCTATGAGGCGGGCGTAAGATTCGACCTGGAGATGGCCAACGAGATAAGCGCAAGGACGCCGAACCTCTGCAAGCTGGCACCGGCGGGCAGGCATTTCGTAGAGGATCTACATGCCGCCGGAGGCGTTTACGCGGTTATGAAAGAACTTTCAAAAAAGAATCTCATCAATCCTGACCTTGTAACGGTAACCGGCAGGACGGTGGGCGAAAACCTGGCCGGCGCAAGGAACAGGAACCCGCAGGTTATAAGGCCAATTGAGAATCCCCATAGCCCGACGGGTGGCATAGCTGTCCTTAAAGGCAATATCGCTCCAAATGGCTGCGTTGTGAAAAGAAGCGCGGTAGCCGAGGAGATGCTGGTCCACGAAGGTCCTGCAAGGGTATTCGATTCCGAGGACGAGTGCATCAAGGCAATACTTTCTGGTTCCATCAAAAAGGGCGAAGTTGTGGTAATCAGGTATGAAGGGCCGAAGGGCGGTCCGGGCATGAGGGAAATGCTTATGCCCACTTCGGTGCTGGCAGGGATGGGGCTGGATGCAGATGTGGCCCTGATTACAGACGGAAGGTTCAGCGGCGCTACACGCGGCGCAAGCATAGGGCATGTTTCCCCTGAAGCGGCCGAAGGCGGCCCCATAGCACTGGTCCGGGATGGGGACATAATTGCTATAGATATGAATAAATGCACCATAACCCTGAAGGTTTCCGAGGAAGAACTGGAGCAGAGGCGCAAGGAATGGGTCTGCCCGCCTCCGAAGGTGGAGGGCGGATACCTGGTCCGCTATGCGAGGATGGTCTCCTCAGCCGATGAGGGCGCGGTCTTAAAGACAATGTAATAAACATCGTGGCAAAAGACAAAGAATTAGTTGAAATGAGGTGTTTTCATGCGGTTAACGGGTGCTGACATTCTGCTGGAATGTTTACTGGAACAGGGTGTTGACACCATTTTCGGCTTTCCCGGGGGGGCTGTTCTGAATATCTACGATTCCCTGTATAAATACAGGGACAGGGTCAGGCATTATCTCACCTCCCACGAACAGGGCGCTGCACATGCCGCCGACGGCTATGCCCGGGTCACCGGGAAGGTGGGTGTATGCATTGCCACATCGGGACCAGGAGCTACGAATCTTGTTACAGGTATCGCCACTGCCTACATGGACTCGGTGCCGATAGTGGCCATAACGGGCAACGTGCCCTTAAGCCTTCTTGGCAAGGACAGTTTTCAGGAAGTGGATATAACAGGCATAACCATGCCCATTACCAAGCACAATTTCATAGTCAAGGATGTCAACGACCTGGCCGATATAGTCAGGCGGGCCTTCTACATAGCCCAAGCGGGAAGGCCGGGCCCCGTGCTGATCGACATACCGAAGGACATCACCGCGCAGAAGGCGGAATATATACCCGCACCGAAGCCTGAGATACCCAGGCTTACCGAGTATATTTCCGAAAAGGCGCTCGATTATGCTGTAGAACTTATAAACAGCAGTTCAAAGCCCCTGATATATGCAGGGGGCGGTGTCATATCCTCCGACGCGTCCCAGGAGCTTTTGGAGTTTGCGGAAAAGGTCAATGCCCCCGTGACTCTCAGCCTGATGGGGATGGGCGCTTTTCCCGCTACACATCCCTGCTATACCGGCATGATAGGCATGCATGGGACCAAGACTTCCAATATGGCTGCTACCCAGTGTGATCTTTTAATCGCCGTGGGCGCCCGTTTCAGTGACCGTGTTGTGAGCAAGGCGGAGCGATTCGCCACAAACGCGCGGATTCTCCATATAGATATTGACGCTGCGGAGGTCAATAAAAACGTCCGGTCCAGCAGGTATATCATCGGGGATGTGCGTGAGGTTCTGCGCGCGCTGAACCAGAGGATAAAAAGTACTGAAAGAAAGGAATGGATGTCCTTCATCCGGGATATGAAGGGAAAGTATCCTCTCTCCTACCGGGAAGATATCCTCACACCCCAGTATATCCTCGAAAAGATCTATGAGCTGACCGACGGCGAGGCCATAATAGCAACCGAAGTAGGACAGCACCAGATCTGGACAGCCCAGCACTACAGGTTCGTCAAACCCAGGACCTTTGTTTCCTCGGGCGGCCTGGGTACCATGGGATTCGGCCTTGGAGCTTCCCTGGGCGCCCAGATTGGCGCCCCCGGAAAAAGGGTGTTCAACATTGCCGGCGACGGGAGTTTCAGGATGAACATGAACGAGCTGGCTACGGCGGTGGAATACAAGCTTCCAGTTATTGTGGTGATCATGAACAACCATGCCCTGGGCATGGTGCGCCAGTGGCAGAACCTGTTCTATGACAGCCGGTATTCGCAGACCACCATTGACAGGGGCACAGATTTTGTCAAGCTGGCCGAGGCCTTCGGCGCCGTCGGATACAACCTGACCGAAAGGGCAAATGTGGAAGAAACCATCAGGAAGGCAATGGCGCAGAACCGGCCCGTGGTGATTAACTGCGAAATAGACAGGGACCTTAAAGTGTATCCAATGGTTCCCCCGGGAGCCCCGATAGAGGAAGTAATTCTGGATATAGCCGACTGAAACCCTGCCGCGGTTATACGGCCATCTCATGTAAAGAGGTGGCCGTATTTTAATAACTTTTTTGCCTGTACAGGTTTGCCCGGTTTTCGGGGCATACTGCGTATGCTGCGCCTGATCATCCTGGTTCCCGAAACTTGTCGGCAGCCTGTGATAACCTGGCGGGGTGGGTTTTCTTTATATTAGCCCTAAGGATAAATCGACCTTGTAAAGAGATTGTTATATATACGGATTATATATTGAATAAGGATGCTTCCTAATTATTTATGGCACAGATAATTGTTTTGTGTTAAAATTCTATTGGCTTTTTACGCATGACTCAACATAAGCCATGAGGCCGCAGGCCTTTATTGGATGAAAAATGAATATCCGGAGGAACCAAAATTATGTGGAAGATTATCCTGGACGCATTACCAAGCCTTTTAGGCGGACTTGCCCTTTTCATCTTCGGTATGAGTTTCATGGGGGAGGGCCTTCAAAAGGCAGCCGGCGAAAAAATGCGTCATATTTTAAAAATTTTGACCAAGAACCCTCTTATGGGTATCCTGGTGGGAATGTTTGTGACCACCATCATACAGAGCAGCAGTGCCACAACCGTCATGGTGGTGGGATTTGTCAGTGCCGGGCTGATGACCCTTCGCCAGGCCATCGGGGTTATCCTGGGAGCGCATATCGGAACCACCATCACAGCCTGGCTTGTTTCCATAAAGATCACCGATTATGCTTTTCACATCCTGGCAATTGGCTTTGTGATCTACTTCTTCATAAAGAATCCTAAGGTTAAGTATGTCGGGCAGGTGCTCTTCGGATTCGGTGTGCTCTTTGCTGGCCTGAATATAATGAGCGCTGCCATGAAACCGCTGGCAGTGAGCCATGAGATACAGGATTTGATGACTGGTATCGGTAATAACCGGATCTTGGGTGTTACGGTAGGAGCCCTGATCACTGCTATCGTTCAAAGCAGCAGCGCGGTTATCGCGGTTGTCCAGAAACTCGCTGTTACACCGACACCTGAAGGATTGCCCCTTATTCCTCTGACGGCGGCAATACCGCTGGTACTGGGCAGTAACATAGGGACTACCATTACTGCCATGCTGGCATCCATAGGGGCAACGCTGAACGCTAAAAGGGCCGCGATTGTGCATGTAATTACCAATACCGTTGGTTCCATCATATTCCTGTTCTTTGTTCCCCAGGCTGCCTGGGTTATCACCAGGTTAATGGGAGATCCTATTCCTGCCGGCAGCATGGACGTGGCTATCGCAAATTTCCATACCCTTTTCAATATTATAAATACTGCAATCATGCTCCCACTTATACATCTGCTGGAAAAAGCGGCTTGCATGATTTACAGGGGAGACGAGCTTATAGCCGAGAGCACCCTTGCCAATATTGATCCCAAGGTTTTCAACACACCGTCCATTGCCATGAGCCTGGCGGTTAACGAACTCAAGCAGATGAGCAAATTCGCCCAGACCATGGTGGCTAAGGCCAGGGAATCCATTATTCATATGGATTCATCGGCAGTTGAGGAAACCTTCAGGCTGGAAGATATCGTTGACATGCTGAAGCGCGAGGTGGTGGGTTTCCTTTCCAAGATCCTGTCCCGAAGCCTGACGCCGGGCCAGTCAATACGCCTGACGGGATTGATGCGCATAGCCCATGATATAGAGAAGGTGGGTGACCACTGCAAGGATATAAGTGAAATAGCCCTCAACATGATCAATTCCAAGACGAGGTTTTCAGACTCGGCGATTAGCGAGATCAATGAGGCTTTCGAACATATAGAAACAATCACAATAGACATGAGAAAGGCCTTCGAAGAGGGTGATACTGAGGCCGCAAGGAATGTTATAAGGCAGGAAGAGCAATTTGACGAAAAGGAAAGGTATCTCAGGGAAAGGCATATTGAGCGGCTCAACAAGGGCGAGTGCAGGCCGACAGCGGCCATTAACTTCCTTGAGCTGATCCATTATATAGAGCGCATTACGGACAACTGCAAGAACGTTGCGGAGGCTGTTTTGGATGACATGAGCCATAAGCTTTTCAGCGACCGTGATTATGACCAGAAACCGCTTCCTGCAGGAAAATCGATGTGAATTACTATCCATTTCACCCTTTCTTCGCATGCTGTTATAACCATAGTCTGTAATGAGTATATATAACCTGGCTGCTTGCCGGTTAGAGCCAAAAGACAAACAAATGCTAAAAAACTATGGAGGTAAAAGTATGGAAAGACTGTTCGGAACAGATGGGGTCAGGGGCGTTGCCAACACGGAACTGACCTGTGATATGGCCTTCAAGCTGGGCAGGGCAGGTGCGTATATTCTTTCAGGAGATAACTCCCAAAAGCCAAAAATCCTTGTGGGCAAGGATACACGCCGCTCCAGCGATATGCTTGAGTGCGCCTTGACAGCTGGAATCTGTTCCGCCGGCGCCCAGGCTATCCTGGCCGGTGTTGTCCCCACTCCCGCAGTGGCTTACCTGGTAAGAAAATACGGCTGTGACGCAGGGGTTGTAATATCGGCCTCCCATAACCCTGCAGAATTCAATGGCATCAAGTTCTTCAACTCGGAAGGGTATAAACTGCCTGATGAGGTGGAGGAAAGGATAGAACGCATTATTCTGGATAACGCTGAGGAGATCCCAACCCCCGTGGGAGACCAGGTGGGAACGGTACATAAACTGAATTCGGCAGTTGAAGACTATGTGGATTATGCCATACAAACCTGCAAAACCGATCTGACCGGGCTGAGAATTGCTTTGGACTGTGCCAACGGGGCATCCTGCGTAACATCTCCCGAGGCGATCCGCAGGCTGAGGGCCGAGGTGCTTGTCATCAATAACCAGCCTGACGGCATGAACATCAACAAGGGCTGCGGGTCAACCCATCTTGACTTGATAAAGAAATTCACAGTGGAAAACAAGTGCGATATCGGTCTGGCATTCGACGGCGATGCCGACAGGGTCCTGGCCGTCGATGAAAACGGCTGTTTTGTGGACGGCGACCATATGATGGCTATTATCGGGCTGGACCTGAAGAACAAGGGGCTTCTCACCCATAATACCATTGTAGCGACGGTCATGAGCAGCATGGGCTTCGACGAAATGGCCAGGAACAACGGGCTTAACATAATCAAGGCCCCTGTGGGTGACCGGTATGTGCTGGAGAAGATGCTGGAGGGAGGCTTTGTACTCGGCGGTGAGCAATCGGGGCATGTGATCCTGTCGATGCACAACACTACCGGGGACGGGCTAATTACCGCCCTCAAGCTGCTCTCTGTCCTCAAGGAATCGGGCAGAAGCCTTTCGGAACTTAACGCGGTCATGAATGATTACCCACAGGTATTAAGGAACGCCAGGGTCAGCAACGACAAGAAATACAGCTACAGGGAAGACCCCGTGATTGAGGAGCATTGCGCAAGGCTCGAAGCAGCCTTCAAGGGCGAGGGCAGGGTTCTTATACGCCCATCAGGGACCGAGCCCCTGGTAAGGGTTATGATCGAGGGAAAGGACCAGGACTACATAACTAAGAAAGCGGAGGAGCTGGTAAGGATCATTGAGGAAAGATTAGGATAAATCTTGCAATGGACAGCCGGCCCATCATACAATAGAAGTGTGAAATGCGGAATGCGATCCGTCGGGAAGGAGGGTACAAAGCCAAAAAGACGGAGCAGGGAGCGCCAGGACAAGGAACACGCGTATTTCGTGTTGTGCCTTGTCGACGAGGAGAAGGAGGTTATCGAAGAATTCGGCGGAAACCTTCCGGTGCGCCATCATCGATAAGACACTACAAATACTGCTGGCGACGGCAGGGACAAAGTGTGTCGGATTGGCCATTCATGCATTTCTTAAAATGGGACACGCAGGATCTGTGCATTTGTTCTTTGTGTCCCGTATCTCGATTTTAACTTAGCAGGGAACGTTTTTATCCGCTTGCGGTTTTAAGGACGCGGGCATGTTCATGTCATGTGTCTGCTATACCGCATGCTTTTGATGCTGTCTCCGAAATCCTGCCAGGAATAAAGGAAAGGAGCATAAATATGTGCGGAATAGTTGGCTATGTGGGGAGCAGGGAGGCAACCCCTGTCCTCATGAACGGGCTTAAAAGGCTTGAATACAGAGGATACGACTCGGCGGGAATCGCCATACTCCATGAAGGAAAGATCAAGATGGTCAAGACCAAGGGAAGACTTGCCGCCCTTGAGGGGAAACTGAACTCGGTCGACCTTAAGGGGCATATGGGAATAGGGCATACCCGGTGGGCTACCCATGGAGAGCCCAGCGACGCCAATTCCCATCCCCATGTGAGCAGCGGCGGGAAGATCGCCGTGGTCCATAACGGAATCCTTGAGAACTACATAAAGCTAAAGGATTTTCTGATCTCCAGGGGCTACAATTTTCAATCGGAGACCGACACCGAGGTAGTGGCAAACCTCATTGACTACAACTACAGGGATGACCTGGTCAAAGCCGTTATTGAAACCTTGAACGAAATGGAAGGCGCCTATGCTCTTGGGGTTATCTGCACCGACTGTCCCGATGAATTCGTTGCGGCAAGGAAGGACAGCCCGCTCATCGTGGGTTTAGGAAAGGATGAGAACTACATCGCTTCTGATATCCCGGCTATATTGGAATATACGAAGAACGTAATAATCCTTGAAGACAGGGAAGTTGTACGCATTTCGGCGGGTAGGGCCGAGATCTTCAACTTGCTGGGAGAACGGGTTTACAGGGAAGTATTCCATGTGGACTGGGATGTGGCCTCTGCCGAAAAAGGCGGCTACGAGCATTTCATGATGAAGGAGATCTGCGAGGAACCTGCCGTTGTAAAGGCAGCCATAAGCCCGCGTATAAGGGACGGGCAGATCCTGTTTGAAAACTTCAGCCTTACCGATGAAATGGTAAGGTCCTGTGAAAAGATCAATATCGTAGCCTGCGGTACGGCCTACCATGCAGGAGTGGTGGGGAAATACGCTATTGAAAGGCTGGTCCGGATCTCTGTTGAAGCAGATCTTGCCTCCGAGTTCCGGTATCGCGATCCCATGGTGGACAAAAAACAGATTACCATAATCATAAGCCAGTCGGGAGAAACACTGGATACCCTTATGGCCCTCCGGGAAGCCAGGAAAAAGGGATCTCATGTGGTATCCATAGTAAACGTGGTGGGAAGCTCCATCGCAAGGGAATCCGATGATGTGCTCTACACCTTTGCAGGACCCGAGATTGCCGTTGCATCCACCAAGGCGTATAACGCGCAGCTTACAGTCCTGTACCTCCTGGCCCTGAAATTTGGCCAGATCAGGGGAACAGTAAATGACGAAGACATACGCTATTATCTTGACCAGCTCATGGGTCTTCCCGGGAATATGGAGCATTCCTGTAAAGAAAATAAATGAACTTTGAAAAACAAGACACCTCGCAATAAGATAGAGATGTGCTGATTCAGACAAGAAAGGCACAAAACTAAAATATTGGAGGCGTCATATATGAAGCGTACACAAAATGAAAAGATTTTGCAAATCAAATTTGAGACATTGGTAGTAGGAATTGACATTGGAAAGGACACACACTATGCGAGAGCCTTTGATTGCAGGGGAATCGAGCTGTCAAAGCTCCTTAGATTCAGCAACACAAATCAGGG
>Ga0209537_1000278_pt1 | contig 61742 bp, 53 predicted proteins | sample BioPla4DNA1_FD_187698 | JGI IMG/M metagenome (GOLD analysis project Ga0209537, IMG submission 187698) | Biogas fermentation microbial communities from Germany - Plant 4 DNA1 (SPAdes) (version 2) | ecosystem: Engineered > Bioreactor > Anaerobic > Digestate | place: Bielefeld, North... | reverse complement strand
TGTGGATTTCACTTCAATCCTTTCTAACGGTTTAGAAAATGCTATTCATGCAGTTTCTAGGCTTGCTGTAAATAAAGAAAGACGTATTAGTTTGAATTTGAGGATGTATGAGGATAAGTTACTCTTATCTATTAAAAATCCCTATCAAGACGAGATCGATATGTTAGAAGGTATCCCACAGGCTAAAGAAAAGGGACACGGTCTTGGGAGTCAGAGTATCAAATATGTAACTGAAAAGCTTAAGGGAAACTGTCAGTTTATAGCAAAGGATGGCCAATTTGCTTTAAGAGTAGTACTGTAATTTTATTTGATCAAAATAACACCTCTGTAGATACATTATTAGCTCTATTGGCTATTAATATATCTATGGAGGTTGTTTAATTTAAAAGTTACTTAGAAAAATGCTGATTTTGTGTATTTAATTTTATAGAAAAGTAATATTAACTTAAAAGAATTTAAAATATTCTCATAGGAGTTTTCAGTTGATATGTTTTTAAAATAAGTTGAATAAGAAAAATTAATTAGTTATAATAGGAAAGTATGAAAATTAATCAAAACTATACATAAAGTGGGGATTAATGCGATATTTTGTGTATATGATAAAAAAAGTTATATTTCATAAGTTTTTAATTTAAAGCTTACTTTAATGGATAGAAAATAATAAAAATAGACACTATATATATAAGATATATAAGCATAAAATTAAGTATTCCATTGCTGTGGAAGAACCAATGAATATTTCATTGCAATATAATACAATATTCGATATAATTAATTTGAATTTACCTGTCTTATACATTAAAAGTTAATTATTATGTTTCAGAGGAAGGAGAAAAAGTGGGCGAAATAAAAGTAAAAAACGAAGAATTAGAAGAGATGAATAAAAGTTTCAGTTACTTTTTTATTAAGAGAATTATTGATTTAGTATTTTCTATTTTAGGCCTTATTTTTTTAAGTCCTCTCATGTTGATCACAGCAATAGCTATTAAGATTGAATCAAAAGGTTCTATAATATTTTCTCAAGATAGGGTTGGAAAAGATGGTAAGTTATTCAAAATGTATAAATTTCGTTCTATGGTAGAAAATGCAGAAGAGTTAAAAGAAAAACTATTAAGTAAAAATGAAATGTCCGGTCCAATGTTTAAGATGAAAGAGGACCCTAGAATCACAAAGGTTGGTAAGTTTATAAGAAAGACTAGTATTGACGAACTTCCTCAATTGTTTAATGTTATTAAAGGCGATATGTCCTTGGTTGGTCCTAGACCTAATTTACCTAAAGAAGTAACTCAATTTAACGAATATCATAAGTTAAAGCTTAAGGCTAAACCGGGATTAACTTGTTATTGGCAGGTTATGGGGAGAAATAGCATTGGGTTTGAAGAATGGATGGAATTAGATATAAAATATATTCGTGAAAGAAGTATATGGCTTGACTTGAAGTTGATTTTTAGAACCTTTTTTGTATTATTTGGAGATAGAAATGCAGTGTAGCACGTAAGCATAAGGAGGTATTTATTTAATGAAGGGAATAATTTTAGCTGGAGGAGCTGGTACAAGGCTTCATCCTATAACTATTGCAGTTTCAAAACAGATTTTACCAATTTACGATAAGCCTATGATTTATTATCCACTGTCAGTACTTATGTTGGCAGGTATAAGGGATATATTAATAATATCTACACCGAGAGATATTAATTGTTTTAAAGATCTTCTAGGAGATGGAAGTCAAATTGGAGTTAACTTTAGCTATGCAGTACAAGAGGAACCTAGAGGACTAGCTGATGCTTTTTTAGTTGGAGAAAAATTTATAGGAAATGATAAGGTTGCTTTAGTACTTGGAGATAATGTATTTTATGGTTATGGTTTTACTGAAAGACTTGAAAGAGCTGCAAAAAGAGATGGTGCTACAATTTTTGGCTATCATGTTAGTAACCCTAGAGAGTTTGGTGTAGTAGAATTTGATGAAAAAGGTAATGTTATAAGTATAGAAGAAAAGCCAGAAGTACCAAAATCCAATTATGCTGTACCAGGTTTATATTTTTATGATAATAATGTTGTAGAAATTGCAAAGAACATACAACCTTCTGCAAGAGGGGAGATAGAAATAACAGCTGTAAATAATGAATATTTAAGAAGAGGTAAATTAAAGGTAGAGCTTTTTGGAAGAGGAATGGCTTGGTTAGACACTGGAACTCATAAGGGCCTTTTAGATGCCGCTAATTTTGTAGAAGCTGTCCAGACTAGGCAGGGATTGTATATTGCTTGCATAGAGGAAATTGCATACAGGAAAGGTTTTATAGATAAAGAACAGTTGTTGAATTTGGCTGAGAAGTTATCAAAAATAGAATACGGCAAATATTTACTAAGAATAGCTGAAGAAAAAGATCTAAAAATTTAGTACTAGCTATTTTAAATTTATAATTTTAAAAATTATATTTCTTTATTAGTTCCTATGACCTTCTTTAATACCATATGCAATAGAGTAGGTTTATGGAACTTATTATTCTATTTTAATGATATCATAGATAATCCCTTTACTTTAATAAGGATATTATTATGGAGCGGAAATATTATTTTAGGATGACATATTAAATTCGTTTCTTAAGGAGCGTGATATATAGTGAAAAACAGTGATGCTTCAATACAAATTTCTGTAATTGTATGTACATATAATAGTGATTATTCTAAGTTAATTAAAACTATTGATACTATATTATGCCAAAAAAATATTAATTTAGAAATAGTAGTTTCAGATGATGGTTCAGAGATAGATCATTTTGATAAACTACGACATTATTTTGCTGCTAATAATTTTGAAAAATTCAAGTTAAGAAAGAATTCAAAGAATGAAGGCACTGTAAAAAATTGTCTTAATGCTTTAGAAATATCTACTGGTGAATATGTTAAATTTATATCACCTGGTGATTTTTTTTATGATGAGCATACTTTTGAAAAATTATACCGTTTTTTAATTAATGGCAATTACCAAGTTGCTTTTGGTAAAGCTGTGTATTATTCTGTAGATGATGATAATAAAATAACAATTTATAATTATGGATCACCAAGAAATACAAAATGCTATGAAGAGCAAAACTATGACTTAGATCTTATAAAAAAGTCTGTTTTAATTTATAAGGATTGGATTTCTGGTGCTATTTTAATTATGAAGAAAGAAATAGCTTTACATTATATGCAAATGATAGAAGGAAAGGTTATTTTTACAGAAGATATATCTGTAGGATTAATGGTTGCAGATAATGTTAAAATTGTTTTTTGGGATGATTATATTATTTGGTATGAATATGGAACAGGAATATCTACATCTAAGAGTGAAAAATGGACGGCCATATTAAGACAGGATGAAAGTGGATTCTGGGAAGTTCTTAATGAAGTTAAAACTGCTGATCCTATAGTGAAAAAAGCTTGTAAATTAGAAAGTTATAATAAGATAAAGAATCCTTATATAAGAAACTCTCTTAGAATTATTTTAGAACCTAGTTTGTTAATTAATCATTTTACTAGAAGTAATGAAAGACCTGTGGATAATCAAAATCCACCGGATGAGTCCCTATTAAAGAAAATTCTTGATATTAATTAATGGTAATAATAGTAAAGAAATGGAGATGAAAGAATGCAAGTCATTAAGTATGCCTTCCAGCAACATGGCGATGAGAGAGGTCAGTTAGTAGCCTTAGAGGCATTTAAGGATATACCTTTTGAAATCAAAAGAGTTTATTATATGTATGATACTGGAGAAGGAGTAAGACGAGGATTCCATGCACATAAATCATTAGAACAAATATTAATTTGTATTCATGGTTCCTGTAAAATACTTTTAGATAATGGATATGAAAAAAAGCATGTATCTTTGGAAAAGCCTTATGAGGGATTATATATTTCTAATGATATGTGGAGAGAAATGTATGATTTTTCTCCAGATGCAGTGCTTCTAGTATTAGCATCAGACTATTATGATGAGTCAGATTATATTAGAGATTATGATGAGTTTTTAAAATTTGTGAAATCAAAAGAAGCTTAAATAAATCTAGGAGGGTTAATATGCAAATACCTTTTGTTACATTTAAACCAATGCATGATGAAATAGAAAGGGAGATTATAGAAAAATTTTCAGAGGTTTTTCATAAAAATGTATTTATTCAGGGAAGTGAATTAGGTGCCTTTGAAGAAGAATTCGCCGATTATTGCAATACAAAGTACGCTGTTGGCGTTGGTAATGGCTTAGATGCACTTTATCTTATTTTGAGAGCCATGGAAATAGGTGATGGAGACGAAGTAATAGTTCCATCTAATACTTATATAGCAACAGCTTTAGCTGTTTCTTATGCTGGAGCAACTCCTGTATTTGTAGAACCGGTAATTGATACATATAATATAAATCCAGATTTAATTGAAGAAAAAATTACAAGTAGAACTAAGGCTATTATTGCCGTACATTTACAAGGTCGTCCTGCAGATATGGATCCTATTATTGAAATTGCTAAAAAGTATAATTTAAAAGTAATAGAAGATGCAGCTCAAGCTCATGGTGCACTATATAAGGGCAGGAAAGTTGGTTCTTTAGGTGATGCTGCTGGATTTAGCTTTTACCCAGGAAAAAATTTGGGAGCCCTAGGAGATGGTGGTGCTGTTACAACAAATGATCCTGAAATTGCAAAGAAGGTTAGAATGATTGGTAATTATGGATCAGAAGTTAAATATCATCATGTATATCAAGGGACAAACTCAAGATTGGATGAGGTTCAAGCTGCCTTTCTTAGAGTGAAATTAAAGCAACTTGATAAGTGGAATGAAAATAGAATTGAAATTGCCAAAAAGTACATTAGTGGCATAAAGAATCCTTTAATTAAGTTGCCACTTCTTGGAGACAAGGATTATTATTCCGTTTGGCACGTTTTTGCTATCAGATGTGATCGTCGTGACGAATTAGAAAACTATCTAAATAGTAAAGGCATAGGTACAGTTAAACATTATCCAATCCCAATGCATCTTCAGGAAGCTTACAAATCTTTGAACATAGAAAAAGGTAAGTTGCCTATTGCAGAGGAAATTTCATCTACAATTTTGAGTATTCCAATGTATTATGGAATGACAGATGAAGAAGTACAATACGTGATAAATACTATTAACGAATTTAAGTAGGAGTGTTATGAGTAAGGCAAAATTATTTATAGAGAGTTTTTTGATTTATGGTTTGGGTGGTGTTTTAAGTAAACTTATACCACTTATAATGTTACCGATAATAACAAGATTAATGCCAGATACTTTTTATTTTGGATTAAATGATCTTTCCGTAACAGTGGTATCCTTCGGTACGGCATTTGCTATTATGGGAATGTATGATGCTATGTTCAGAATGTTTTTTGAGAAAGATGATGAAGAATATAGGAAAGACATCTGCTCCAGTGCATTAGGATTTACATTGCTTACTTCTTTTATAGTATTTATTATTTTAATCATATTTAAAAATTCTATATCAAAGTTAATATTTAGTGATGTAAAATATCAAAATCTTTTATTTTTAACAGCCATGAGCATTTTAATTGGAGCTACAAATTCTATCGTATCAGCGCCCACAAGAATGAATAATAAAAGGACAGTATTTTTGATTACTAATACCTTGAGTTCACTACTGTCTTATACAGTTTCAATTCCTTTGTTAATAAAAGGATACTATGTTATTGCATTACCCTTAGCCAGTGTACTGTCTGCTTTAGCTATAGAAATTATTTTTGCAATATTAAATAGAAATTGGTTTCAGCTAAAGAGGGTAAATTGGCAGTATATAAAAGAAATGCTTGCTATAGGGTTACCTTTACTACCCAATTTTCTTATTTACTGGATATTTAGTTCCTCTGATCGATTAATGATTGCAAAGATGATGGGAAATGAATATACCGGAATATATGCAGTTGGTGCTAAGTTAGGTCAAGTAAGTCAATTGATTTATACTGCCTTTGCAGGTGGATGGCAGTATTTCGCTTTTTCAACAATGAAAGAGGATGATCAAGTCCAGTCCACATCAAGGATTTATGAGTATCTTGGAGTAATTTCTTTTGTTGCAGGTATGTTTGTTGCAGCTTTAAGTAAACCAATTTTCTATCTCCTGTTTAATGGGGATTATGTAAATGGATATACTGTTGCTCCTTATTTATTTCTTGCACCATTGTCCCAAATGTTATTTCAAGTTGCAAGCAATCAGTATCTAGTAATCAAAAAGACATGGCCTAATATGTTAATTTTATCATTAGGTGCTGTTGCTAATATAGCTCTTAACCTTATTTTTATTCCTATTATTGGAATAGAAGGCGCTGCAATTGCATCTTTAATTGGATATATTATTTCTAATATAGTATGTATTTTAGCGCTGACAAGAATAAAATTAATTAAACTATCTGCTAAGTTTTTGATTACAACTGGACTGCTCCTTGTATTTTTTATAATATGGAGAGTTGTTGTTGATGGAAATGTAGTAATTAGTTTAATTATGGCTATTTTTATTACTTTGGTATATTTTTATTTATATAAGAAAGACTTATCAAGACTCATTAAAGTATTGAAAAAGGGAAATAATTAGTATTACATAAATAACAATAATTTAGGAGGCGTTTTATGGCTGTACAAAAGGGAAATAATGTTACAATTAAGGAAGGTACAATTATAGGTGACAATGTAGTATTAGAGGATGACGTATATATAGATTATAACTGTATTATTAGAGATAATGTTACAATCAAAAAAGGAACTACTGTAGGTGCAGGTTGTATTTTAGGTGAATATCAAATGGACTTTTTTGATAATCGTCAACCAGGAAATCATCCTCTTGTGATTGGAGAAAATTCAATTATAAGAAGTGGCACCGTTATTTATGGAGATACTGTTATAGGTGATAATTTTCAAACCGGTCATAAAGTTACTATTCGTGAGAAAACCACAATAGGTAATAATGTAAGCATAGGAACTTTATCTGATATACAAGGAAATTGCACTATAGGAAACTATACAAGACTTCACAGTAATGTTCATGTTGGTCAACTTTCAAAAATTGAGGATTACGTTTGGATATTCCCATATGTAGTGTTAACTAATGATCCTACACCACCATCTAATCAATTTATTGGAGTAACAGTTAAATCTTTTGCAGTAATAGCTACTGGCAGTGTTATTTTACCCGGTGTAACAGTTGAAGGTGATACTCTAGTAGCTGCAGGTGCTGTTGTTACTAAAGACGTTAAAGAAAAAACTGTTGTTGGGGGGAGTCCAGCAAAAGTAATAGCTGATATAACAAAAATTAAAAACCATTTTACTGGAGAAACCGTATATCCATGGAGATATACCTTTGATAGATCTATGCCTTGGGAAGGCATTGGTTATGATGAATGGGTGAAGTCAACTAAGTAATGCTTGACTGAAATTAGGCTAGTTATAACTGAATTAAAAAGTATTAATCTTATTTTTAGAAAGCGGAGAGATTAAAATATGAAAGTTATAGAAACTAAAATACCTGGAGTAATAATAATTGAACCAGATTGTTTTGGGGATAATAGAGGGTGGTTTATGGAAACCTTTAGTGAACCTAAATATCGAGAGTTAGGTATCACAAATCATTTTGTACAAGATAATCATTCTATGTCTGCAAAGAAAGGAACATTGAGAGGCTTGCATTTTCAAAATGATCCAATGTCTCAAGGGAAGCTTGTAAGATGCACTAGAGGAGTAGTAATTGATGTAGCTGTTGATATAAGAAAGGGATCACCTACCTATCTTCAGTGGGTATCCGTAGAGCTTAGTGCAGAGAATAAGAGACAATTTTATATTCCTAGAGGATTTGCACATGGATTTTTAACTCTTACTGATGATGTTGAATTTGAATATAAGGTAGATAATCTTTATTCAAAAGAACATGAAAGAACTATTCGTTATGATGATCCATCAATAGGTATTGATTGGGGTGAATTGCTTAATGGCATTGAGCCTATCTTATCGGAGAAAGATAAGAATGGACCTTTACTAGCTGACTGCGATTGTAATTTTGTTTATGAGGAAAAGTAAAGTTATAATATAAAATAGATAGTGAGGAGCATAAGAATGAAGATATTAGTAACTGGTGGTGCTGGTTTTATCGGCGGAAACTTTGTACATTATATGGTTAATAAGTATCCAGAATATGAAATAGTGAATTTAGATTTGCTTACTTATGCTGGAAACTTAGAAACTTTAAAGGGTGTGGAAAATAAAGCTAATTATAAGTTTTATCGCGGAGATATTGCTGATAGAGAATTTATAATGAATCTATTTGATAAAGAAAGATTTGATATAGTTGTAAATTTTGCAGCTGAGAGTCATGTAGATCGTTCTATAAAGGATCCTGGTATTTTTGTTAGAACTAATGTTATGGGAACTCAAGTTTTACTAGATGCTTCAAAAGAATATAAAGTTAAAAGATATCATCAGGTGTCCACAGATGAAGTTTATGGTGATTTACCTCTAGATAGACCTGACTTGTTCTTTACTGAAGAGACACCTCTTCATACATCAAGCCCATACTCTTCAAGTAAAGCTAGTGCGGATTTGTTTGTATTGGCTTATTATAGAACTTATGGACTTCCTGTAACCATATCAAGATGTTCTAATAACTATGGACCTTATCATTTCCCAGAGAAATTAATTCCTCTTATGATAAGTAGAGCATTGGCAGATGAAAAATTGCCTGTATATGGAAAAGGTGATAATGTAAGAGACTGGTTACACGTAGAAGATCATTGTTCTGCCATTGATCTTATAATACATAAGGGAAGAGTTGGAGAGGTTTATAATGTAGGAGGACATAATGAGAGAACTAATCTTGAAGTAGTTAAAACTATCTTAAGAGAATTAGGAAAGCCTGAAAGTCTTATACAGTTTGTAGATGATAGACCTGGACATGATAGAAGATATGCTATTGATCCAACAAAACTTGAAACTGAGCTTGGTTGGAAGCCTAAATATAATTTTGAGACTGGAATTAAACAGACTATCCAATGGTATTTAGAGAATCAAGATTGGTGGAAAAATATAATTTCTGGTGAATATAAGAATTATTTTGATAAAATGTACGGCGATAGACTTAAATAATTAATATTATTATACCGACCTCCAATGGTTAGAAACAATAATCTAACCACAGGAAGTCGGTATTTTCATTACTTTACATAGACCTATAAATATTTTACATGAATAAAAATGAAGATAATGCATAATGGTGTTGTAAACTACTTAATGAGTAGTTTACAACACCATCTTTTTAAAATCATCATATTTTATATGATGTCTCCATTAATAATATCAAAAGCGTCAATCATTATATATGTAGCACTGGAGTTAGGATTTTTTCTACCAGTATACTCGATTTTTATGGTATGAATACCACTTGTAAGATCTGTTTTTTCAAATACAGCTTTTTGGAAGTCTGAATAATTATCACTATACATATCTACATCGTAAGAAGTACCGTCGATTGTTATTTTTGCAATACCTCTGTTAGGATAAGGTGTAGATATAAGTTTTATTCCAGTACCAATGAAGCTAAAGGAAAGACTAGCTGACGAACCAGCATAGTTTTCTGTACCACCGCTGAAGAAGGCATAACTTTCACTTTTCCAAGTTCCACTATAACTTATTTTATTATTATTTTCTTCAATACGCTTAACTGAAGTTGCAACAATATTTCCATTGATTATATCAAAGGCATCAATCATTATATAGGCATCACTGGAATTAGGGTTTTTATTACCGGTGAACTCTACCTTTATTGTGTGAGTACCATTTGTAAGATTTGTTTTTTCAAATACAGCTTTTTGGTATACTAACTTATCGTTATACATGTCTACATTATAAGAAGTACCATCAATTGTTACTTTAGCAATACCTCTATTAGGATAAAGTGTAGTTATAAGTCTTATTCCAGTACCGGTGAAGGAAAAGGAAAGACTAGATGCTGAACCAGTATAGTATTCTGTACTACCGCTGAAGAAGATATCACTTTCGCTTTTCCAAGTACCATTATAGATTATATTTGGATTGTTTTCTTCAATGCGATTAACCGTTGAAGAATTAACTATATTTCCATTAATTATGTCAAAGCCATCGATCATTATGTAGGTACCACTGGAATTAGGATTTTTCCTTCCAGTGTATTCAACCTTTATATTGTGAGTACCATTAGTAAGATTTGTTTTTTCAAATACAACTGTTTGGTAGTACATAAAACCATACATATCTACATCATATGTTGTACCATCTAGTGTTATTCTAGCAATACCTCTGTTAGGATAAGGGGTAGATATAAGCCTTATTCCAGTGCCGGTAAACTTGAAGGAAAGACTAGCAGATGAACCGGCATAGTATTCTACACCACCGCTGAAGGAGTTAGAGCTTTCACTTTGCCACATTCCATTATAAACTATATTTGCATTGTTTTCTTCAATGCGATTAACTGTTGTTGAATTAACTATATTTCCATTAATAATGTCGAAGGCGTCAATCATTACATAGGTAGCACTGGAGTTAGGATTTTTTCTTCCAGTGTATTCAACCTTTATGGTGTGGGTACCATTTGTAAGATTTGTCTTTTCAAATACAGCTTTTTGGAAGTCTGAATAATTATTACTATACATATCTACATCATAAGAAATACCATCAATTGTTACTTTAGCAATACCTCTGTTAGGATAAGGGGTAGATATAAGCCTTATTCCAGTGCCGGTAAACTTGAAGGAAAGACTAGCAGATGAACCGGCATAGTATTCTACACCACCGCTGAAGGAATTTTCCTTTTCAGCTTGCCACATTCCACTATAAACTATGTTTGGATTGTTTTCTTCAATGCGATTAACTATTGAAGAATTAACAATATTTCCATTAATAATGTCAAAAGCATCAATCATTATATAGGTAGCACTGGAGTTAGGATTTTTTCTTCCAGTGTATTCAACCTTTATGGTGTGGGTACCATTTGTAAGATTTGTCTTTTCAAATACAGCTTTTTGGAAGTCTGAATAACTATTACTATACATATCTACATCATAAGAAATACCATCAATTGTTACTTTAGCAATACCTCTGTTAGGATAAGGGGTAGATATAAGCCTTATTCCAGTGCCGGTAAACTTGAAGGAAAGACTAGCAGATGAACCGGCATAGTATTCTACACCACCGCTGAAGGAATTTTCCTTTTCAGCTTGCCACATTCCACTATAAACTATGTTTGGATTGTTTTCTTCAATACGATTGACTGCTGAAAAATTAATTATATTTCCATTGATAATATCAAAGCCATCAATCATTATATAAGGGCCTGAAGAACTAGAAGATTTTGAACCGGTATATTCAACTTTTATAGTATGGGTAGTATAAGGAGCAAGATCAGTTTTTTCAAATATAACTTCTTGGAATCCTAAATTAGGTCTATACATATCTACATAGTAACTGTTGCCGTCAATAGTAACCTTTGCAATACCTCTATTGAAATATGTTGTTGTTATAATTCTTATTCCACTTCCTGTAAAGGAAAAGGAAAGAGAGCTTGATGAACTTGTATATGATTCTGACCCATTAATAAATGAAGCATTTGATTCTTTTTGCCAAATACCATTATAAAGTATGTTTGGATTATCATCATCAACACGATTTACTTTTGTTAATTGGTTGATATTTCCTCCTATAATATCAAAGGCATCAATCATTATATAAGTACCGCTGGAGTTAGGGTTTTTTCTTCCGGTATATTCTACCTTTATGCTGTGAGTACCATAAGCAAGATTTGTTTTTTCAAATACAACTGCTTGGTAGATCATATAACCATACAAATCTACATCATATGATGTACCATCCAGTGTTACTCTAGCAATACCTCTGTTAGGATAAGGTGTAGATATAAGTTTAATTCCTGTACCAGTAAAAGTGAAGGAAAGAGAAGCAGAAGAACCAGCGTATATCTCAGTACCTCCACTGAATTGGCTTGAGGATTCGCTGCCCCAAGTACCACTATAACTAATGTTAGGATTGTTTTCTTCAATACGAGTAATATAAGGTTGTATGTTAATTGTTGTAGCTGCAGCTTGATACTGAATCTTTTGATTTCCTAAACTACTATTACTTAACTTAATTTTAACGTTTTGCTGATTAACGGATAAAGTTACATCTGAATTTGTGGTGTTTAGAGGCATACTACCGGACTTTAATGCCTTTGCTTTTATTGTAAACAACACACCAGAATTAGTTAAGCCAGCCTTTTCTCCGCTGAGAGATGCATAATAGCTAAAGTATCCGGAACCTCTTTGATCCTCTAAGAATCCTTTTAATTGAGCTTGTCCATTCCAAACGTTTCCTACAACAACGTCTTGTACACTAAAAAGTGTTGGGTCAAACTTAAAATCAATTGAAGCACCATATAAATCTGTAACATTTGATATGTTTACATAAATATCAAATGTGTCACCAACATATATAGGGGATTTACTTAAAGAATAGGAAATATTGGCGTTTCCAGCAGCCACTACTTTGGGAAATTGGGGAATAGCTACACATAGTAATAATAGTAGCGGTGCCAAAAAAGAAAACAAATTCAAAAAACGTTTTTTGGTCAAAGATTAAACCTCCTTTTTCTTAATTTTAAAACCTTTGGAATACTATTAAAGAACAAGTCTTTCTCTAGTCTTACCTAAAATAATTAACCTATAATTGAATTATATAGGATAATTATAAGTTTGTGAATGATAAAAAGACATAATTTAAAGGAAAATGTTGAAAGATGCTAATTTATCTTTATGTTTTGTAAAAAGCACACAAATATCGAAATAATAAAATTATTAAGAAGATTAGCAAACTGCCATCAAGTGGAATAATAGCTTAATAACCATTTCTTATCAATAGGCTGCTTTGTTACAAAGAAGAGTTGATGAATAAATGTTTAGACAAGCTTAAAAAGGACAGGTTCAAACAATCATTCGTCAACTCTTTTTAAAAACAAAGCTACATACTATCAAAAGACATTAAAATGACAGAATAAAAAAAGAGGTCTGATATTTCATTTATGACCTCTTATATCTTATAAATTACATTGCTCCATCTTTTTTTAAAACGGAGATAAAGGTTTTAAAGAGTATTTTTATATCATTCCAAATGGAAAATTCTTTGATGTAGGTTAAATCATATTCAATAGTTTTTGATAGTTCAATTTCACCACGGCCGTTAACTTGAGCCAAGCCTGTTATACCAGGGGTAACCAGTAACCTTTGTTCATATTCCTTAGGATAGTATTTAACTACATCTGGTATTTCTGGTCTTGGGCCAATGAGACTCATATTACCTATTAATACATTGAATAGCTGTGGAAGTTCATCTAAGCTGGTTCGTCTTAAAAAAGCGCCTACTTTAGTTATTCTATTATCACTTTTGCTTTGAAATATAAAGTTTTCAATATTTTCTGGATCTATTTCTAATTCTCTCTTTTGTTCAGCATTTACTACCATAGTCCTAAATTTGTATATAGTGAAGGGCTTATGGTTTTTACCTATTCTTGTTTGTTTAAATATAGCAGGGCCTTTGGAATCAACTTTTATAGCTATGAATACTATTAGATAAACTGGTAAAAGTAATATTATACCTATGGTGGATAAAAGGATATCCATTATTCTTTTGATTATGTATTGTGACTTCTTACTAATAATATCTTTTTCGATATCAATAACAATTTTATTTTTATCATTATTTATGCTCATATTTACACCTACTTAGAATTTAGAATTTACCCATAATATATTAGCATAAATATAATTTGTCTTCAATAACTGATATATGCCAGTATATATGCTGACAAAAGCTAATAAAAAGAGATATATATTGATTTATTATGACAAAATGGTAAAATTTATGTTGAACATTAAGAATTTTAATGTTATTATTGAAGATGTAAAAAAATTAATGAGGTAGAGGGTTGTTATGGAAGGAAATAGACGTAAAAGAACTAGATATAAAAAAAGAAAATCAAAGAAAAAATTGATAATATTTTCAACTTTACTTGTATTATTATTAGTGGTTATTTCAGTAGGTGTTTATGGATTTAATATGCTAGGTAAGCTAAATAGAACAAAAATATCAGATACAGATGAAGATCTAGGAATATCTAGTGATATTAAACAGAAAATCGGAAGTCATAAAAATTCGGATGAGATTGTTAACATAGCCTTATTTGGATTAGATCAGCGTGATGTAAAGGCTAATGGACGTTCAGACTCTATAATGGTCCTTTCTCTTGACAAAGCACGCAAAAAGATTAAATTATTTTCTATAATGAGAGACTCCTATGTGCATATTGATGGCCGTGGAGAAGATAAGATAACTCATGCTTATTATTTTGGAGGACCTCAATTAGCAATTAAAACTATTAATGAAAACTTTGGTTTGAATATAAGAGACTTTGTTACCGTAAATTTCTTCGGACTAGAGAAAATTATTGATGCTTTAGGTGGCGTAGAAATAGATGTTAAACCGAATGAAGTTGAAATAACTAATTCTTATATTAATGAGGTTGCTAAAATTGAAGGAAAAACGCCTAATCATTTAAGCAAATCAGGAAAGCAAAATCTTACAGGAATGCAAGCTGTAGCTTATTCAAGAAATAGATATACCGGTAACGGAGACTATGAGAGAACAGAAAGACAAAGAAGGGTTCTTAATGCTTTAATAAATAAGATAATGGCCATGGGAGCTACAAAATATCCAGGGGTAGTTTCAGAATTGCTTCCTTACGTTAATACTAGTTTAACAAACTCTGAAATAATAAGTTTAGGATTAGATGTATTTAAGATTGGAAATTTAACAATAGATCAGGAAAGATTCCCTGTAGATGGCTATTGCAAAGGCCAATATATAAAAGAAATATGGTATTTGGTATTTGATAAAGAAGCTACCAAAGAGCAAGTATTTGATTACTTGTATAATGATAAAAAGCCTACAGCAAAGTAAGGGATAAATAAAATGAGCTTGTTTTTAGTAAATATAACTAAAAGCAAGCTTATTTTTTTACATGTATCTTTTAGTTGAGTAATGTCGTATAATTTATATTAATTAATATAAATACCCTATAGTTAAATTATGTAAAATAATTTTTGGGGAGGGAGTTTTATGGTAGAAATAATAAAGATCTTAATGGATGCAACTAACGATATTCATGATGCCATTATCAAAAGTAGCCAATTATCACAATTTAATGATAAGCAATTACACTTTATATTAATTGGAATAATAGGAATGATTATTTTTGCTGCTACACATATCCTATTTAAATGGTTATCTAAACATAGCATAACAGCTATTTCATTTATATATACCATGACTGTACTTATAGTTATAGTATTTGTTATTGAGATAGAACAGAAGCTAACTGGTAGAGGAAATATGGAGTTTGATGATATATTAGCTGGGCTCTATGGATTTTTATATTTATTTGCAATCTATTTATTCATAAGATTATGTGTTTATTTAATTAAGACCTTAATTAATAATAAGGTTGGAAAGAAAAAAGTAGACAAGATTTGAAATTTAATAATTAGGGACGGTTAATGCAAATTAAGCATCTTAATATATTAATACTGGAAAAGTTCCCTTTTTTATCGTATAATATCTTTATATGCCTTTTGTAATTTTTTTGAATAATTTTAAGGGGGACAATGAATGTTTTGTGAAAAATGTGGAGCTCAGTTAGAAGACAGTGCTAAATTTTGTACTGTATGTGGGCAAGAAGTAGGTAGCCAGCAAAGTGCTGAACCTTATATAAATAATGAAGTTGACAAATTGTCTTACAATGACAATGGGGGAGCTAATAATGAGATTAACAGTGTAGAACAATCATCTTTAGCACAAAAGTTTAGGAAGCGTCCAATGTTTATAGGCCTAGCCGCAGTGATTGTAGCCCTTGTTGCATTGATTTTTGGAGTTGTAAAGCCACTTATAACCAATAGAAATCCTGTCAATAAACTAATAACGGCTGTTGGTAAGTTAAGTAATTATGAAGCTGTAGATGTAACTGCTAAAATAAAACTAAATATGGATGGAATACAGGGAGCAATCTTTGATAATTTTGCTTTTGTTATTGATGGGAAAACAGACATTAATAATAAAAAAGGTTTCTTTAATATAGGTGTTAAATTTAAAGATAATAGTATTGCAAACATAAGTACTTACTACGATGAAAAAGTAATAATGTTAAAATCTGATGAATTATTCAAAGATACATTATTTATCAACATAGATGATTTAAATGCTTTAATAAAAGAATCGGATTTACAATCTGTTACTGATGGTGCTTCTTCTAAAAATGTAGAATCTTTGAAAAAGTTTGGTAAGGATTTAGAAAAGGATGATAACTTTAAAGCTGTAAGAAAAAAATATGGAAAATTCTTAAAGAAAAATTTGGGGAAATTTATTAATAATAATGGTAATGTTGATGTGAAAGTAGTAGAAGCAGGCAAGGAAAAAAATATAAAGTGCAATGAATTAACCTTTATTGTTAATGATGAATTTACTTCTACTATTGGGGGAGGTTTATTAAAAGAACTTTCTGAAGATAATAATTTTAAAGCTCTTGTAAAAGAGAAATTACCTGAATTAGTAGAGCTGCTAAAGGAAAACGGAGCTTTGGAAGCTTCAGGATTTGATATGGATAAATACCAAGAATTTATGAAGGACTTCGATAAAAATTGGGATGAAGCTATGAATGAACTAAAGACTGCACTAGATGGCAATGAACTAAAAGAAGAAAGGAACTTAAATACTGAATTATTCTTCAGAATAGATAACAAGAATAGACTAAGACAGTGTTTCTTTGAAATTGATTTACAAGATGCTGCAGATGCCCTTTCTAAATTTAATTCAAATGGATCAATGGGAGTAGAATTTACTTTTAATGGCTTTGATAAAGACGTAGTTGTTGAAAAGCCAGATGAAGATGGAGCTATTAACCTAGCAGAAATGGATGAATATCAGCTTATGAGCCTTTTAGGAGAAATGCAAGAAAATCTTGAAATTATTTTAAGTGATGAGTTAAAGCTTGGTTTCTAAAATTAATTTGGAGATTTGCACATTATGATTAAGTTAATAAAGGTAATAAAAAAAGACTTAAAGCTTATATTAAGACATAGATGGGCAATTATTGCTCATTTGTGTCTTCCCTTTTTATTATACGGACTTTTTGCTTTTATCTTTTCTGGTATGATGAATCGAGAAGCAGATATTACACCATTGAATGTGGCTGTAGTGGATAAAGAAAATAGTGTACTAAGTAGGATACTTATTAATAACTTTAAAGGAAATAAGACCTTCTCAAAAATGGTAAACATCAAAACTATGAATGAGAAGGATGCAGAGGAAAGCTTTAATGAAAATGAGCTTATTGGCATAATTACTATACCAGAAGACTTTTCTAAAAGTCTAGTGTACATTGAAAATTACCCAATAAATGTTGTTTTAAATAAGAGAGAGCCTTTAAAAAGCTCTGTACTTCAAAATATGATGGAGAGCTATGGCAACTACGTATCTTCTGTAGAGAAATCCATAGTAGCTTACATAGACTATCTAAAGGATTATGATTTTACTCAAAATCAATTAGAAAATATTAATGAAGAGATGTCCGTTAATTTAGTACTGGCAGCTCTATCTAGAGGAGAATTTTTTCAAGAAAGGGAGATAGAGTCAATACCTTCATCTAGCTCTGCAGAATATTTCATTGCGGCTACTTTAGTATTATTGCTAATGTATAATGGGGTAAGCGCAGGAAATCATTTGATAAAGGAAATTAACAGTGGTTGCCTAAAACGAACGGTAGTTTCGCCTGTGGGGACCTTGAGGATAGTACTTGGTAAATGGATATCATTCTCTCTTTACAGTTCAGTTCAAGTAGCTATCTTTATACTACCAGCGGTAGTATTTTTTAAGGCCTTTCATCAGGATTTAATATTAAAAATAATAGTATATATGTGGATAGCAATCTTTTTCATAAATGGCATATTCATATTTCTAGCAACTTTTTTCCGAAAAGAAGAGCTTTTTATGGCAGTAGGCAATATATTTGTATTCATCTGTGCACTAGTAGGAGGTAGCTTTCTTCCCTTACAGCTGATGCCACTAGAAATTCAAAAACTGGCATCTATAACCCCAAATTATTGGATTATCCGGGGTAGCCTATACATAATGAACTACAGCAGCGGTACAGGAAGTATTGGCGATAGTAGCGCTCTTAATCTTATTCTTTATTCTTTTATTATTATATCTCTACTGTTAATATTAATATCCAACTTTCGATTACGAAAGGCTGTGAGATCATGAATAATAGGGACGGTTCACTTAAATCTCAGATCTTACCAATAGTTAAAAATCGGCTGAAGCTAATGTATCGTAATAAGTTATTAATTTTGTTATGTATTTTGTTACCATTATTTTTCTCCATGCTAGTTAATAAAATTTTTGAGAAAAAGACCTTTTATGAAGGGGTACCTATTGCTATCATTGACAGAGACCGGTCAAAGATTTCCTCTGAAATTTTGAAGAAAATTAGTGAAAATTCAGCTATTTCAGTGAAAAACATAGAAGAGGAAGATATAGAGGAATATATTTCTAAGGAAAAGGTGCAGGCGGTTTATATCTTTGAAAAGGGAATGGAAAAAAGAATAATGGCTGGAGAGTATGAGGATATAGTATCTGTTTATACAGTGCCTGGTAGCTTAACAGCTATGGGTGTCAGTGATATTATTGCCGGGGAAATAGTACCTTATGTTTGCAAGTATTTAGTTATAATAGATGGTCAAAGACAGTTACCTCAGGAGGAATATGAAGTAATAGAAGAGGCTGTTAATAGCAGATTTAAAGATCTTAGCAATGATCCTAGTTATGAATTGCCGGTGATAGTTGATTTAAAGACACCTAATAGTGATGAAGTAAAAGAAAAAGATAAAGATAGAAATATCTTTTCTATTTCTATGGGCTTAGGACTTATAGTGATATTTTCTACTATATTTATGATAGCAGGTTGCAGTCTTTTTATAAAGGAGAGGGAAAATAGAGTTAGAAATAGGATTAAGGTATCAGGGGTAAAGCCCTTTAGCCTTTTATTTGCAGATATTCTTTCAGTAACTATAACAGGTATAAGCATTACTATTTTTCAATGTATATTCATGTATCCTGTGTTAAAAGGTATGTCTATAAAAGCAATATTAACGGTAGCGCTCTTTATGGCGGTTTATATATTTGCAGCAGCAGCTATGCTTACTTTACTAGCTTCTATTTTTAAAAGTCATATTTCTTTTCAGAGTTTTACACCAGTGATGATTCTAATAATGGGAATTTTATCTGGCTGTGTATATAGTTTAGAAATGATGCCTGCATCTATGAAGAAAGTTGCTATATTTACTCCTACCTATTGGGCCCATAAGGGATTATCTGAGATGATTTTATTTGGTGGAAATTTATATAATATTGTAGTAGATATTTTTGTACTTCTTGCTATGGCAATGATATTTATTGTACCTGCTAGATTTATGTATAGAAATTAAAAAAGACCTTTTGCTAACAATTTTATATTGAAGCAAAAGGTACTTTTATTTTCTTAAAATATTCCCATAAATATTCCTCTATAGAATACGGATATTATTACTCCTGCCGCTTTAAAGAAAAGGAAGTTTACCAAGTATAGAAGTACTGGAATTATTGTAAAGCTATATAGGGCAGAAATTTCTGGTTTGTTAATATTACTGCTTATAGCTTTATATAATAATACGGTGGAAGTCGTTATTCCAGCTAGATAGACCATATAAGATAAATTTGGTTCAACATATCCTAAAATTATTGATATAAATGATATAATTGCATAGGGAATAGCTGTGAAAGCAACAACATTTATAGCTTGTATAGCATTAAGTTGACCTTTTAACATTACATGGTTAACAAGCAAGGTTAGCGCCCAAAGTGCTACTAACATAAATATCACAAAGAAGAAGGATGCAAGGAACAACTTTCCGTATCCTATTTCATATATTTCATTGGAACCTAATAGGATACCGGATAAATCTTGAATCACTTTTTTTGTACTATTTATAGTTATTGTAACTTTTCCTTTACCGCTACTTGCAAGCGCAAAATTTTGTGCAGCGGTCCAGAAGTTTAGTAATATTAGTATTAATGCCATTATACCAGCAAATATGTATGTGGATAATGAAGACATCTGGAATTTTGATTTAGTAATAGAAGTTATAGGATTCTTAAAGAAAATAGACAGTTCCTTTCCTAACTCTTCCATGGCTATTACATACTTAGAGGGACTTTGCGGAACAAACTGTTGTTGAGAAAAGTTAGCATCAAAATTTGGAGCTTGTTGACTTTCAAAGTTTACTTGTACATTTTGTTGGTAATTATTTTGTGGAGCTGAATTTCCAGAGGATAGCATAGTTCCACAATTTCCACAGAACTTGTCCCCTTCAGCTGTCTGAGCACCACAATTTGCACAAAAAGCCATAAGATAAATCCTCCTTTTGTATAAGGTTTTTACTTACTGAAAAAAATAATTCAAGATAATTTAGAGAATAGTAAGTAAATCCTTTGTATTTTTTTATAATATTGTTTATAAAACATCACTATTATACTATAAAAGCATGTAAAACTCAATTATAGCCCTTTATTTCAGATGTAAAAAGTAAAGATATAAAAATTGAAAAGGGCTATATGGTATGATATAATCAACCATAAATTCTTGTTAAATATAATAATTTCATAATAATATGTAGTAATATAATAGTGATATATAATAATATGATACAGAGGGATGTGCATGAATACTAAGGGAATGTTTATATTGGCTTTAATAAAGCGTATTAAGGATGATCAAATATCTGCTTTAGCAAGTCAAATGGCCTATAGGCTATTGTTATCTTTTTTTCCCTTTTTAATATTTTTATTAACAATAATTGCTTATACTCCTTTAAGAAGTGTAGATTTGCTGGCTTTTTTACAGGGAATAATACCTGGAGAAGCCTTAACTCTAGTGGAGCATACAGTAAAAGAAATTACAGAAGTTAGAAAAGGAGATCTCTTGTCTTTTAGTTTATTGGGAACAGTATGGGCTGCTAGCGGTGGTGCAAAAGCAGTAATACGAGCATTAAATACAGCCTATGATGAAGAAGAGAAAAGAAGTTTTCTTAAGGTGCAGTTACTTTCTGTGGTTTTTACTTTAGGGCTGGTAATAGCATTATTAGCTACAACAATTTTGCTTGTATTTGGAAATTTGCTTGGAGACTACTTAAGCCAATTTAATAAGGTATCCTTTGCTGTTATGCCTATGTGGAATATGTTTCGTTATGTAGTAATGGCTGCTTTTATGATAGCTGCATTTACTTTTATATATCAATATACTCCTAGTCGTCGGCTAAAATTTAGGGAGGTTTTGCCTGGCAGTTTGTTTTCAACGGCAGGATGGATTATTATATCAATTGCTTTTTCTTTCTATGTTGATAACTTTGCCAACTATTCTAGTTTATATGGAGGAATCGCAGCTATATTTATACTGATGATTTGGATTTATCTAAGTTCAATTATATTACTTATAGGAGGGGAAATAAATGCAACTTTAGCATATGAAAATACAAGGAATAATTAATAATCCTAGGGAGTGATACAATTGACCCAAATTTTAGGTTATAACATATATAATAAGAGTAAAAGAGAGTTAATAGATTTTGCAGTTCAAAGAAATGATAAAATAAATATAGTATCCGGTAATCCAGAGGTGCTTTATAATGGACTACAGGATAAAGCCCTCTATGATTTTTTTAATAGTAAAAATACTATAATAATACCGGATGGTGTTGGAGTAGTACATACTGCTAGGCTTTTAAAAGAACCGGTTAAGGAAAAGATAGCAGGCATAGAAGTAATGGAAGGTATAATAGAATACTGTGCTGCTAATGAAAAGGGTATTTTTCTCCTTGGTGCAGAGCAGGCTGTTGTAGAAAATTGTATGCTTAATTTAATGGACAAATATCCCACATTAAAAATATGTGGAATTCACAATGGATTTTTTGATTTAGATAATTGTGAAAACTTAATAGAGCAAATAAACAAGACAAAACCCTTTGCCATATTTGTGGCTATGGGTTCACCAAGACAGGACAAGTTTATAATGAAGTATATGGATATATTAGATGTTAACATATTTATGGGGGTAGGAGGCAGCTTCGACATCTTTGGTGGTAAATTAAAGAGAGCGCCAAAGTGGATGATAAAAACTAATTTGGAATGGCTGTACAGGGTAATTAAAGAGCCTGTTAGAATCAAACGATTAGCATCTATTCCTAAGTTTATGTTCTTAGCAGTGAAGGATAGTAAGAAGAATAAATAAGTAGTAGTAACCTATGGAGGCGGTATTATGGATTACATAGGTGATAGGGAATAGTGGGATAATAAAAAATGAACTACCTACTAAATAAGTAGGATAGTTCTTTTTTTATGTAAAGCAAAAGTTTTTTTAGTTTGTTTTCAAATATTCAGCTAAAGATTCCTGCCAAGGTCTCATTATATCTCCAGTAGTTAACTCCATCATATAATTTCTCAGCACAGAGTATTTAGGACGTTTAGCAGGTCTTGGGAATTCATCAGTAGTACAAGGAATTACCTCTGTATCAATTCCTTTTAGTCTGAAAATTTCCTTAGTAAATTCATACCAGCTGCATTGGCCGCTACAAGTAGCATGGAATAAGCCATAATTTTTTTCTTCTATTAGCTTGATGATAGCTCTTGCCAAGTCAACAGTGCTGGTAGGGCTTCCTATTTGATCATTAACTACCTTTATGCTCTTATTTGATTCACTCAATTTAAGCATGGTTCTTACAAAGTTATTTCCTTCTCCATAAAGCCAAGCTGTTCTTAATATATAATGCTTTGGATTAAATTCTGCAGTAAGCTTCTCACCTTGAAGTTTTGAAGCACCATAAACCGTTTGAGGGTTTGTAGTATCAAATTCGGTAAGAGGACTTGTAGCCTCTCCATCAAAAACATAGTCGGTGGAGATTTGTACTATTTCTGCGCCGATAGAATAAGCTGCAGAAGAAAGATTTTTAGGACCTATGGCATTAATCTTATATGCATTTTCTATATCTGTTTCACATTTATCTACTGCAGTGTGAGCAGCGCAATTTATAACTATATCTGGCCTATGATCATGGAAAAAGGAAAATACTTTTTCTGTGCTAGTAATATCTAACTCAGCCACATCAGTTAATATTAATTCAACATCTTTTTTGAGCTGTAATTGTTTTGTTAATTCTAATCCAAGCTGCCCTTTGGCTCCTGTAATTAAGATTTTCATAATTTACCTCCAGTATATACATTCATCATTATCTCATAACATTATACCATTTAGAGAAAAAAGTAGAAACTTCTTATATAAATTTTCTTTATATTAGTATATCCAAAAGGTAATTATAATTTTAATCAATAACAATAGGTAAGATATTTATAAAAAATATAAATCGATGTTTAATAAATGAAGATGTGGTTATAATTATAGAAAAATCCATGTCGGAGGTTATTAAATGAATAGAATAGTTTTAATTGGAAGATTGACAAAGGATCCAGAAAAGCGTGTTTTAGATGACTCTGGAAAGGTTTTGGCTAGGTTTATTATAGCCGTAGAGAGAGAATATAAAAATGCCAATGGAGAAAGAGAAGCAGATTTTATTCCTATAATAGTTTGGGGTAAGAAAGCTGAAGTAGCAGCAGAATATTTAACAAAAGGAAGTTTAATAAGCGTATCTGGAAGGTTATGCAATAGAATTATAGAAGATGGCCAAGGGGGAAGAAAGTATATTTCTGAAGTAGTTGCAGATACACTGCAGTTTCTTGATCTTAAAAAGAACAGTGAAAATGCAGGTTAATTTTTTATGATGAAAGTAAAAAATAACAATAAAACTTCCACCTAGGTAGAAGTTTTATTGTTAAAATTATTATTTTACTTGATTCAATTTATTAGCAAATTTTACACCAAAATCAAAGGCCTGTTGAAGCTCTTCATCGGATGGCTTAAATATTACTCTTAAACCTGGTTGTATTTTCATTTTTAATTCCCTTAGTCGGTTTTCAATATTAGGAACTGCTTCACCAGTCCAACCATAGGAGCCAAAACCTGCAGCAAGTTTACCACCGTGAACTAAAGGATTTAGCTTTGTAAGCAAGTCTCTTATTGGCTCTAATAGGTCGCCATTTATAGTTGGGGAACCAAATAGTATTCCTTCAGAATCGGTGATATCTGATAATATTTCATTTTTGTCATGTTCTATTACATTATACAATTTGATTTGGAAGTTTCCTACGGATTTTATACCTTCAGCAATTTTGTTAGCTAATTGAGCAGTGTAACCATAAGCTGAAACGTAGGATATAGTAATCTTTTTCTCTTCAGTATCTCTAACTATAGGAGTACTCCATTGACGGTATAACTCAACAATTTTCCATGGATCTTTTCTTAAAATTGGACCATGACCAGTACAAATTATGTCAATAGGAAGCTTTTCAATTTTAGCTATAGCCTTTAACACATAAGGTTTAAAAGGTCCCATAATGCAATCATAATAGTATCTTAAAGCTTCCATATAATCATCTTCATTTGCGTTTAGATCATTATACATAGCTTCATTGCAATAGTGGCTTCCAAAGGAATCGCAAGTGAATAGTATCTTATCTTCTTCTAAATAAGTGTAGTTGGAGTCAGGCCAATGTAATAGAGGAGCTGAAATAAATTTAAGTGTCTTATTTCCTAAGCTTACGCTATCACCATCTTTTACTGGTATACCTTCAAAATCTTTGTTTGTAATTTTTTTTAGGAACTTTAAGGCAGAAGTTGATCCAAGAACCTTGGCATTTGGTGAAATGTCTAAAAGTTTGGCTACAGAGCCTGCATGATCTGGTTCTGTATGATTTACTATAATATAATCGATTTTTGATATATCTATTCCTAAAGAGTTTAGACGTTCAATATACTCATCAAAAAACTCAGCTTTTACAGTTTCAATAACAGCAGTCTTTTCAGTACCTTTTACCACATAAGAGTTGTATGTAGTACCAAAGGGAGTATACATTATAATATCAAAAACCCTTAAGTTTGGATCTAAGGCACCAACCCAATAGATATCTTTTTTTACTTCTAAAGATTTCATTTACTCACTTCCTTTTAAAAATATTATATAGAAAAGGTATAAGAAAAACTTTTTTAATTTATAATTATTATCCGTTAATAATTATAATACCTATTTCTAAAATTTGCAATACAATGTTTATATTATAAAAGGTATAAGTTAATTTTTAAAAATTAGTAATTAAAGAGCTTTGATATTTACATAATCCAAATTATTCCTGATGAATATTTTTGTCCCCAAATTCGCAAAATAATTTAAAGACTTATTACATATATGTGTAGATTATTTTTTGGGGAGGGAAGGACAAGATGTTGGAAAGAATGGATTTAAATAAAAAATACGCCAACTTTTCGGATTTAATAGCAGCAGCTTCTGCTAGAGAGTTAGGCTTTATGATTATTAGTGCTGAATATACAAGGGCTTTTAGTTTAAAACTTAAGAAAATTATTAGTGAATTAGATGAAAAGCAAAGAGCTCTAGCTTCTATCAGTTGTATGTTTAATACTAAAGGTGATATTGTTATTATTGACGAAGCATTGCTTGGACAATTTATTTCAATTAGATATAAATGTGCTATGGAGGAACAGTATAAGGGAACACATTTAAATGAAATTGCTAAATCAGTTATTGATGGTGAGGAAAAAAAGGTGCTAGATTTTTTAAGTTTGTCTTATGACGTGCTTTATGAAACCTTAAGTGAAATCTATAAAGAGATCAAGTGTAGGAAAGATGTATTAAATGTACATAAGGAAAAATACAATATGACCTCTTATAATAAGGAAGATAATGTAATGGTTACGATAGTTTTAATGATTATAGAAGATATTATTAAGTATCTTAATTGCAAGGAATCTTATGTGTTAACGATTTCTGCGCTAAAAGTTAATAAAAGTTTTAGGGGTTATTAGAAAGAAATCGACAAAATACGCTAGTAATTGGAAGTAGAATGGAAATTTGATATACACAAACAATCGATCGTGTATAACTAAAATGTATTGTTGTCATAAAATAAAGAAATAATTTTTTTTTAGATATTATGAAATGACATTATTTTATTTTGTCTAGTGTTATCATATGTATGTGGCAAAATTGATGTCACTGCATAATTGGAATTTAGAGGGGGGAATACATATGATGGTAGTGGAATCTTTAAGTAGGACAGAGAAAATAGGGGACATAACTTACTTATATAATTATAGAATAATAAAGAGTTACATATCGATGGAAGTAGAGGATGACCTAGTATCAAGCCAAGCCTATGGTATAGAGGTTGAAAGACAAGACATCGTAAATGGGGTTGTTGTAAATATTGAAAGAGATTCTATTGAAAGCATCAGCCCTCAAAGACACAAGGTTCACAATCTTTTAAGATTACTTTATGATAATGCAGTATCTCCTATTCATCTAGTGGAGGTATTAGGAGAGTATGTTGATACTTATATAATGGATTTCGATATTAATGTAAGAAATGCATCTACCTTAAATTAATATATGATGTTAAAAAGTGCCTTTCTCCAATACTTTATAGTAGAAAGGCACTTTTTTATATATGTACATAAGTTCTAAATTGCTATATTGCTTTGTTTCAAAAAGGTGTTGATGATCCTATAGCGCTATGTTTCAAAGAAGTGTTGATGATTCAAGGACAAGCATCAAAACCTTGTCCAAACTTCATGAGTATATATCAACTCTTTTTTAAAACAATGATACATAGTGCAAAAATACAACTATCAAGCAAGTAAATTGAATAAATATCAATTAATAACATAATATGTAAGTTGATAATAAAATCCTAAAAGAGTAAAATATAAGGCATGAAGAGGAAGAGGAGAGGTACTGTGATAGTAGGTATTGGTGTTGATATTATAGAAATAAATAGAATAGCAGAGGCTATGGAAAGAAATCAGAACTTTGCATCTAAAATATTTAGTGTTAGGGAAAGACAATACATGAAAGATAAAAAGAATAAAGCCCAGCATGCTGCAGGAATGTTTGCGGCTAAGGAAGCAGTATCAAAGGCATTGGGTACAGGTATAAGGGGATTTTCTATGACGGATATTGAAGTAGTTAGAGATGAAAGGGGAAAGCCTAATGTCGTATTACAGGGCGGTGCTCAGAAGATAGCTGCTAGCTTTGGAGATTATCGAATTCATTTAAGTATTTCTCATAATAAGGAGAATGCTATAGCTTATGTGATAATAGAAGTTTAAAATTAATCTTTATTTTTTAGAATATAATTCCACCCTCTAGAATATTAGTATTATTGGTAGAGGAAATAATTCTGGAGGAGTTTATGAAGTTATTGAAAAAGCTGCTTCTAATTTTTGTATTTGTTACTATTGCTCTATGTTCTGGTTGTGTTAAGAAGCAGAAAAGCGAAAAAGAAGTGGTAGACTATATAAAAAATATGCGGAGCTATCAGTGTAAGACTAAGATAGTTGTTCATAATGATAGACAGGATTTAGAATATCAATGCAATTTGTTCTATGACAGTGAAAGTGGTAATCGCTTAGAGCTTGGCAAGGATAGAATATACATATTTAAAGGCAATAAAACGGAAGTTAAAGATAATGTTAATAATAGGCGATATATTGTAGAAAGCAAGTTTGAGGATCTATACTATCTTACTTTTGTTAATGAGTACATAAAATTAATTTATATAAATGAAGATACAAAATATTATATAGAAGAAGGGGATGGTAAAAGGTACCAACTTATTGAGTTGACCATACCAGCTAATAATAGAAATATTGATAAAGCGGTATTATATGTAGATACTAAAAGCCTTGTACCATCTAAAATATTGATTTATGATAGTAATAACAGAAAACGAGTTGAAATAACTTATTCTGATTTTAAAGCTAACGTTAAACTGGATAAGAAATTGTTCAGTTTTGAATAAATTATTGAGTTCTTGGATTCATTGTTGAACAGATGAGGGGGAAGCAGTATGACTGAAAAACTAAGGCCTTTATGGGCTGAGATAAATTTAGATAGAATCGCTCATAATATGAAAGAAGTGGTGAAAATATCAGCCTCTAAGGAAATTATCGCTGTAATCAAGGCAGATGCGTATGGACATGGTGCTTTAGAAGTGGCACCGGTATTGATAGAATCCGGAGCTACCAGGCTAGCAGTAGCAGTGGTGACTGAGGCTCTTGAATTAAGAAGAGCTGTCAAAAATGCTCCAATTATGATTTTAGGGTATACTCCTGTTAGTTATGTAGAGGAGATTGTGAATAATGATATTGAAGTCACTGCCTATGATTATGATTACGTAAGACAATTATCCAGAGAGGCTGATAAATATAATAAAAAAGTAAAAATACATATAGCTGTGGATACTGGTATGGGACGTATAGGTTTTTTACCTACAGAAAGTAGTGTGGAAGATGTATATAAAATTAGTAAATTGCCTAATATAATTATTGAAAGTGTATTTTCACATTTTTCGAGTGCTGACGAGAAGGATAAAGAATATACAATATACCAGTTTGAAAAGTTCAATTGGTTTTGTAAAGAGTTAGAGGCTGCTGGAGTTAAGTATAATTTCCGACATATAGCAAACAGTGGCGCTATTATTGATTTGCCTCAAACTCATTTAGATGCTGTAAGACCTGGAATTGCACTGTATGGTTACTATCCTTCTAAGGAAGTGGATGTTACAAAAATAGATTTAAAACCGGCAATGTCTCTAAAAGCCAGTATAATAAACCTTAAGAGGGTGCCTGCAGGTGAATACATAAGTTATGGCAGAGCATATAAAACAAGTAGAGAAAGCGTAATAGCAACTTTACCTATTGGTTATGCAGATGGATACACAAGACTTCTCTTTAGTAAAGGTAAGGTAATTGTGAGAGGTAAGTTCGCTCCTATCGTAGGCAAAATATGCATGGATATGTGTATGATAGACGTCACTGATATAGAAGGAGTAGAGTTGGGCGATGAGGTTATTATAATGGGAGAAGAGAACAATATCAAATATGATGCCGATGACATCGCTAACAACATAGGCACAATTAACTATGAGGTACTCTGCTCCATTAGTAAGAGAGTTCCTAGAGTTTTCATTAAGAATGGTAAGGTTATAGAAATAAGAAATTATATTGAATAATGCTTATATCTATGCTTACTAAAGGGTAAAATCCTGCCTATAAAAAGGAGCCTAGAGGTAATTAATGGACCTCAATATAATTACTTTGACAGGTATAATAAGGGTAGGATATAATTGTTTGTGACAGGTAGATTATTATAATAGTTAGATGTCTATCATTACGAGAAGTCATAATGGCTTCGTGGAATAATCCTACGTCATAATTTGCTTAGGGTAATAGGAGGTAGCGTAAAACATGTCAGGTTCAAAGAGATTAGTTGTAAACCTCTCAGAAACACTCGGAAGACAATTAGAAAAAAAAAGTGAAGAGAAAGGCAAAAAAAATAGTCAATATATTAAGGATGCCATAATATTATATATAGAGGAAAGAAAAAAAAATGAATATATAGATAGAATGAAGAAGGGTTACATGGAGATGGCAGATATCAATGTAGAGATGGCAGAGATGGGATGTGCTGAAGATTTAAAAAACCTGCAAGATTATGAGGTATGGCTTACGGAGAGTGATTTGCCTGATGACTATGATAGTGAAACGAGGAGATATATTTTATGCTGACCTTAGTCCTGTAGTAGGATCAGAGCAAGGTGGCATTAGACCGGTTGTTATTATACAGAATGATATTGGCAACAAATATAGTCCTACAGTTATTGTGGCGGCCATAACTTCTCAGATAAATAAGGCAAAACTCCCCACCCATGTTGAAATCTCTTCAATAGATTATGGATTAAACAAGGATTCAGTAGTTTTGCTTGAACAAATAAGAACCTTAGATAAAAAGAGATTAAAAGAGAAGATTGGTCGAATGAAAGATGAAGATATGGCACTAGTAGATGAAGCTCTTCTAATTAGTGTAGGACTTCATCATAGATGATTGATTATGATAATGGTTATTTCAGCTTTAGTAAGTTGAAATAACCTTTTTGTTTTATATGGAATTATTATAATATTTTGAATAAAAGTATGATTGATTATGTAAAATAATAGTATTGCTATATAAATTTCAATATTGATGGTGATACCCATGACTACTTTTAAAGAATATTTGAAAATAACAATAGGATTATTTCTCGTGGCTATAAGTGTTAAGTTATTCCTAGCACCAAATCAGCTAACGGCAGGAGGGGCTAGTGGTATGGCTATTATCATTAACCACTTTCTACCCAATCTTCCTATTGGATTATTAACCTTAATTATGAATGTAATCTTATTCATAGTGGCTTTTTTTATAATAGGAGGAAAGTTTGGTACAAAGACCATATATGCTAGTTTGGTTTTGTCTACTTTGATTTGGATTATGGATTTTTTTATCGCAGAAGATGTGGCTCTTACTAAGGATCTAATGTTAGCTTCTATTTTTGGTACCTTTTGCTCAGGTATTGGAATGGCCATAGTTTTTAATGAAAATGCCTCTACTGGTGGTACCGATATAATAGCTAAGATCATTAATAAGTTTTTCCATATAGCCATTGGAAAGTCCTTGCTAGGAGTAGATTTTATAATAACTGTTTTAGGAGCTATAACTTTTGGTATAGATCAAGGTTTATATTCCCTGCTTGCAGTTATAATTAATGGAGTGATTATTGATTATGCCATTGACGGATTTAATGTATGTAAGCAAGTTATGATTATAACAAGATATAAAGAAGAAGTTGGAAGGTATATTACGGAAACTCTTGATCGTAGTTATACCATACTTTTTGGTAGAGGGGGATTTAGTGAAAAAGAGGTGGATGTAATCTATACCATATTAACTAGAGTGGAATACATAAATCTAAAAAAGTATATCATATCTATTGATAAACAGGCTTTTATATCCGTTAATGATTCTCATGAGGTTTTAGGAGAGGGGTTTTCTGAATTGATAGAAGACTAAAAGTGCATTTTTTTATGCACTTTTGTTTTTTCTTGTAAAATATAATCCCATAATGTAAAATATATATATACTATGATGAAATAATATGGGTAATTATTATAAAGTTTGGACAAGATAGAGAAATTTACAGTTGAAATATAAAAATTAATTAAAATTTTAAATGAAAGAGTAGTACAAGTTATGTTATAATAAAAAAAACTAAAGGCAAAATGTTGTTGGGGAATAATAAATCAGAAGGGACGATAAAATGATGATTGAATTTAAAGATGTTAGTAAAACATATGATAATAAACAGTATGCCTTAAGTAACATAAACATAAAGATTGAAAAGGGCGAATTTGTATTTTTAGTTGGTCCAAGCGGTGCTGGAAAATCAACCTTTATTAAGCTGTTGCTTAAGGAGGTAGACGCTACATCTGGAACAATAATTTTAGGTGATACAGTAGTAAATAACTTGAAGAGAAAAGAATTACCTTATTATAGAAGAAAAATTGGAATGGTTTTTCAAGATTTTAGATTGATACCTACTTTAAATGTGTATGAAAATGTTGCTTTTGCTATGAGAGTTGTTGAAGCTCCTTATAGAGAAATAAAAAAGAGGGTACCTATGGCTTTATCCATGGTAGGTCTATCATCTAAGTTTAAGCAATTTCCTAATGAATTGTCTGGTGGAGAGCAGCAAAGAGTTTCATTAGCAAGGGCTCTTGTAAATAATCCATCTTTACTTATTGCCGATGAGCCTACAGGAAATCTTGATCCAGATACAGCTATGGAAATTATGAGTACTTTAGATGATATAAATAAGGCAGGTACAACAATTTTGATGGCTACTCATGCTAAAGATATTGTTGATGTTATGAAAAAGAGAGTTGTAGCTATTGAAAAAGGTGTAATAGCAAGAGATGAGGCAAGGGGGAAATATGGTTATGAGGATTAGTACCTTTAGACATTTTTTTGCAGATGCTTTTAAGAGTTTGAAAAGAAATATTACCATGAGTTTTGCTTCTATCATGACAGTAGCTGCAACATTATTTATATTCGGAGTCTTTTTACTTCTAATGATTAATGCTAATAAGCTTATGGGAGATTTAGAGGATAAGGTTCAAGTCAAGGTGTTTTTGAAAAATGATATATCATTTACTGAGCAGAAAGCTATAGAAGATAAATTAAATTCAAATAGCAATGTTGAACGTGTAGTATACGAGTCTAAAGATGAAGCTTTTGAAAATATGAAAAATATGATGGGAGAAGATTATGAGTCAGTATTAAGCGGCTATACTAAAGAAAATCATCCTTTCCCAGCAGCCTATGTTGTACACCTAAAAAATGTTGAAGCTGCTAATGAGATAGAAGAAAACTTTAAGGATATGAGCGGTGTGGATGATATCGGTAATGACAGGCCAACAATTGAAGCTATAATAAATGTTTCAAAAACTCTTAAATGGGTAGGAGTATTTATGTTTGCATTGCTTGGGGGAGTTTCTCTCTTTCTAATAGTTAACACTATTAGACTAACAGTTTTCTCAAGGAGAAGAGAAGTAGGGATTATGAAGTTTGTTGGTGCTACCGATTGGTTTATAAGATGGCCTTTTATTATTGAAGGTATAGTTATTGGACTAATTGGAGCATTTATATCTACAGGAGTGCTCAAATTAATTTACGGTTATTTTGTTAAAAGTATTTCAAAAGGTTCTTTGATAGCTATAAATCTTGTAGAATCTTCATATGTTATAACTCATTTATCCTGGAGCTTTGCACTTGCGGGGATGTTAATTGGAGCTGTAGGTAGTGTTATTGCTTTAAGAAAATTCTTAGTGGTTTAAAATAGAAAAAAATTAGATGTACTTCTTTAAGAAAATTGCATAATTCTTTTATGCAATTTTTTTATAAACTTTAGATATACAATATAAATTTATATGGGGTGTAAAACATGAGAAAATTGATTGGTGTTTTATTATCATTACTTATAGTTTTAAATTTACCTACAAGGGTCTTAGCGGATGAATTAGATGAGGCAAACAAGAAATTTAAAAATGCAAATCAATCAATTAATGAAAATAAGGAAAAGCTTAAGGAAATAGAAGAGAAGCAAAATGACGTAGAAAAACAACTTCAAACTTTAGATAGTAAAATTAATGAACTTTCTTCAGAAATTAGCCAACTTACAGCAGAAATAAAATCTGCTAATGTAGATATAGAAAATCTTGCAGGTCAAATAGATAGTAAAATTAAGGAGATAGAGGGACAGGAAAAAGTATTAGAACAGCGATTGCTAGTAATGTACAAAAAAGGAAATATAGGTTTTATAAATATAATTTTTTCTTCCAACAGCTTCGCTGATATGGTTGAAAAATCTGTTTATGTTGAAAAAATAATTAGTAAGGATAAAAAATTAATTACAGATTTAGAAAATAATAAAAGACAGTTGGAAGAGAGTAAGAATAAACTAGAAAAAAGAAAAGCTGAACTCGAAGAAATTAAGCTAACTAATGCCACTAAATTAAGGGAATTAAATAGTCAGAGCGAAGAAAAAAATAAATTAATGGACAAGCTTGAAGAAGATAAAGAAACCTACCAAAAGCTCATTGAACAAGAAGAAAAGGATTCGGAAGTTCTAAAAGAAAAGATAAAAAATCTAGAATTTAAGAAAGCAGAAGCAGAGGCAAAAGCAAAGGCAGAGGCAGAAGCAAAGGCTAAAGCGGAAGCGGAGGCAAAAGCAAAGGCAAAGGCGGAAGCAGAGGCTAAAGCTAAAGCAGAAGAGGAAGCTAAAGCGGAGGCAGATGCCAAAGCAAAGGAAGAAGCAGAAGCAAAAACGGAAGTAAGTGATGGAAAACTATATTGTGTAACAGGAACACTATATCCAATAACCTCATATTATGGCAATAGATTTCATCCGGTATTAAATACATATAGATTTCATAGTGGGATAGATATAGGCGTTTATACAGGAACTCCTATATATGCTTTAAAATCTGGACAAGTAGTATACTCTGGATATATGAGTGGTTATGGTAATGTAATCATGATACACCATGGAGATATAATAAGTGTATATGCTCACAACTCATCCTTATTAGTAAAAGAAGGACAGCAAGTTAAAGGTGGACAACTTATTGCTAAATCAGGAAACAGTGGACTATCCACAGGACCACACTTACATTTTGAAATAAGAAAACCAAATGGTGAAACTATAAATTCATTACCTTATTATGTAAGAAACTAGGGAAAGTGGCTTAGGCTACTTTTCCTTTTTTTACGCCATAGTGCTTTGTTTAAAAGAAGTGTTGATAATCGATAATTTAGATGGACAAGTATTTGGCATAATATAGTCAAATAACATATAAGTAGTTAAATAACATATAAGATTTTTATATAACGCTTTGTTTTAAAGAAGTGTTGATACATATAAAGAAGACAAGCTATTATACAATCTATTCTCAATTAATTTAAAAAAGTTTATAAAAAATTCTTTGAATTGATTAAAATCAGAATTAAATGGCAAGAATCCAGATAACGAAAATAAATTCGCCAATTATTTGATTTTTTATCTGGAGTGATTATTTATGAAGCAATCTATAAAAGCATTTATTGAAGAAATCAAAAAGCTGAAAAATGAGGCAAAATCTAATTTAACAGATATAGCTAAATCAAAAGATGTTACTTCATCCTTTGATAATCAGATTTCTGAAGAAGAATTCATGGAGGCCATGAAAGATCACTGCAAGAAAGAGAAAGAAAAAAGCTGTCCTTATTGCAAAAGAAATGATATAGTTAAGTACGGTTTAACAAAAAATAAAAAGCAACGCTACAAATGCAAAACTTGTGGTAAGTTCTATTGCAGCGCCACCAATACTCCCATGTATTACAGCAAAAAAACTATGAAGGAATGGTTTGAATATTATAAATTAATAGGTAAGATGACGCCTATACGTCAGTGTGCTAAAGTACTAAATATAAGTATAGGCACCGCTTTTCAATGGAGGCATAAGATTCTAAATGCAATAATGCCAATGCTAAAAGGAAAAATGGAAGGTACTATAGAGATAGATGAAGTGCTGATACCAGAAAGTTTTAAAGGTAATCATTCGAAAAATTTAAATTTTCATATGGATCGAGAACCAGTTAGGAGAAAAAGATCAGCAAGTGAATACGTAGGGAGCCAAAAGATATCTATACTTTGTTGTAAGGACAGGCAAGAAAAGGTGTTTGTTCGAACTGGTGATATGGGTAAAATAGGCGCTTTAAGATTGTATAACCTGCTCGCAGATAAAATACCTGAAAAATCAGTGTTATGCACAACCAATAATATGGCTTATATACCATTAGCTCGAAAGTTAAATTGTAAGCTTTATAAGTTGCGGGGACGATATGAAGTGATAAAAAATAAGTATCACATACAAAACGCTGAAGCCTTTGGAAAAAGAATTGTAAACACCATAAATTATAAATTTAAAGGTGTAGCCACCAAATATTTAAACTTTTATTTATCATGGTTTCATTGGCAGGAGTGCAGCAAAAATCAAACTAATTCTAAGAAACTTATAGATGTATTAAGCATGTCTATATATGGCAATCAAAAGCTTAGAGTGTGTGATTTCAAGAATGTAAAATCTTTACCATGATAGTGATATTTAAAATTGTTTGATGATGTGATTTATAGTTTTAAATTACTTTGAAGTTCTTTGAAAATAAAATATCATGACCAATAGAATTTAGATAATTAGCTTTAAATTAGAGATTAAAAATTAAAAAATAGTGAAAAAGAATTTTGAATATATTTTCCTAAACTCTTTTTTGAAACAAAGCAATATAGTAGAAAAAAACTTACCTCGCATGGAGATCAACTCTTTTTTGAATCAAAGTTACATAGTAAAAAAATACTTCACCAAACTGATCATATGAAAGCTGTATAGTGACGAAATTACTGATATTAGGAAAGGCTGAAAATAGAAAAAAAGCATAATTTTTAGAATAAAACTAGAAAATTTTCAAGTTTTGATTGTACTAATTGTAATTTACAGTTAAAATGGTATATGTAATTTTTAATTCATTATAATATATTAGGTTGTACATAATGGAGGTAACGATGAAATTTTTGGTGAATTATTTAAAAGGTGTAGCTGTAGGCTTGGCAACTTTGGTTCCAGGGGCTAGTGGTGGAACTATGGCTATTATACTTGGAATTTATGATGATTTATTGCACTCAGTAGGTTCTTTTTTTACGAATTGGAAGAAGCATTTTATGTTTTTGCTGTCGGTAGGATTAGGTGGACTTACAGCACTGGTAGTGTTTAGCGGCGTTTTAACAGCAGCTTTAAAGAGCTTTCCTTTTGAGACCAAATTCTTGTTTATGGGCGTCATCTGTGGTGGAATACCAGTTTTATACAAGAAGGCAACTGAAGGTAAGGTGGAGATTAAGAGTTTAATCTTTATAATTATTGGTCTTGTTATTGTTGTTTTATTTTCTGGAGATCCAGCGTCTACAGAAACTTTGGCAAATCCTCAAGGTGTTGGTAGCTTATTTTTGCTTTTTATTGCTGGTGTAATACTGGCAATCGCCTTAGTGTTGCCGGGAATAAGCGGTTCTTTAATGCTTTATATTATGGGATTGTATAATATTACTATGACAGCTATTAATACTAGAAATATACCATTCCTTATTCCGTTAGGGTTAGGAGTTGTTGTAGGTACTTTAGCCACAACTAGGCTTATTGAAGCTTTGCTTAAGAAGTATCCTGTCAAAATGTATATGTTGATTCTAGGATTTGTGGCAGGGTCTTTGTATTCAGTATTTCCTGAAGAGGGATTCCCTACAGGACTACATATATTAACTTCTATAATTACTTTTGTAATTGGTTTTGCTATAATTAGATTTATAAGCAAGAAAGATGATATATTGGCTTAACATAAAATAAGTATTTTTACAGACTGTAAGGAATAAAATATTAGATTCCTTGCAGTCTTTTTTGATTCTATGAAGTTTTATAGAGTAGTGGTAAGTTGAAATTACTTACATAATATGGTAATATATCCTCATATTGTATTTATACAGATGGGGAGGTAATACTGTTGAAAGAATCTAAATTAAAGAAAAAATTTATTATTGTAGGAGTCATTGCTGTTTTAATATGCTTTTCAAGTTTAAAGTTGGCAGCTATGGGAAAAGAAAAAAATAAGAGAAATTTTATTAAGGAAGACATAGGTGAATTTAAATTAGCGGATTATTACATATATATTAAAGATTCAGGTTATGATAAAAAATTTGGAGAAGTGGCAGATAGCAAGAAAGCTAGAGAAATAGCTGAAAATGTGTGGAGCGAAAGTTATGGTGTGGAAGTTAGGAATAACTATAAGAATTTGTTGATTTACTATGATTATGAAAAAGATGCATGGTTGGTTAAAGGGGATATACCGGAGGATATGGTAGGAAAGATTCCTCATGTATTAATTAATGGTAAGGATGGCAAGGTTTTGGGGATTTGGCGTGAGATAATCGCTTAAATTAATGTAGCTTATGTGGAAACGCAGGTTAAATCTATGAAGATTTTACTTGCGTTTCTTTTTTATATAAGTTCTTTTCTTTACTATTTATTGTAGATAATTTAATATATTAATGCTACAATTAAAAATGTATTGAGAAAAATTCATTAAAGATAGTGTTGATGTTGATTTTATGTTTTAGTAAATGTTCGGTTTAAAAGATATTAATTAGGCATAAAATATAAAATGATTAATAGAGAGTAGTTGGCTGTATGGCTAAGAATAGGGGTGTATATTAATGCAGTTTAATGTAATGAATCAAGATAATAATGGATTTTCTCATAATGAAAGATTGGAGGCTTCTAAACGAAGAAACAAAATAATACTTATAGTTCTTATTTTCCTGCTAACTAATAGTCTTTCTATATTTATTGGTAACAGAATCGCCATATCCACTGGTAGTATGGTGACGGTATCAAAGAAAGAATATGAGGATTTAAAAGATTTTAAGGAAGCCTTGGGAGAAGAGAATAATGAGGAACTAAATACCGCTTTAAGTAAATATAATGGTGTATTAAAATTTAAAAAGTTATTTGAAGTAAAACAGATGCTGGAAAAATACTATTATGGTGACATAGATGAAGATCTTTTAGTGGAAGGAGCAATTAAGGGATTAACGGAATCTCTTAATGATCCCTATACTGTCTTTATGAATAAGGAAGAGTATGATGAATTTAATACTAGTACCGAGGGGGCTTACGTAGGAGTAGGATTGCAGGTAGGAGTTAAAAATGAGAAGATTGTAGTTATATCCGTATTTGATAATTCTCCTGCGGAAAAGGCTGGCATTATACCTGGAGATGTTATTATAAAGGTTAATGATACAAGTGTGACAGGAAAGGACTTAGAAAAGGCTGTTTCCATGATGAGGGGAACAGAAGGAGAGTCCGTAGGTATAACTGTGTCTAGAGAAGGAAAAGGAAATATTGGTGTTACCGTTACCCGTGCAAAAATAACTATTGATACAGTAAAATATGAAATGTTGGAAAATAATATAGGTTACATTCAAATAAGTAGCTTTGATTTGAAAACTGATGAGGATTTTGCTAAGGCGGCTGAAGAGTTAAAAGCCAAAGGAATGAAAGGGTTAATTTTAGATTTAAGAGATAATCCCGGTGGATTATTAGACACTTGTGTAAATATTAGTTCTCAATTTATAGATAAGGGGAAAGTTATAGTAACTCAAAGGTATAAAGATGGTAGCAGTGACACAAGTAAGTCAGTGAAGGGCCAATTACTTAAAGGAATACCTTTAGTGGTTTTAACTAATGATTATAGTGCTAGTGCTTCGGAAATTTTAGCTGGGGTTATAAGAGATTATAATATAGGTACTCTTGTGGGATCAAAAACCTTTGGAAAAGGTGTAGTTCAAACGATACTAAAGGCTGGAGAAGGTACTGCTTTAAAGGTAACTATATCCAAGTACTACACACCAAGTGGAGAAAATATTGATAAAATTGGTATAAAGCCTGATATTGAGGTAGAATATCCACAAGAATTGGCATTGAAAGAGTATAATAGAGCAACAGACCCTCAATTTCAAAAAGCGTTGGAGGTAATCAAAAGCAAGATAAAATAAGGGGGATAAACAGATAAATGGATTTAGCAATATATGTACTAAAATCAGTAGCTGAAGCTATTGTAGGATCTGGGGCAAGTATAATAATTATTTTAGGGTTTATTCTTTATTTTAAAAATAGAAGAACAGCAGCTATGCAAAAGGCCATTGTGGGGGAAAGAATAAACTCTCCCCTTGAACTTACTTTATCTCAAATTGTTTTAGGTATCCTTGGCGGTGTAGTTGCTAGTTTATTATTAACTTACACTGGAGTAATGTTTGATGAAAACTCTGGTATAGAATTAATTTTTTTAACATCTATAATCTTATCTCTAGTGAAACCAAGATTTATTTGTTTTTCTTATTCAGGAGCTATACTTGGAGCTGTATCATTAATACTTAACGATATAGCTGTTTTTGTAACAGGAGAACCTTTATTGAATGGTTATTTTAATGTAGATATAACTTCCTTAATGACCATGGTTGGTATCCTACATATAGTGGAGGGACTTTTAGTTGCAGTAGATGGTTCTAGGGGGGCAATTCCCATATTTTCAAATAGCGAAGGTAAGATAGTTGGTGGCTTTGCTTTAAAAAGATATTGGCCTATTCCAGTGGTTATTATGCTTTTAGTTTTGCCTGAGACCAGTGCTGGTGTTGCTGGTGGGGCTGTACAAATATCAATACCTGATTGGTGGCCGTTAATAAAGAGTAGCTATAGTGCAGAGTTGTTGGAGAAAGCGATTTTATCTATTTTTTCGATTTATGCTATGTTGGGGTATAATTCCATAACCTTTACAAAAAGCAAGAAGGAAAAGGCAGTAAGTTCAGGAGTGAGCATTTTTGTTTATGGTGTTGTTTTAACTGCTGTAGCCCAGTTAGCTTCATTAAATATTATTATATTGAAGGTTCTAGTGGTAGTGTTTGCACCGATAGCCCATGAGTTTATGTTAAACATTCAGAGAAATAAAGAACTTAAATTAAAGCCAAAGTTCGTAAGTTCGGATCGGGGAATAATGGTTTTGGAGGTGGCTCCTAATTCTCCAGCAGCTCATATGGGTATAAGAAGCGGCGATAGATTGTTAGAGATAAATAGTCATGAAATAAAAAATGAAAAAGATGTGGTAGATAGTATAAAACAAGCCTTTAGTAAAATAGTTATAAAAATACAGCAAAGTGATGGTAATGAAAAAGAACTTATGTATGGCAGTTTTACTGCAGGTCAAAGGCTAGGGGTAGTTTTTGTACCTAGAAACCTACCAAAGAAAAAAGTGGTTTCAGATTCTGATGTTATGTCTTTTAAAAATTTCTTGGACAAAATGTATAAAAATGAAGAGGATAAAACAAGCAGTCCTAATGAAGAAATAAAAGATTATAAGGAAAGCAAAAATGATGACCAAGATAAAGCTGGTAATCAATCTGAAGATGATAAGCAAAATAAAGAAGATAATCAAGGCGATAAAAGTTAGTTGTGAAAAACCGGTGCTTAAATTACAGTGCCGGTTTTGATTTTTTACTTAATAATAATTATTCCTTATTATTGACATATAATATTGAAAAGTATAAAATAAATATGTTATAAAATTCGAACAAATATTCGAAACCGATTACCATATTGATATTAAGGGTATAATAATATAATAGCATTTTATTTAAAATATATGGTTTATTAATTTAGGGTTTTATTGGAGGGGAAGAATTATGGGACAATTTAAAATTAAGTCCGCTTTTAAGCCAACGGGGGATCAGCCACAAGCTATAGATAAACTTGTGGAAAGTATTAATAAGGGAAATAGGTGTCAGACTTTATTAGGGGTTACCGGTTCTGGTAAGACATTTACTATGGCCAATATTATTGAGCGGGTGCAAAAACCAACTTTAGTGTTGGCTCATAATAAAACTTTGGCTGCACAACTTTGTTCTGAGTTTAGAGAATTTTTTCCGGACAGTGCAGTAGAATATTTCGTATCTTATTATGATTACTATCAACCGGAGGCTTATGTACCTCAGACCGATACTTATATAGAGAAGGATGCTTCTATTAACGATGAAATTGAAAGGTTGAGACATTCTGCTACAGCAGCTCTTTTTGAAAGACGGGATGTAATTATAGTGGCATCTGTTTCTTGTATCTATGGTCTTGGTAATCCAGAGGAATACAAGAACTTAACTATATCTTTACGTCAAGGTATGATAAAGGATAGAGATGAAATAATAAAAAAATTAGTAGAAATACAGTATGAAAGAAATGAGATGGATTTTCATAGAGGAACTTTTAGAGTTAGAGGAGACGTATTGGATATCGTTCCTTCCAATTCTAATAGCAGAGGCATAAGGGTAGAGTTCTTTGGTGATGAAATAGATAGAATAAGAGAATTTGACATTTTAACGGGAGAAATTACAAAGGATTTAAAGCATGCTCAGATCTTCCCTGCCTCTCATTTTGCTACTTCTAGGGATAAGTTAGAGATTGCTATAAAAAAGATAGAAGAGGAATTAGAAGAAAGATTAAAGGAATTAATATCTCAGGATAAGGTTTTAGAAGCTCAAAGGTTAAAGCAGAGAACTAACTTCGATATTGAAATGATAAGGGAAGTAGGTTACTGCAGTGGTATTGAAAACTACTCTAGAATTATGGACGGAAGAGATCCAGGTACACCTCCTATGACCTTATTGGACTATTTTCCTGATGATTTCTTGATGTTTATAGACGAAAGTCACGTTACGTTGCCTCAGGTTAGGGCTATGTATGCTGGGGACCGTTCTAGAAAGAATTCCTTGGTGGATTATGGTTTTAGACTCCCTTCCGCTTTTGATAACAGACCTTTAAAGTTTGAGGAGTTTGAAAAGAAAATCAATCAGGTGGTTTTTGTTAGTGCTACTCCTTCAAAGTATGAGTTAGATCATTCTTCTGAGGTGGCGGAGCAAATTATAAGGCCTACTGGGCTTTTGGATCCTGAAATTATCGTTCATCCAGTAAAGGGACAGATTGATGATCTTTATGCTAATATACAGGAGACAATCAAAAAAGGCTTCAGAGTTTTAGTAACTACTTTGACTAAAAGGATGGCAGAGGATTTAACAAAATACTTAAAGGAACTTAATGTGAAAACTACTTATCTTCATTCCGATATAGATGCAATTGATAGAATGAAGATTATTCGTGACCTTAGAAAAGGTGAGTTTGATGTGTTGGTAGGTATAAACCTTTTAAGAGAGGGATTAGATATACCGGAGGTTGCTTTAGTGGCAATATTAGATGCAGATAAGGAAGGTTTTTTAAGATCGGAAACCTCTCTTATACAGACCATTGGTAGAGCGGCTAGAAATAGTGAAAGTAAGGTTATTATGTATGCCGATGAGATTACAGATTCTATGAAAAGGGCTATTGATGAAACTAATAGAAGAAGAGCTATCCAGATGGAGTACAATAAAAAGCATGGTATAACTCCTACAACGGTAGCTAAGAAAATAAGGGATATAATTGAGATTTCCTCCGTATCTGAGGAAGGGGCAGAATATGGCTCTATGGAAGAAGCTATGGAAGCGACTTTGGAAAATTTGGAAAAGACTATAGAGAGGTATGAGAAGGAAATGAGAGAAGCTTCCAAGGACCTTCAATTTGAGAGAGCAGCTCAGCTTAGAGATAAGATCTTTGAATTGAAGAAGATGAAAAATAAGATTAGCAAGAATTAGAGGAAATATTAGTATAAAACTTAGAGAGTAGAGGTTGAGATATATGCAAGAAAAAATAAAGATAAAAGGAGCTAGAGTTAATAATCTAAAAAATATAGATTTAGAGATACCAAGAGAAAAGTTAGTGGTTTTTACCGGTTTGTCTGGTTCTGGTAAGTCCTCTTTGGCCTTTGATACTTTGTATGCTGAAGGGCAGAGACGTTATGTAGAATCTTTATCAGCCTACGCTAGAATGTTTTTGGGACAGATGAATAAACCGGATGTGGACTATATCGAAGGTCTATCACCGGCTATATCCATCGATCAAAAGACAACCAGTAAAAATCCAAGATCCACTGTTGGTACTGTTACAGAAATATACGACTATTTAAGATTGTTATATGCAAGAATCGGTGTACCTCATTGTCCTAAATGTGGTAAGGAAATAACTAAACAAAGTGTGGATCAAATGGTGGATGCCATATTAACATTGCCAGAAAGAACTAAGATTCAAATCATAGCTCCTATCATTAGAGGTAGAAAGGGACAACATGAAAAGGTGCTGGAAAGCATAAAGAAAAAAGGTTTTGTTAGAGCTAGAATTGACGGTGAAATGTATGATTTAACAGAAGATGAGGTAGTTTTAGAAAAAAATAAAAAGCATACCATCGAGGCTGTTATAGATAGATTAATTGTTAAGCCAGATATCCATAGTAGATTGGCAGATTCTTTAGAAACCGCTCTAAAATTATCAGAAGGTATAGTGATTGTTAATGTTATTGATGGAGAAGACATGCTTTTTAGTGAAAATTTTGCCTGTGCTGACTGTGGAATCAGCATAGAGGATCTATCACCTAGAACCTTTTCTTTTAACTCTCCCTTTGGTAAATGTGATCATTGTGATGGATTAGGGACTTTGTTAGAGATTGATGAAAATCTTGTACTTCCAGATAGAAGTAAGAGCATTAATGAGGGGGCCTTTGCCCATTGGGGGAGTGGAAGACTAAAGGAAGGTTCTTGGACTCACAGTGTAATGATAGCTTTAAGTAAAAAGTATAACTTTTCCTTAGATACTCCTATAAAAGACTTGTCAGATGAGATTATAGATATCTTATTATATGGGACTAAAGGTGAAAAAATACTCGTATATTATGATAAAGAGTTTTCTTCAGGGCAGTTTAATCATGCCTATGAGGGAGAAATAAATATATTAAAAAGAAGATATATGGAGACCAATTCTGATGTAATCAAGGCTGAAATAGAACAGTTTATGAGCGATAATCCATGTCCAAAGTGTAAGGGAGATAGGTTAAAGCCAGAAGCTTTAGCGGTTACTGTAGGTAATATGAATATAGCGGACTTTTGCAAACTATCTATTACTGAAGAACTGAACTTCTTAAAGAATCTAGAGTTATCTGAAAAGGATAAAATGATAAGTGGACAGATCACTAAAGAGATTATCAGCAGGCTTAGCTTCTTAGAAAAGGTTGGTTTGGATTATCTTACAATGGCTAGAAGTGCAGGAACCTTGTCCGGTGGAGAAGCTCAAAGAATTAGATTGGCTACACAAATTGGATCTTCTTTAACAGGAGTATTATATATTTTAGACGAACCAAGTATAGGACTACATCAGAGAGATAACGATAAGCTCATTGAAGCTTTGAAAAATCTTAGGGATTTAGGAAACAGTTTAGTGGTAGTAGAACATGATGAGGATACAATAAGAGCAGCAGATTACATTGTTGATATTGGACCGGGCGCTGGAGAGCATGGCGGTGAAGTTGTAGCTGCAGGAACTTTAGAGGAGATTAAAGCTTCAGAGAGGTCTATAACAGGACAATACCTATCTGGAAAGAAGGAAGTTATAGTACCAAAAGAGAGAAGAAAAGGTAATGGAAAATGGATAAAAGTAATAGGGGCTAGAGAAAATAATCTTAAAAATATAGATGTAGAATTTCCTTTAGGAGTATTGACAGCTGTTACTGGAGTATCCGGCTCCGGTAAAAGTACTCTTGTTAATGAAATTCTATTTAAGGCTCTCCATAAGGAAGTAAATGGAGCTAGAAGCTTTCCAGGTGCCTATAAAAAAATAACAGGAATTGAACATATTGATAAGGTTATTGATATTGATCAAAGTCCTATTGGCAGAACACCACGATCTAATCCTGCCACATATACCGGTGTTTTTGATATAATTAGGTCAATATTTGCTGATACCAATGATGCTAAGATGAAAGGCTATAAAGCAGGAAGGTTTAGTTTCAATGTAAAGGGTGGACGTTGTGAAGCTTGTAGTGGTGATGGTATAATAAAAATTGAAATGCAATTTCTTTCAGATGTGTACGTACCTTGCGAAGTGTGCAAGGGTAAAAGATACAATAGAGAAACCTTAGAGGTAAAATACAAAGGGAAAAATATTGATGATATTCTTAACATGACGGTAGAGGAAGCTTTACAGTTCTTTGAAAATATACCGAGGGTCAAGAATAAGCTTCAAACCTTGTATGATGTTGGTCTAGGTTATATTAGATTAGGTCAACCTTCTACTCAGCTTTCCGGAGGAGAAGCTCAAAGAATAAAATTGGCCTATGAACTATCTAGAAAGAGTACAGGTAAAACCCTTTATATTTTAGATGAACCTACCACTGGCCTTCATATTGATGATGTGAATAGATTAATATCTATTTTGCAAAGATTAGTGGATGCAGGCAATACTGTTATAGTAATTGAGCATAATCTTGATGTAATTAAGTCTGTTGATTATATTATAGATCTAGGTCCAGAGGGCGGTGCTAGGGGCGGTACAGTTATTGCTAAAGGTACTCCTGAGGAAATTTGTAGTAATAAATTGTCATATACGGGACAATATTTGAAAAAGATGTTATAATTAAATTTAGACTAGCATAATGTATAAAATGCTAGTCTTTAAAATATTTTTATTATGGCAGGTGATATTAATATGGATTATTCAGACTTAATTAAGCCTATTTTAGGAGTATTAGTTATTGTAATCATATATGTTATAATCTTTATGGCCCTTAGAATAATGTATAAGGATGTTAAAAGTGGAGATAAGAAAAAGTCATTAAAGAAAGTATATGGATTAGAGGTAATATCAGTAGTTGAAGGCTCTAATTTAAAAAATGGAAATATAGTACCTATAAATCGTGTAATAACTTTAGGCAGAAAAGAAGACAATTTAGTTATATTAAATGACCCATATGCTTCAGGATACCATGCAAAAATATATCCTAAAAACACAGAGTACTTTGTTGAAGATCTTAATAGTACCAACGGAACTTTGCTTAATGATGAATATGTTGAGGGCAGGGTACCTTTAGAAATTGGAGATGAAATACAAATTGGCTCAACAAAGTTTAGAGTAATAGGATAGAATATTTAATGGCAAAAATAATTTACTGCTAAGAAGGTGATGTAATGAAGGGAAAAAGATGGGAGAGCAGGCTTCTGATAGCAACTTATGTATTATGTTTTGCAATGTTTGGAAGTTTATATTTGTTAAAGGAACCATATGATACAGGGGCTGTTGTAATGGCTGTAATTATTTGCTTACTCTTTACCTATGGTTACATTATTATTAGAAAATTTTTCCCAGATGGTGATAAGTTTATTATCATGTTTACTGCGGTATTTGCAGTTATTGGTATTGCTACCTTATATAGAATAGATACTTCTGTAGCCATAAAACAGGTAGTATGGTATACCATAGGAATGACTGGTTTTATAGCCTTGGTAGTACTTCTACCGGATTTAAAAAGTTTTGGTAAGTATAAATACTTTTTTATGATTATGACTTTGATTTTTATGGGAATGGCTACTTTTATAGGTCAAGAAAAGAATGGATCAAAAAACTGGGTTGCTTTAGGCCCCATAGGTTTTCAACCTTCAGAGTTTGGAAAGATATTTTTTTGTGCATATTTGGCTTCTGCACTGAAAGATTATAAGAAATTTAAGGACCTTATTCAACCGGCAGTTATTGTTATGATAAGTTTACTGTTTATGGTGCTTCAGACGGACTTGGGTTCTGCTCTTATATTTTTTGGAATAGCTATTACTATGCTTTATATATCAACATCTAAATCAAAGTATGTAGTTATATGTTTCTTATTGTTAGCAGTAGGAGCAGTTATAAGTTACAAACTTTTTCCTCATGTACGGGTCAGAGTTAATATTTGGTTAAATCCATGGTCAGACTATGATAATAAGGGTTACCAATTAGCTCAATCATTAATGGCTATAGCTACCGGAGGATTTTTAGGTAGTGGAATTGGTTTAGGGTACCCAGAATTAGTACCAGTACAAATAAGTGACTTTATTTTCTCAGTTATCGTAGAAGAGTTAGGTATAATTGTTGGTTTTGGTATAATAATTTTATATTTTTTACTATTTTATAGATGTATGAGGGCAGCGATTTTTGTACAGGATAGATTTTCTCAGTTGTTGGCTGTGGGCTATAGTACTATGATAGCCTGCCAGGTATTGGTTATTATAGGCGGTGTCATTGGTGCCATACCTTTAACTGGTATTACCTTGCCTATTATCAGCTACGGTGGAACTTCTATGCTAACAGCATTCTTTTCTCTTGGAATTATACAAAAGATTTCTGAAGATGCTTAGCTGTGGATGAAATAGAAGAATCTTGCGGAGGTGCCCTATGAATGATTTATCAATTAACATAAAAAAGGTGTTAATTATATTTTTATTTTTGTTTTTAGCGCTAATTTCTTACTTTAGTTATTTTGTTATAGTAAAAGGTGAAGAGGTAGCTAATAATCCTAGAAATCAAAGATTGGCGGCAAAGAGAAATGCAGTTTTAAGAGGTACTATCTATGACAGGGATGGCAATGCTTTAACAAAGAGTATAAGAGTAGATAGATCAACTCAAAAGAGAGAATATATAGGAGGACTAGCCTTTACTCATATTATTGGATATAATTCTACAAAATATGGACGTACTGGTTTAGAGGAAACTTATGATAAAGAATTAATGGCTGGTAGTGAGTTTTCCTTTTTGGATAGATTTAAGGATTCACATAAGTTAAAAAATCAAGTTGGTAATAGTATTAAACTTACTATAAATTCTCAATTACAGAATTTAGCCTACGATCAACTTAGAAGTACAGGGAAAAACGGTGCTATAGTAGCAATAAACCCTAAAAATGGAGAGATATTAGCTTTAGCATCCAATCCTTCCTATGATGCCAATAATTTAGAAAAGGATTGGCAAGCTATTACAAGTGATTCAAATAAGCCTTTAATTAATAGAGCCCTTTCAGGTATGTATCCTCCAGGATCTACTTTTAAGGTTATTACTACAGTTTCTGGATTGGAAAATCTGGAAGGTTTGGACTATAAAATGTTTAATGATACAGGTAAGCTTACTTTTAAAGGAACTAACTATACCTTAAAGAACTACGGTGGTTCAGCTACGGGTAAAATTAATTTAGAAAAAGCATTTTACAAATCTGTGAATACATATTTTGGTAATTTAGCTATGGAATTAACCAATAGAAAATTAAAAAATACAGCGGAAAAGTTTTACTTTAATCAGAAAATTGAAACAGAAGGATTTTTCATAAATCCTAGCAAGTTCCCAGAGATAGCCTCTTCCGACATTACCAATATAGCTCAAAGTGGTATAGGACAAAGTGAAATCTTAGCTACACCAATGCAAATGGCTTTGGTAGCTTCTACTATTGCTAATGATGGGGTTATGATGAAGCCAAAACTTGTTAGTGAAATTATTAGTAGTGAAGGTGAAACTTTGAAAGTTATTCCAGATGAGCCTTTAGGAAGGGTTACTTCAAAGGAGATTGCAGATAAGATAACAGGATATATGAGAAAGGTAGTTACTCAGGGTACTGGAACAGCGGCATCCGTTAGTGGTATAGAGGTATGTGGTAAGACCGGAACCGCTGACCATGCTCGAAGTATAACTAATGAGGCAGCAGCTCATGCTTGGTTTATTGGCTTTGCACCGCAGGATGATCCACAGATTGCTATAGCTATCATAGTTGAGGAAGGCGGTACAGGTGGCACAACTGCAGCTAGAATTGCTAAACAAATCTTTCAAGGTGCTTTTAAGTAGAATGATAGTTTTTACATCCTTTCTTACAGTAAAGTTTCAAAGGTTTATGGCTTTTTTATGGTTTTGAAACTTGTTTTACAGTGTTAAAGAGTAATACAAAGGAAAAATTCATATATGGTATAGACGAGGATGTGATAAGATGTTTGATTTTGAATATCAATTAAAGATGCTTCCTGACAAACCAGGAGTATATTTAATGAAAAATAATCTTGGTGAAGTTATCTATGTAGGTAAGGCTAAGATTTTAAAAAATAGAGTTAGACAATACTTTCAAAAGTCAGCAAATCATGGGGCAAAAGTTAAAGCCATGGTGAAAAATATTGCTGAATTTGAGTATATAATCACTGATTCAGAAAGTGAAGCCCTTATTCTAGAGTGTAACCTTATTAAAAAGTATAGACCAAGATACAATATATTACTAAAAGATGACAAGCATTATCCCTTTATTAAGGTCACTACTAATGAGGATTTCCCTAGAATATTTATGACAAGGAATTATGTGAAAGATGGAAATAAATATTTTGGTCCTTATACCGATGTTTCTGTGGTACATGAAACCTTAGAGCTTATTAGAAAGATCTTTCCTTTACGAAATTGCAAAAGAAATATTGTTGAAAATGGCGAGGTTACACGACCTTGCCTTAATTATCACATTGGGATTTGTAAGGCTCCCTGTGGTGGTCTTATTTCAAAAGAAGAGTATGCTAAAATAGTTCATGATGTGATCAGTCTGCTTTCAGGGAGATCCCCAGAAGTAATAAAGAGGCTAAGAGAGGAAATGGAAAGGGCCGCTGAAAATTTAGAGTTTGAAAAAGCAGCAACTATAAGAGATAAAATTGCTGCTGTAACAAAGATTCAGGAAAGGCAGAAAATTATTACTGGAAGCTTTGAGGATGAAGACTATATTCATATTTATCGTGATGAAAAGGATACCTGTGCTCAAGTCTTTTTAGTAAGGCAGGGTAAAGTCCTTGGTCGAGAGCATTATATTCTAGAAGATACTGCCGATGAAAGTGTTGGATATATAATTGCACAGGTTATAAAGGAGTTTTATGGAGGTACACCTTTTATACCTCCTCATATATACGTACCTGAGTTAGAGGATCATGAACTTTTAGAGGAATGGCTATCTACTAAAAAGGGCAGTAAGGTTCAAATAAAGATACCAAAAAGAGGTGACAAACTTAAGTTTTTAGAGCTTGTTGAAAAAAATGCTCAAAATACCTTGGAGCAATTTAAACTGAAACTACTTAAGGATAAAGAATTACAGGGGACAGTTCTCACGGATTTAGCTAACTTACTTGATCTGGAGGAGATCCCCTACAGAATAGAAGCTTATGATATATCCAATATTCAAGGCTTTGATTCTGTTGGAAGTATGATAGTTTTTGAAAATGGCAAACCTAAAAATGGTGATTATAGAAGGTTTAAAATAAAAACCGTTGATGGACCTAACGATTATGAGAGTATGAGGGAGATACTACAGAGAAGATTTAAGCATGGTTTGGAGGAAATAAAAAATATTCAAGAAAGAAAGCTGGAGTTTAGCCATGGTAAGTTTTCTGTGTTTCCTGATTTAATATTGATGGATGGTGGTAAGGGACAGGTAAATGTAGCCTTAGAGGTGCTAGATGAATTAGGTATTAATATACCTGTAGCAGGTATGGTTAAGGATGACCGTCACAATTCTAGGGGTTTGATATATAATAATATTGAGCTTCCTATTAAACCGAGCTCTAATGTTATGCAGCTGATAACAAGAATTCAAGACGAAGTGCATCGTTTTGCCATTTCCTATCATAGGACATTAAGGGATAAAAGAATCTTACACTCAGTGTTAGATGAGATACCAAACGTAGGTGAGAAGAGGAAAAAGGAACTTCTGAAACGTTTTGGTTCAGTAGATAATATCAAAAAAGCTTCTTTAGAAGAATTGTTAGAAACACCTTCAATTAATAGAAAAGTGGCAGGTAGTATACTGGAATTTTTCACGGCAAAGAAAAAATAATTTCTTTTAAATTACACTTGATGTAGGGCCGCTATTTATGTATACTATTTGTTATGAGCTTGTATAATTTTACAAATTAGTTAGGGGAAGAAGAATGAAAGATTGTATGTTTGTGGCAGAAAAAATTAAAGCAATTGTTGGAGAAGATAATGTATTTTTAAATGAACCGATGTGTAATCATATTTCCTTCAAAGTTGGAGGTCCTGCAGATATATTAGTAATGCCTAGGAATTATTCTGATGTTCAGGAATTGATAAAAATATGCAATAAAACAGAAACTCCATATTATATAATGGGGAATGGTTCCAATCTTTTGGTGAAGGATGGAGGTATCAGAGGAGTTGTTATTAAACTTTCTCCATTAAATATTATAGAGGTTACGGACAGCAAAATAGTTGCTCAAAGTGGCGCTCTTCTTTCTGATGTATCTGAAGCAGCTTTAAATAATAGCCTCACTGGTTTTGAGTTTGCCTGTGGAATTCCTGGCTGTGTAGGCGGAGCGGTGGCTATGAACGCTGGCGCTTACATAGGAGAGATTAAGGATGTTATCGAAAGTACATTAGTAGTAGATAAGGAAGGTAACATAAAGAGACTAGCTGCAGAAGAATTAGAGCTTAGTTATAGAAATAGCATTATTTTAAAGGAAGGCTATGTTGTATTAGAAGCTACCTTTAAATTAGACTTTGGCAATTACGATGCAATTAAGGCAAAGATTGATGATTTACAGTCCAGAAGGAGAGAGAAGCAACCTTTAGAATATCCTTCTGCAGGTAGTACCTTTAAGCGTCCAGTAGGCTACTATGCAGGAAAGTTGATTGAGGATTCAAACTTAAAGGGAGTGTCTATAGGAGGAGCACAAGTTTCTACCAAGCATTCTGGATTTATAATTAATAAAGGTAATGCTACTGCAAAAGACATATTAGATTTAATAAAACACGTACAAGATACCGTTTATGAAAAATTTGCAGTGGAGCTTCATACTGAGGTTAGAATTGTTGGGGAAGATTAAATTTATTAATTATTGCCCTATAAGAAAAGTGAATTTTACTTTGCTTATCTTTAAAATAGTGTTAATCCATATGATTTTTAGGGAGGTCTTTTTGACTTCCCTAAAAGTTTATTTACTCTCAATTATATTTTGCATCAAATTTTTAGATTTTATAATTTCTTCATCATTATATATTACTTCAAATATGATTTTTCTATTAAATTCTTTTAAATACTTATGAAAAATTATCGTTAAATCATCGTATGCTTCTTCTGTATTCTAGCATAATCCCCTTCATCATAATGCATCAAAATATATATTGGTATAATACATTGTATTTTGAAATATGTCAATAAAATTATAAATTTCAATATATTGCATAATACCATTTTATTTTTTATAAAACTATTATAATCAGTGTTTTATAACATAATATAACATAAATTACAAATAAATATCATTGATTAAAAAAGGACAAAGTGTTAATATATCATTTATGAAAATTAAGAAAGAATCCATATATGTCTGATATGATGGTTCAGATGTTTCTACGGAACACCGATAAAGTTCCACTATGGATAATCTTCTGGAATGATATTCCTCCACCAGATTATTCTATATTGGTGGAGGATTTTTTACTTTTCTACATATGAAAAATTATTAAGAACAGGAGGATATTTAAAATGACGCAGGGTAATACCAAAGATAACAAGAAAAACTTATTAGAAAGAGTATTTAAGTTAAAGGAAAATGAGACAAATGTTAAGACAGAGGTCATAGGAGGATTAACAACTTTTATTACAATGGCCTATGCACTTCTTGTAATACCTAATGTTCTAAAAATTTCTGGTATGAATGCAGAAGGAATTAAAGGGGACGGAGCTGCCGTTTTTACAGTTTTAAATGACCCTTATGTGGGATCTGCATTTACTGCTATGTGTATAGTTTCTGCAATTGGCACTTTGATTATGGCCTTATATGCTAATTTGCCTTTTGCTTTAGCTCCTGGTATAGGACTAACAGCATTTTTTACATATAGTGTATGTTTAACTCTTGGATATACATGGCAGCAAGGGGCTGCAGCAATTTGTATTTCAGGTATTCTATTTATCATAATTACAGTTACGTCTATTAGAGAAAAGATAGTCGAGGCTCTTCCACAAAATATTAAAGTAGCTATGACCAGCGGTATTGGATTGTTTATTACTTTAATAGGTTTAAAAAGTGGTGGGGTAATAGTATCAAGTCCAGATACATTAGTTGCCTTCGGTGACTTTACTAATCCTAAAACTTTATTAACTATTATTGGTATTGCAATAATGGGAATATTGGTTGCTAAAAATGTAAGAGGAGGTATGCTTATTGCTATATTAATAACAACCTTAATCGGTATTCCAATGGGAGTTACTAATTTTAGCAATATTCAATTATTAAGTATGCCAAAATCCATCGCGCCAACATTCTTCCAAATGGATTTTAAGGGCTTATTATCACAAAATGGAACAGGTATTATAGGTGCTATTACTAGTGTGATAATGGTAGTTCTAACCTTCAGCCTTGTGGATCTTTTTGATACAATAGGTACTCTTGTAGGAACTGCTAATAAAGCAAATATGGTTCTACCAGATGGAAAGATTAAAAATATGAAAAAGGCCTTAATATCCGATTCTATATCTACTACTTTAAGCGGAATTTTTGGATTAACAACTACTTCAACTTATGTAGAATCAGCAGCTGGTATTGCAGCAGGGGCTAGAACCGGTCTTTCTAGTGCTGTAGTATCTTTCTTATTTATACTATCTCTATTTATGGGTGGGATCGTAGGAATTGTTCCAACAGAAGCTACAGCCCCAGCTTTAGTTGTAGTAGGAATATTAATGCTAGAATCAATTAAAGAAGTAGATTTTAGTGATTTTACAGAAGCGCTTCCAGCATTCTTTACTATAGTAATCATGCCTTTTAGTTATAGTATAGCAAACGGTATTGCTGCTGGTATAATCTTCTATCCTTTAATGAAGGTTTTCACTAAAAGGTATAAGGAAGTTCATCCAATAATTTATGTTTTAGCAGTTCTGTTTATTATTAGATTTATAATGTTACCTCAATAGTCATTTCATAATAGGAATGTTATTAAATTGCTTGATAAAAAATTAATTTTAGAGAATAAGAGAAGCAATCTTAAAACTTCCAGAAAGTATAAGATTGCTTCTCTTATTTTAATTAAAAAATGGTTTATATTTCTTATTTTTAAACCAGCATTTAACAAAAGAGATATTTACTATAAAGGACAAAGAAACTGTATTAATGAAAATCATGTTAACTGTCTCAATTTATTAACTATATTATCTAAATTCTGTTAACCGTCCCCAATTTCAAGTTTAAGTTCTGTTAACCGTCCCTTAATATCTTATTTTAAATTCCTATTTATTTATGCTTTCAGTATGTTATAATAAAAAAATAAGAACTGTACTAATACAACTATATTGATTAACATTGTTAGTAAGGCTTTGACAAATGTAGTAATATTTCAAAAAATATATAAAATGCAAATATAGTTGTATCATAAATATTAGGTTTGTATTACTAAAGTTTTTATCAATGTTTTAATCTATCAATGTATTTATATAGATGAATAAAATTAAAAAGCTGCAATTAGTTTAAAGAGTAGTGGATTATAAGATTATTGAGTGTAAGCTCATAGATTTAAGAATATAGAGGAGGATTTAAATGAGATTTGTAATTGTTACAGGATTGTCCGGAGCAGGTAAGACACAAGCGATGAGAAGTCTTGAGGACTTGGGGTACTTTTGCGTTGATAATTTGCCTCCTACCTTAATTTCAAAATTTGCAGAGGCTTGTTTTCAAACTGATGGTAAAATAGATAAGATTGCCTTGGTTATGGATATAAGAGGTGGAAAGTTTTTTGATGCCTTGTCTGAAAGTTTGAAGCATTTAGAGGAAATGGAGTATAGTTATGAGATTTTATATCTGGATGCTTCCGATGAAGTACTTATAAAGAGATATAAGGAGTCTAGAAGAAAGCATCCTTTAGCTCCAGAAGGTAGAGTGTTGCAGGGGATTGCTTTAGAAAGAAAAAAATTAAGTGAAATGAGAAATAAGGCAGATAATATTATAGATACTACAAAATTATCTATATGGGATCTGCGACAAAAGATTACAGAAATATACGGAGAAGAAGGTCAAACAGAGATAGAACTTATGATAACTGTGCTTTCTTTTGGATTTAAGTATGGTATTCCTGTAGATTCAGATTTAGTTTTTGATGTAAGATTTATACCTAATCCCTTTTATATTCCTGAGCTTAAACAATATTCTGGTATCGATAAACCAGTCAGTGATTATGTGTTACAGCATGATGTTACAGGAGAATTTATTAAGAAATTAGAGGATATGCTTGAGTTCTTGATACCAAACTATATAAAAGAAGGAAAGAGGCAGTTGATTCTTTCTATTGGATGTACTGGTGGTAGACATCGTTCAGTAGCTATAGCAAATGCTATTTATGAAAGACTCCAATCTAAGGGACATAAAGTAACTATTGAGCATAGAGATATTAATGAGGATATTAATAGAGGTGGTATCAAGCTATGAAGTTCACTGATTGGTTAAGGCCAGGAATAAAGGTTAAGCGATGGGTTCTATTTGGAATAATGGGAGTTATTTTTATTGCTTTTGGCTTATTAGAATTAGCTCAACATAGATTTTATAATATATATTATAAAGCCTTTTGGCTTCATTTGAATTTAATGGGGATATTTATCATATATATAGCTATAATACAGGGTATGAAATCTATAATTGCCCTTATTAATAAGGGATATATCAATGTTAGATTGGATTCTAAAAAGCTAGAAAGCCTTATATATGAGAAAAGGCTATTGGTTAAAGGTCCTAAACTTGTGGTTATTGGTGGGGGAACAGGATTATCTACTATGCTTAGAGGGTTGAAATATTATACCTCTAATATAACGGCTATTGTAACGGTAGCAGATGATGGTGGTGGTTCTGGAGATCTACGAGAAGATTTAGGAATTTTACCGCCAGGAGATATAAGAAATTGTATATTGGCTTTGGCGGACACAGAGCCTATTATGGAGGAATTGCTGCAATATAGATTCACGGATGGCAGATTGAAAAATCAAAGTTTTGGTAATTTGTTTTTAGCAGCTATGGATGGAATTTCTAATAATTTTGAAGAAGCAGTTCAAAAAATGAGTTCCGTATTAGCAGTAACAGGAAGAGTTATGCCTGTTACCTTAGATAATATGGTACTAAAGGCTAAATTCAAAAATGGTAATATTGTTGAAGGAGAATCTGCTATACCAGTAAAGGCTTTAGAGCAAAATACCTCTATTGAGCGTATTTTTATAGAACCTGAGGATGCCAAGCCTCTAGAGGATGCTCTTAAGGCAATAGAAGAGGCGGATGCTATTATTTTAGGACCAGGTAGTTTGTATACAAGCGTCATTCCAAACTTATTAGTTAAGGATATTGCTAAGGCGGTTAGAAAATCTAGTGCCTTAAAGCTTTATGTATCAAATATTATGACCCAGCCTGGAGAAACAGATGGATATGATGCTGGAGACCATGTTAATGCTATATATAAGCATGTTAATGAAAATTTTTTAGATTATATTATTGTTAATGCGGGGAAAATAGATACGCAACTAGAAGAAAAATATAAGTATGAAGGTTCTCAATTGGTAGAAATAAATTATAAAAAATTAAAAAAACTTGGTGTTGGTGTAATTGAAGGTGATTTTGTAAAGGTTAAAAAAGGATTTATTAGGCATGATGCTGAGAAACTAGCATCAATTCTTATAGAAACAATTATGGAAAAGAAGTTATTCTATGATAGAAAGAAAATTATTGAATACTTCTATTTATCAGAAAGATTAAAGCATAATAAGAAGATTAGGGAGTAGTTACTATGTCGTTTTCATCTAAGGTTAAAGAAGAGATTTGCAGAAATATTGATTTAGATAAAAAAGAGGCGTTAGCTATACTTTCAGGAATAATGAAAGTAAGCGGCACTCTTTCTTTTGCGTCTAACAAACAAATTAATTTTAGAATAACTACGGAAAATGCAGCTATTGCTAGGTTGGTCTTTAAATTGCTAAAAAAGTATTTTAATATTCACACAAGACTAATGGTGAAAAAGAGTAGCTCCTTAAAGAAAAATAATATTTATATGGTGGTTATTACCGAGGAAATGGGGGTTAGAGATATCTTAAAAAAAGCTGGTATCTTATCAGATAAAGAAGAAATGATAAGTTTCGACTTTGGGATAAGAGAGTCCTTAGTTGATACTGAGGAAACTAAAAAAGCATATATAAGAGGAGCGTTTTTAGGAGGTGGTAGTATAAGTAATCCAGAAAAGACTTACCACCTTGAATTTGTAACCCATGATTTAGATTATGCTCAGGAGCTTAGCGCTCTTATTAATAGCTTTGGATTAACTTCAAAGGTTATACAAAGAAAGAGCAGCTATATAATTTATCTTAAGGAAGGAGAGCAAATCGTTGATCTCCTAAATATAATAGGTGCTCATAATTCACTTTTAGAGCTTGAAAATATTCGAATAATGAAGGAAATGAGAAATAATGTTAATAGACTTGTGAATTGCGAAACCGCAAATTTAAGTAAAACGGTTAATGCTGCAGTAAGACAAGTTGAAAGCATAAAATTGATACAGAGAGAAATAGGTTTAAATAGATTACCTCCAAATTTAAGGGAGATAGCAGAATTAAGATTGAATCACCCCGATGAATCCTTAAAAGAATTAGGTGAAATGCTAAATCCACCAATAGGAAAGTCTGGGGTAAATCATAGGCTTAGAAGAATCGAAAAAATAGCAGATGAGCTAAGAAAAGAAGAAAGGTAAGGGATAAGGTATGTCAAAGCATGAAGATATAATCAATTATATTTTATCCCTAGAAGTTGGACATAAAATTTCTGTACGTGGAATTGCGGCGGATTTAGGTGTAAGTGATGGTACTGCTTATAGAGCAATAAAGGACTGTGAAACTTTAGGTATAGTTTCTACCATTCCTAGAGTTGGAACAGTAAGAATAGAAAAGGTAGAAAAGAAAAGTATTGATACTTTAACTTATGCCGCAGTAGTCAACATAGTGGAAGGGACAATTCTAGGGGGAAAAGAAGGCATTCACAAAACTTTAAATAAATTTGTTATAGGAGCAATGACTATAGACGCTATGGAAAGATATATATCTCCTGGTTGTCTGTTAATTGTAGGAAACCGTGAAGAAGCCCAAGAGCTAGCCCTTAACAATGAATCTGCTGTTTTAATAAGCGGAGGTTTCACCTGTAGCGACAGAATAAAAAAGCTGGCAAACGAAAAGTGCCTACCAATAATATCATCTAGCTACGATACTTTTACTATAGCAACTATGATAAATAAGGCCATATCTGAGAGCTTAATTAAGAAAGATATAATATTAGTAGAGGATATAATGATTCAAAATCCTGTAAGCCTTAGAGTGGATACGACCATTGGCCAGTGGAAAAAAATCATTATAGATAAAAAGCATGCCAGATATCCAGTGGTAGATGATGAAAACAAGGTGGTAGGCGTAGTTACTTTGAAGGATCTACCTATAGATGCTTCTCCAAATGATACCATAGGTAAAATTATGAGCAAAACTCCAATCACTGTAACACCAAAAACTACTGTAGCTTACACTGCACACATAATGTCCTGGGAAGGCATTGAATTAGCACCGGTAGTTTATGGCAAAAAGCTGGTTGGAATTGTAACAAGAAGAGACGTAATCAAAGCTCTTCAATATGCATCTAGACAGCCACAAGTTAGCGATACACTAGAAGATATGATCCTAAAGAGCTTTAGCTATGAGATAGAAGATGGAAAGGTCCACTATACAGGAAACATAACACCTCAGATGCTGGACAATATAGGAACTGCTTCTTGGAGCTCTTTAAATATGTTAATATCTACAATAGGACTTGCAGGACTAAGACTAAAAAACAATATAAATATATCCATGGACAGCATAATGACCTATTTTATGAAACCAGTACAAGTAGACAGTAATATTCATATATACGTCAATGTCATTGACGTAGGCAGAAACTTCTGCAAGGTAGAAGTAGATATGTACAATGACAACAAAGACCAAATCGCCAAATCCATGCTCTCCGCAAGGGTAATAAAAAAGTAGGGACGGTTAACAAGATTTAATTAAAATTAGTTTTATGAAAACTATTATGAGAACGGTTAACATAATAAAATTACAGTTTGAGAATAATACTATTATAAGAGAGATTAACATATCATAGTTAGAGTTTATAGAATTGCTTTATTATATGTTGATATTTTATGATTATAATGCTTATTTAGTTGGAGGAATATTATAGTGACTAAAGTCATTGTTGAAGAAATTAAGTATAAAAATTTTGGAAATTGCGTCAGGATAAGTAATGGTAGTATAGAGATAATTGTAACTATAGAAAAGGGGCCAAGAATTATAAGATTTTCTTTTGAAAAAGGGGAAAATATTTTCTTTGATACTTGGCCGGTGGAAGAAGATCAGAGTGTTGAGAATGGTAGTGATGGATGGGCTTTGTTAGGAGGACATAGACTGTGGCATAGTCCTGAGAGCTCTCCAAGAACTTATATTCCAGATAATTATCCTGTAAAATGGAATGAAATAGAGAATGGTATAAAAGTGATACAAGATGAAGAAAAATGGACTCAAATTATTAAGGAAATGGAGATAATTATTTTAGAAGATAATAAAGTTAAAGTTACTCATATAATTACAAATAGAAATGCATGGCCAGTACAGTTGGCAGCTTGGCCAATTTCTGTTATGTCAGCCGGTGGTTTAGAGGTTATACCTCAGCCTAATAGAGAAACAGGTTTTTTAGCAAATAGAAGTATAGCTTTATGGCCTTATTCAAAGATGAATGACAAAAGGGTGTACTGGGGAGAAAAATACATAACTATAAAGCATATTCCAACAGAAAATAAGTTCGCGAATCCCTTCAAGTTTGGTATAAATAATGAAAAAGGTTGGGCGGCTTATTTTAATAATAATAATTTATACATAAAAAGGTATTATCATAATAACAGTAATAACTATACAGATTATGGATCTTCCTATGAAACCTTTATCAATAATGCTTATGTTGAGATGGAAACACTTTCTCCCACTACCACTATTAATTTTGATGAGAAGATAATACATGAAGAGGTATGGGAGTTGCATGATAATATAGCAATGCCTTCATTTAATGATGAAAATCTTTTGGATGAAGTACTTAACAATGTTTTGAATAGCTAATTTTATATAATAGTAGCATTCTCTCTCAAAAAATCTTCTATAATATTTTTATATTTAGGATCTGATAATATTAAATTAGATCCTTTTTGTGATAATCGCCAAACGCTTGAAAGAGTTATATTTTTTAGCTCTATACATATATTTTTAAGAGAGAAATTATTTAAACTGCGTGCAAGAACAATAAATAAGGCCTTTACTTCATTGTTTTTATGATTATATTTTAGATGCAAACTAAAATCATGGCCTAGATATGAAGTTATAAAGTTTTTAATAGTTTCTAATGAAAAATCTCGATAAATTAATGTTTTTTCGCTTCTATATTCATTTTTTTCTGGTATGAATTCTGTTGATTTTTCTAATTCTACGGAATCTGGCATTTGATATATATTTTTTAGTAATTCAAGATATTTTTTTCTTGCTTTTGTTATATCTTCTCCCAATATCTGAAGAATATAATTAGAATCTAAAATATTTAAATTATCATTTTTCTTTCCTAAGTAAATAGAAAGGCTTGAGTAAGGGTACTTAGAAACATTGTTTTTATAAGCTTTCATATCTTTTGGATTATTGTGGATGTAAGCAGATAAAGTTACAAGATATCTATCGCTATTAACTATTTTGCTTTTAAATCTATCTTGAAATAAATGTCCATGACGATTATGTCGCTTATTATAATACATAGCATAACTTTGATTAATTGATTTCATTATTTTACTAATGTCTGCGCCGGAACAGTCAATAATGAAATGGGCATGAGTTGTCATGAGGCAATAGGCATAAAGACGGAATCTATATAAATTCATATATTTTTTTAATAATTCTAGATATTTATTTCTGTCTTTATTGTCTTTAAACAAAGGAACTTCGCTAATACTTCTAATCATAACATGTAGAATGGCACCAGGATGCTTTATACGGGCAACTCTTGGCATATTACTCACCTCATAAAATTTATAAAATTTATTATTTATTTTGATTGATATTTGAATATTATTTTGATTATTGACTTAGTTTCAGGTTTTAATTCAGGTTAATTAAAATAATTATAGGGACGGTTAACATCAATTATATAAAATTTTTAATATAACTGATGTTAACCGTCCCTAATTTTTGATGCGGATTTTTCTTTCTTCCTAATTTTAAATGGTATATAATTAAAATTATTAATAAAAATATTTAACCTAATTAATTCAAATAACTGAAGTAATTCAAATGTTAAGTTTAAAAACATAATATTATATGTATAAAATAAATCAAAAATATAAAGCAAAAATATAAAGCTATTAGATATTTATCAGT
>Ga0209537_1000277_pt1 | contig 62333 bp, 50 predicted proteins | sample BioPla4DNA1_FD_187698 | JGI IMG/M metagenome (GOLD analysis project Ga0209537, IMG submission 187698) | Biogas fermentation microbial communities from Germany - Plant 4 DNA1 (SPAdes) (version 2) | ecosystem: Engineered > Bioreactor > Anaerobic > Digestate | place: Bielefeld, North... | reverse complement strand
CTCTTTGATTAATGTCTTAATGATCTCCGACGATACTGTATGTTCCCGCCTTTTCTTTGCCATCTACCATTCCGCCTTTCCGCTTCATTATATATTTTCTTTGGAAAGGCTAAAAGCACAAACTATTTTACAGACTCTCTTATTCTTAACAATCCCTTTCATATCGTCACAATCTTACAGAAAACACAATTAAAATTTATCAATATTTAAATTATAACATTGTCCCTTTGATTTGTCCACAAAGAAAATCCCAGTTCAATCAGGTGATTTCCCTTACATTCCTTTATTGCGCCCCGCTGATTTTACAGCCTTTTAACTATTCAACAGAAATCCGACATTTCCTCCGGGGTTACGCCATATTTTTCCGCTTCTTCATTATGCAACGGTTCAATATGAACAACTATGTCATAGATGTTCTCAATCTGCCCTTTAATACTCTCCTCCACTTGCCGGGCAATGTCATGCCCCTCTTTCACCGTTAACCCCCCGTCAACCTGAATATCAACCTCCATAAGGAATAAGCCGCCCAGCATCCGGATGCGGGCCCGGTGGGGGTTGCGTGCTCCTTCCACCCGGTCGATGGCGGCAAACACCTGGCTATAAACGGTTGAATCATGAACTCCGTCCATCAGTTCGGTGGTGGTTTTTAAAAACACGGCCAAGGCGCCTTTGATAATCCACAGGCTCACCAGGATCGCCAGGATCGCATCAAAGACCGCTTTCCCCGTCCAAAAGGTCAGGCCCAAACCAGCAAGGACTCCGGCAGAGATTAGGGTATCATTAAACATATTACGCCCGTTGGCCTCCAACAAAAGGCTGCTGACGCGTTTTGCCATGCGATACTGAAACCAGCTTAACAAGGCTTTCCCAAAAACAGAGAGCACCGTGGCATAAACCGCCAACACCGAGGGCAGCGGAACTGTACCGGAAGTAAATAACCTGGGGACAGCAGCCAATAACAGTTGGGCTCCGGCAAAAAACATAAGAAAGGCAATGATCACCGTGGCCAAGGGCTCAGCCCGGTGATGGCCGTAGGCATGCTCTTTGTCCGGGGCTTTGCTCATGATGCCTGTGACAAACAGGGAGACCAAAAAGGTGACAATATCAGAGATACTGTCCAGGCCGTCGCCAATGACCGCCAGGCTGTTGGCAACTAAACCCAAAACAACTTTTACCACCGCCAACACTATATTGCCGATAATCCCAACCCAGGAAGCCAACCGGATTTGCGCTAAACGCCGGTTCAATCAATCCCCTTCTTTCCTGTAGATGTCCGCACGAAGCGAGAGCAATGGAGTTTCGAAAAAGATAGCCTGCCCCGAACTGCCATCGTCTATTCCATTCTACCCCCAAGTTTCGTTTTTCCGCAAGTTTACAAAAGGAAACGGTTGTTTGGCAAGCCAAACAACCGTTTCTGCAAAAAGACCCTTAATCATTGGTTGCCATCCGGCCAAGTAGACCATTTTCAGCAATGATCTCCTGAAGTTCATAAACAGAGATAGGAAAGATGGGAAAACCAAAAACGTAGGGGGTAATCTCATACAATTGGAAGAACAGAACCAAAGCCTTATCCGCAAGATAAAAGTCTTGATCCGGCCGGATCCCGGTGAACTCATTGAACAGCGGGATATCCCGGGCCTTGATCTGTGCGTCAACAAGGGCAGACAAACACGACACATAGTCAGCGCCGGGTTTGAACAAATCCGCCAACTCCGCGGGATAACCGGTCTGCAGATCAAAGGTCAATCCTTTCAACAACGTCAAACCATGGGCACCTCCGGAAAACCCGTAATTACCCAATGTCAAACTGAGCACATTGCGTTCATTGGTTTTCAGCTCAAAATAGCCGGTAATCTCAACCATTGGATTTTCGCAATATCCCTGTTGCCGGATTAAGGCATAGACATTCTCCAGAATTATATTGTTGATCCGGGTCATGACAGCAGCATCAGCCAAACCTGTCACCACGGGGTACTCAACATCGAGGTTTTGACGGACCAGACGCTCTGGACAGATACCCGCCGGCAGCACAGCCGTACTCATACCTGAACACCTCCCATGATGGTCCTCTGGGTAATAGTCTATTCAGGTACAGGCAACATGTTCGAAGAACAAAAAAGCGCCAACCGTCGCCGGTTGGCTATACATCGCTATAGTTTATCCCCCATCGTTTCCAGTCATTTCCCGCCTTTGAAGGAATCCTTCAAGCCGACTGTCCGGTTGAACACCGGCCGGTCCGGGGTAGAATCCGGGTCCATGCAGAAATAGCCTTGGCGCAAAAATTGGAAGCAATCCCCCGGCTTAGCCTCTTTCAGGCCCGGTTCCAACAGGGCATCCGGCAAGATCTGCAAAGAATCCGGGTTCAAATTCGCCCGGAAATCCCCTTCGTCGGGGTTTTCCACGGTAAAGAGTTTATCGTACAAGCGCACCTCTGCAGGGATGGCATGAGCGGCCGAAACCCAGTGCAAGGTTCCCCGAACTTTACGGCCATCTTCGGTCCAACCGCCCCGTGAAGCCGGATCATAGGTGCAATGAAGCTCCACCACCTGGCCGGCATCATTCTTGACAACCTCCCGGCACGTAATATAATAAGCGTATTTGAGCCGGACTTCCTTGCCAGGCGCCAGCCTGAACCAGCCCTTCGGTGGATCTTCGCTGTAATCATCCTGCTCCACATAGATTACCTTCGCAAAGGGGATCTTCCGCGTTCCCAACTCCGGCTTTTCCGGATTAATCTCCGCATCGAACCACTCTACCTGACCCTCAGGGTAATTATCAATGACCACTTTTAGCGGGCGCAGCACCGCCATGGCCCGAGGCGCCCGGAGGTTCAGATCCTCCCGCAGGCAGTGTTCCAATAAAGCAATGTCTACGGTGGAATTGGCTTTCGCCACACCAATCCGCTCACAGAAGTTCCGGATGGCCTCCGGTGTATAACCCCGGCGCCGCAAGCCGGAGATAGTAGGCATCCTGGGATCATCCCAACCGCTGACATAGCCGTTCTTGACAAGTTCCAGCAATTTACGTTTGCTCATTACCGTGTAGGTCAAGTTAAGCCTGGCAAACTCGATCTGTTGGGGATGGTATGCCCCCAACTCATCCAAGAACCAGTCGTACAAGGGGCGATGATCCTCAAACTCCAGCGTACAAATGGAGTGGGTGATCCTTTCAATGGAATCGGAGATGGGATGGGCAAAGTCGTACATGGGATAAATGCACCATTTGTCACCCGTCCGGTGGTGGTGAGCCCGGGAAATACGGTAAATCACGGGATCACGCATATTAATATTCGGCGAGGCCATATCAATCTTCGCCCGTAAAGTCCGGGAACCGTCGGGAAACTCGCCAGCCCGCATCCGACGGAATAAATCCAGGTTCTCCTCAACACTCCGGTTCCGATAAGGGCTGGGCCGCCCCGGTTCCGTCAAGGTGCCCCGGTACTCCCGAATCTCCTCCGCACTTAAATCGCAGACATAGGCCTTGCCCTTCTCAATCAGCTTGATGGCGCATTCATAAAGCTGCTCGTAGTAGTCGGAGGCGTAGAACTCCCGGTCCTCCCAGTCAAAACCCAGCCAACGCACATCTTCCTTGATGGACTCCACATATTCCACATCTTCTTTGGTGGGGTTGGTATCATCAAAACGCAGGTTGCACTTGCCACCATATTTTAAAGCCGTGCCAAAATTCAGGCAGATGGATTTGGCGTGCCCGATATGCAAGTAACCGTTGGGTTCGGGAGGAAAACGCGTATGCACCCGTCCGCCGTACTTCCCCGAGGCCATGTCTTGGTCAATGATATCATGGATAAAATTACCCTGACCTTGCTTCTCCGAGCTGTTTGCTTGCACCAAACCCGCATCGTCGGTTTTGTTTGCGGTTGTGATTTCGGATTTGTCCATAACCGTTCCTCCCTTGTAATTCCCCGCCCCCGCAAGCGCCGCCTTAAGTTTATTCCCGGCAAGGGCACTGCCTTTTCCATCATATGTTGGGACGGGGTTTTTACGGGTAAACCTTAATCGGTAATTTGTCAAATATTCGCCCGTTTTCTTGCTTTTCCTTCCGAACTTTAAGCATTCCCGGAGAAAATTAGTTAAAACATTGTCCTTATTACCACTCAATGGCCATGGCGCCCCAACTGAGTCCACCACCAAAGCCGACCAAGAAGACCTTATCCCCCGGTTTAAACCGGCCTTCCTGCTCAGCCTCAGCCAGTGCCAAACCAATTGATGCCGAAGAGGTATTGCCATACTTCTGGATATTCATCACAAACCGGTCCATGGATAGGCCCATGTCTTTGGCCACATTTTCGATCATCCGCAGATTCGCCTGATGGGGCACAACAAAGAACCGATCCGACGGTTTTACCCCAGTACGCTCCAGCATTAACCGGATTAGCTCCTTTAGCTTTGTCACGGCAAAGCGGAAGACTGCCCGACCGTCTTGTTTAAAGTACAGATCCTCCAAGGTGCCGTGCGCTTCCGTACCACCCATCTTGACCGCCTCCGCACCGGTAGGATCCGTCCCCAATTCGGTGGTAAGAATGGGATGAAAAGGTGGTTCGGTGGCCAAGGTAAGCGCTGCCGCCCCGTCACCAAAGAGGACACAGGAGGTACGGTCAGTATAATCAACAAAAGATGACATTTTTTCACTGGCAGTGATCAGACCGGCGCCGCCTCCCCTGGTCTGCAACAAACTTTGACCAAGCGCCAAAGCAAAGACCAAGCCCGAACAAGCCGCATTAATGTCAAAACAATAGCTATTGGTCAAACCAAGGCCACCAGCCACGCGGGCGGCTTGGGCGGGGCAAGTCACCTCGTGACTGGCGGTACTGGAAATTACAAAAGCGCATTCATCCACCGCAAGCTCCGCCCGTTCCATGGCCATCCGGGCCGCCCTCAAGGCCATGTCCGATGTTTTCAAATCTTTCCCGGCGATCCGCCGTTCGGAGATACCGGTCCGGCTAACGATCCATTCATCACTAGTCTCCACCATTTTCTCCAGGTCATCATTGGTCAACTTTTGCTCGGGCACATACATGCCAATCCCGCGAATACCCACTGTCTTCACTTTATTACAACCCCCTTAAAAACATCCTAAACCTTTAATCTCCCGCCCATCCTTCATCAGGGAGGCGGACCGGGACAATAAGTTTAAGAAACCGGGCAACTCCCGACAGGCAGTGTCCGCCGGCTCCCTATAACTAACAGAATACCAACTGAGTAGGAGGCGTCGGCCTTAGTCCTTACCCGCCTCTGTCAAGATATTTAAGTGGGCCGCCAGTTCCTTCGTCAGCCCGTAGACGTTGAAATGCCCCCGAAAAACCACACGTTCCTTGGTTTTGAGGACGACCTCCACTTCACGGCGCCGGCCATCTTCGGACAACACCTGGGCCTTGGCCAGCACCTTTTCCCCTACTTTAACCGGGGAGATAAACTTAACCTGTGCTTCCCCGGTCAAGACCACGTCTGCATCAACCACCGCCGCGGCCAGGGAGTTGGCTTGGGCAAACAGGATGTGCCCCCGGACAATCCCTGATTTTTTGACGCCCATTTCCGGCGTAGTCTCCAGAAGGGAGAGCCCCTCCCGGTCCAGTTCCACCTCGAGCAGATCCCCAATGATTTCCTGGGCCGTCAGACTTTTGGCTGAAGCATACAATCCGGCCGCCAGATCCTTGGTGCGTTGCCGGGCCTCGGGGATCCCAAGCCGCTGCCGGTCAGCGCGGATCGTATGGATACTTACATTAAGTCCATGGGCCAGCTCTTCGTCGGTGACCATGGGATTCTCCCCAATCCGGCGACGCAGCTCCTCCAAGCGCTTCTCCCTGTTTAATGACGGGGTTTTTCGCACATCTCATCACTCCAGGTGATATTACTAGGTCATAATGTTTGATCATATTATACCATCCTTCTTATAGTATGCCAAGGGAGAAGAATATAAGAATATAAAGGGTTTTCTCCATTAGACCTTGGTTTAGGTAGGGAAGTTTCAGCAGGAGCAAGATCTTTTTATTTTTACCCACAAAAAATGGGCAAGCCGTTTAGCTAAAACGACTTACCCGTGGCCGCAAAAAAACGCTGGGCTGTTAAAACTGTTCTAAGCTATCTTCTTGGAAACCCAAATTCTTCTCCTGCTTTAACTGAGAAAAAGTGCCCTGCCCCTCACCGGATCTTTCCTTCTTCTTGTTTTTTGGTTCGCCAACCTTCTCACCAATCTTAAAGGAAGAAACGATCTCCATTAGATTCTCTGCTTCTGCCCCCAAGGCCTCGCCGGAGGCGGCAATCTCCTCGACCATGGCTGCATTTTGTTGGGTGACCTGATTGAGTTGTTCAATGGCATTCTGAATTTGCTGCGAGGCTTCGGCCTGCTCCTTCATGGTTGCTGTAATCTCCAGCACCATATCCGATGCTCGCCTGGTATTCTCCACGATCTGCCGGAGCACCTCTCCGGAACGCTGGACCAAGGCGTTGCCGTTCTCCACCCGTTGCACGCTTTCCTTGATCAATTTTTCGATCTCCCGTGAGGACTCGGCAGTCCGGCTGGCCAAGTTCCGGACCTCGGCAGCCACCACCGCAAAACCCCGGCCTTGTTCCCCAGCCCGGGCAGCTTCCACTGCTGCGTTTAGTGCCAACAAGTTGGTCTGAAAAGCAATGTCGTTGACAACTTTAATAATATCCGCTATTTGTTTGCTGCTGCCGGTAATCTGTTGCATTGCTTCCATAGTTTCTTCAACAACCTTCTCCCCATCCTGGACAACAGCCAGCGTGGTCTGGGAGATCTGGTCTGCCTGCTCGGAATTCTCGGCTGTTTGCCTTATGGAAGCAGTCACCTCCTCAATGGTGGAAGCAATTTCCTCCAAAGTTGAAGCCTGCTCCTGGGTACGTTGGGATAAGTCCTGGTTACCACTGTTAATATCCTTTACCGCATTCTCCACATTTTCAGCCGACTGTAAAACCTTTCGCAGTGATTTGTTCTGCTCCTGGACCATTTTATTGAATTTATCGGTTATTTGTCCAATTTCATCTTCGGTCATCACCGGCACATTTACGGTGAGATCGCCGTTGGCAGCCCGCCCTATTCCCTCAATGAGAGGTGGAACAGCCTTTAAAATACTATTGGCCAAGATAACAGAGATGCCAACCCCAGCCGCCAGAATAACCAAGACCATCCACATCATATAAAAATTCAGAAAACGAATCTCCTGGTTAAGTACACTTTTCTCTACACCGACAAACCAAATGCCAATGACATTCCCATTGGCATCACGAATCGGTGAATAAACAGATTGATACTTTTTCCCGACCACATCCGCTTCACCCTGATATTCCAGGCCGGACCGCAAGACCCTTTCCGCCACTTCTGGCGCTACCAGTGTCCCAACAGCACGGGTGCCGTCATCTTTAACAACATTGGTAGAGACACGGGTATCACCCATAAATACCGTGGCGACCGCCCCGGTTTGTTTCTTGATCTCGTCCACTACTTCAAAGTTGCCATTAATCAACATATCTCCTTTATAAAGCATACCGTCGCGAATTGCCCAATTACCAGGATATTTGGCATCAAGCAGGCTATTTCCCAGCTTCTGACTGACTTTCAATTGTTCGATCAATCCATTAATAATCACTTTCTTGGTATTAGCATTTACCATAAGAAATATTACTAAACCAGTGATACCTAAAACCAACACAAAGGCTAGAATTAACTTCTTCTTTAAAGTAAGCGTTAAATTCCTCATCCTCCCCGTCTCCTTTTAAAATTTTAATAAAATTATAGTGACATATTTACCCTGCCTCGCTCCCACCCCCGATTTAGTAGTAAGATTGGTTGCCAAACCAATAAATTACCAATGTATTATGTATATTCTCCTAACAAAGACGGGGCCTGATAAGGCCTCCTTATTTTAACTGGCTTTTTCCCTGTTTAAAAACGGCATGACATCCAAGATCAGACCAATTTGGCCGTTACCTAATACCGTCACGCCAGAGACGTATTTAATCGTCCCCAACGTTGGGTTGACTGGTTTGATCATAATCTCCCGGGGTTCCAGAAACTCATCAACCAACACCGCCGCCTTCCGCTGAGCATTACCGACAATGACCACAGGTTGCGACTGTCCAATGGCCGGCGGGCGGTTATAGAACCGTTCACCCAGGTCGGTAATGGGAATCACTTCATTGCGCAAACGAACAACCTGCAGTCCCTCCACCCGGTGCACATCCTCGGGTTTAATGACGATATTCTCACTGACATCATGGGCCGGTATGGCAAAGATCTGTCCATCCACTTTCACCAAGAAAGCATTGATGATTGCCAAGGTCAACGGAACCACCAGGCGGAAGACAGAGCCTTTTCCCTTTTCGGTGGTCACTGTCACACTGCCATTTAACATGGTCAGATTCGTCCGGACCACATCCAACCCCACGCCCCGCCCGGAGATCTCCGTGATCTTTTCTGCGGTGGAAAAGCCCGGGGCAAAGATAAAATCAATGATCTCCGCCTCACTATAGTCCTTGCCAGCCTGGGCCACGCCCCGTTCAATAGCTTTGGCCAACACCTTCTCCGGGTTAATCCCTGCACCGTCATCTTCGATCTCAATAACAATGTTATTGCCCTCCTGCGCGGCGCTTAGTATTAATTGACCAGTGGGCGACTTGCCGCAGGCTTTGCGCTGCTCCGGTCTCTCAATTCCATGGTCCAGGGCATTCCGGATGATGTGGGTTAACGGGTCAACCAACGATTCCATAACCTTCTTGTCGATCTCCGTGTCCTCACCATGAAATGTCAGTTGAACCTCCTTCCCGTTCTTATGGGCCAAGTCCCGAACAATCCGGGGATAGCGGCTGAATAATTGCTTGATTGGTACCATGCGCAGTTGCATGACTTCCGTCTGGAGTATCGACAGGGTCTGGTTGAACTGGTGCATCTGCAATTTCAATGAGTTCATCCCGGGGCCAAAGATGGTCCCACTTTCAAAAGTCTCTTCCAAACTGGCCCGCACGCTTAGGAGATCTCCCACGGTATTCAGGAGTTTCTGTAGTTTCTCCGAATCCACCCGGATAGTATCCGCCACTTGTTTCTCCGTTTTCTCTGTAACCTTGACTTCTTTTTGCACCGTCTTAATCTCATTACCCCGGTAGGCCCACCGGCGCCAGCTTATATCGGAAACACCAGGATTACTTGCTTTGATCCGTTTAATCTTATCCAATGCATCTTCAGTCAATTCATCCTGGCAAACACAGACCAGTTTATACTTGCAATAGTTCTCATCAAGCAAATCTTCTTTGTCCGGGGCCGTTTTAAAGATCTCACCGTACTCTGCTATGGTTTTTGTAAAGACCATCGCCGTGACGGACCGCATAGGCGCTTCATCCATAAAAATTAACTCAAACCCATAAATAATCTTTCCCTGCTCCTGGAGGAGGTTGACTTGTTCCTTCTCCAACTCGGACAAGACCAAGGGTGGTTCCGGCAGCCCTGCGTCTTTCTTCTCCCCCTGACTAAGCGGCGCCCGAAGCTGATCGACCCAATCCGCTTTGGAAAAGGTGCTATCAGGTTCATTTAAGAAGCGGGTTACTGCATCACACAGGCTAAAAAGCAGGTCAAACTCCGCAGGTTCCAGCCGGTGTTTACCGGCCCGGACAGCATCCATCAGGTCCTCCGCTGCATGCATGCTTTCTTTTATATCGTCTAGACCTACCATGCCGGAGGTACCTTTCAGGGTATGGGCAATACGAAACAGCTCATTTATGGTGTCCACGCCCTCTGGATTTTTCTCCAGATCCAAAAGGGCATTATTGAACTTCTCCAGCAACTCCAAGGACTCCACCAAAAAAACCTGGTATAATTCGGGATCAACATTGGCATCCTTTGCCATGATCATTCACCTCTTCCATGATTTTCCATCTCATCGCCAAAGCCCAAGGTTAAGCACGACAGGAATTAAAATTGATCAAAATCATCATCAACAAACTTTCCGACCCGTTGCACCCGGCCTTTATCTAAACACAACCCCAAATCATCAACCATATCCCTAGCCTAACAGTGTTTTTTGTTACGTATTCATAATATCTGTTTTGTTCTTTTTTACCATGACGCGGTGGTCCTTTAAGTAATAATAGATCTTCCGTCCATAATTGCCGCCTACATCCATGGCTATAATGGGAATCTCCTTGTCAACCAAGTAGTTAACGGCAAATTCCACATTAGCCTCTGGCACATTGTATTGGCGGCTTTCAAACATCTTACCGCCGCCAAACACCTTGGCCTGCAGCGCCTCCCGGCGGGCTCCTTTCTTCAAAACCCCCCGCAACAACAGATCCAGGGAGTGCCTCCCATATCTGGCATCAAGCTGGAACAACCGTATGATGCCTGTCCGCGGCTCCGGCAGCATAAAATGGTTCATCCCACCCACCCCACTCTCCGGGTCAAAAAGGCAAACCGCCACACATGAACCCAAAAGTGTGGTTATGACTTCAGTGGGATCATTACTGACGTGATACTCTCCGCTGTTGATCTCTGTAATTTTCATTCCCTTCCACTCCCGTTCCGGCAGAGGCACCACCGCAACTCACCATTTATAACATGATTATCGGTATAATTAAGTAGTTCCTGAAGTTGCCAGGCCGGCTTTTTCCCCCATCCAATTAATAGGATTTAGAATTCTGTAACAAAAAAGCCGTATAGCCCATCGCCACACAGCTGTCTCGGCTTTTGCTGACCGTGACTAAATTCCCATCACCAGCTTAATTGTTTCAATAACTTTTTCTTCCTGAAACGGCTTAATCAGATAATTCTTAGCTCCCAGTTCCATGGCTTTTAAGACATAATCCCTCTGGCCGATGGCACTGCAAACAACAATCCTGGCCTGGGGATCCTCCGCCATAATCGCCTCGATACTCTGCAAGCCATCCATCTCCGGCATGGTAATGTCCATCGTTACTATATCAGGCCGGTGTTCCTTGTAAAGAACCAGGGCTTCCTTACCGGTTCCGGCTTCAAAAACCTCATCAAAACCAATACTTGCCAAGAACTTCTTTAAAACAAACCTCACCATCATGGCATCATCGACAATCAAGGCTTTCATGGACTCACTCCCTTTCGCTGCCTCTTTGCCCAAAGCTGAATCTCCTCTGGTATATCGTTGATCGGGCATATCTTCACCGCAGCCCCCAGTTCCGCTGCTTTCTTGGGCATACCGTAAACCACCGAAGTCTTTTCGTCCTGGGCAATCGTATAAGCCCCCGCCTCCCGCAGGGCTTTAAGGCCCCTGGCGCCATCCTCCCCCATGCCAGTTAGGATGATCCCCATCGTATTCTGCCCGGCGCTCTCTGCCAAACTGAAGAACGTAAAGTCCACAGAGGGCCGGTGCAGGTTGACCGGCTCGGCCAGCACCACCCGGGCATAGTACATGGCCCCCTGCCGTTCCACCTTCAAATGGCGACCGCCCGGCGCCACCAAGGCTTGGCCGGTCATGATTCGATCCCCGTCCGCTGCCTCCTTCACCCGCAGGCGGCTTTGGCCATCCAGGGTCTTGGCAAAGGAAGCAGTAAAAAACTCGGGCATGTGCTGGACAATGACCACTCCCGGCAGATCCGCGGGCAGCCGGCGCAGGATTTCTGTCACTGCTACCGTACCGCCGGTGGAGGCGCCAATGGCAATGATCTTATCCGATGTCTCCGTGACCAAACTCTTGGTTACTGACGTTTGTTCCCGATATTCCCTGGGCCAAGCAGTATTAACCAAGGTATGTATCTTATGTCTGGTTCTTGCCGCATGGATCACCTTGGTGGCAATCTCCCGTTCCAGGGCAGCCATGCCTTCTTTCAAACCCACCGTCGGTTTGGCCACATAGTCAATGGCTCCGAGCTCCAAGGCTTTCAGGGCAATCTCACTGTTCTTCGCCGTCCAGGAACTAATCATCACCACCGGTCTGGGATCCTCCGCCATCAAGCGGCGTAAAAAGGTGAGTCCGTCCATCTTCGGCATTTCCACATCCAATGTCAGGACATCGGGATCCAGCTTCTTAATTTTCTCCATGGCAATAATGGGATCCGGGGCCGTCCCCACCACCTGCACCCCGGGGGTCCGCCCAAGAATATCGGATAAAACCGCTCGAATAAAGGCGGAATCATCGATGATCAATACTTTTATGGGATTGGTCACATATATCTCCACCCTCGTCACTGCAGCTGCCAAGTACCCGGCTTTAGCGGTCAACATTCAGACTTGCCAAGATAAGCTCCCGGCCTGTCCGACCTGTACCGCCCGTCTTCGCCGCCGGTCACCCGTCACCCTTCTTTCCTTTGGTATACATTCCCTCTAAATGCCTTCCACCGCCGGTCTCGAGCCACATCCAAAGACTCCGAATGTCCCAAAAACAGGTAACCGCCGGGGGCAAGATGACGGAAAAAAGTATCGATCACCTTTTGTTGTATTTCCCTGGGGAAATAGATAAAGACATTCCGGCAGAAGATAAAGTCCAGGACAATTCGTGACGGCAAAACCTGGTCATCCATGAGATTAATGCGCTTGAAGAAAACGGACTGTCGTAATCTGCCCGTAACTTGATAGGTGTGCTTATCCACCGGCTCAAAGTACTTTTTCAAGAAATCCTTTGGCACATCTTTCATCTGTTCCGCTTTATAACAACCCTCCGCACCCACCTGTAAGGAGGAGGCGGAGACATCGGAGGCCAGGACTTTTACCGACCACTCCGCCGGAAGGTAATCCAGCAACAACATGGCGATAGTGTACGGTTCTTCGCCAGTGGCACAACCCGCCGACCAGCCCCGGATGGTCTTCTCTTTCTTCCTCGTCCTCAATTCCGGAATAACATGGTTAAGCAAAAAGTGAAACTGCCACGGTTCCCGGAAAAACTGGGTTACATTCGTGGTTAATAAATCTAACATATAGTCCAGTTCTTCCTTTTCCGCCATCACCTTCTCCAGGTAGTGCCGGTAACTCTCCAAACGCAAGTCACGAAGGCGCTTCCCCAAACGGGATGTGATCAGCGGGACTTTGTCATCGCCAAACTTTAGGCCCAATTTGGTCCGGACGATCTCACAAATCGCCCGGACCTCCTCCCCCGTGGGAATAATTTGTTTTAACACTCCTGCTCACCTTCGGGCACCACCTCAGTTAGAGCAGCTTCCAACTGGTTTTTATCTTGTAAGTTCATGATCTTCTCCACATCCAGCAAGAGGATTAAACGTTTCTCCAGTTTACCCATGCCCTTGAGGTAAGCAGTCTTTTCGTCTCCGCTAAAATCAGGCACAAGCTGGATATCTTTGGCCGCTAGACTCACATTGTCCGAGACTTGGTCCACAATCAATCCCAGGGACTTCCCGTTATACTCCACCACCACGATCACGGTGAACTCATCATACTCCCACGTTGGCAGGTTAAAGCGTTCCCGGACGTCCAAGATGGGGATGACTTCACCACGGAAGTTGATGACCCCCTTGACAGCCCGCGGAGCATTAGGAATCTTTGTAGGCTTAACATAACGGATGATCTCTTGGACCAGCAGGACATCCACCCCAAATTCTTCACCGTCCACATTGAAGACCAAGAGTTGGATTTCATTTTCAGCACCGGTGAACTGGAGGTTGAGGATATCCAGTGTGTTATCGGTCGCCATCAAGGTCACCTCCTAAAATTGTTCCAGGTCATCCTCTTTAAAGCTCTGGGCCAGTTGCACTTTGTCCTGGCTCAAATTTCCTCCCGCTTTCACATCCTTCTTAGCTGGGGTCCTCGCAGCCCGCTGCAATTTCCCTTGGCTTTTGCCTTTGATCTTAAAGACCGAGACCATTTCGCCAAGCCCCTCCGCCTCAGCATTCAGGGATTCACTGGAGGAGGCAATCTCTTCCACCATCGAGGCGTTCTGCTGAGTCACTTGGTTCAATTGTTCAATAGCGCTCTGGATCTGTCCGGTGGCTCCGGAGACCTCTTTTACCGCAGCCGAAATCTCCACCACCACATCCGAAGTATGCTTGGTGTTCTGGACAATTTGCTTTAGCATCTCACCAGCTTTTTGCACTAGTACATTACCGTTTTCGACCCTTTCCACACTTTCCTTGATAAGTTTCTCGATTTCTTTGCTGGATTCAGCGGTCCTGCCAGCCAGGTTGCGGACCTCCGCGGCAACCACCGCAAACCCGCGTCCTTGTTCCCCGGCCCGCGCCGCTTCTACCGCGGCATTAAGAGCCAACAAGTTGGTCTGGAAGGCAATATCGTTAACAACTTTAATGATGTCAGCGATCTGTTGGCTGCTGGCGGAGATCTCCTTCATCGCTTCCATTGTTTCATCAACGGCCTTCTCGCCTTCTTTGACCGCAGCCAGGGTGGTCTGGGAAATTTGGTCGGCCTGTTCGGTACTGGCTGCCGTCTGTTGGATGGAAGAGTTAATTTCTTCAATGGTGGAAGCGATTTCTTCCAAGGTCGAAGCCTGTTCCTGGGTGCGCTGGGAGAGGTCTTGGTTCCCTTCTGCAATCTCATGAGAACCGTTGCTGACCCTGCCGGAGGTCTCCAGCACATTGGCAATTAGTTCGGAGAGTTGCTCCTTCATCTCATTAAGCTCAAGGGCCATAAGGCCAATCTCATCTTTACTGTCCACATTTATTTCGGCGGTAAAGTCACCTTTGGCTAATTGCTGAATGTTACTCACAAGGGCGCTGACCGGTTTTGTAATTAACCGCGCCAGATAGAAACCGATCCCAAAGGAAATCAGGATGGCAATAAAGCCAACGGTCATAAGCTGGGATACAGTCTTCTTCCCATGAGCATCGGCTTCATTTTTAAGTTTGGCCGCATACTGTTCGTTAAAGGTAACATAGTCTTCAAAGACCTTTCTGGCTCGATCGTTTAGCGGGTTACCTTCAGAAAGCAAGAGTTCGTTCACATATTGAAGCCTGTTTTCCTTAACCAAGGCCACGATCTTATCGGTAAAGGCATAATGTTCCGCCAAGATCTCATTGAGTTGCTTAAACAAGGCCTTATCCTCTTCCGTTGTAACGAGCGGTTTATATTCTTCCAAAAGACTTTGGATGTTGCGTTTATGACCGGCCAGTTTTTCCACGGATGACTCATCCCTTAGGATTGGATACCGGTAAAGCCGAAAGCGATGGCGCAAATACACGGAGTGCATTTCCTTCATTAAGGAAACACCTTTTAAGGCATCATTATAGATTAAATTGACGTTTTCCTGGATATTATTCGTCGACGACAGCCCCATAAAGGCGATAATTCCCATCATCAAAATCATGATGAAACTAAAGAGGAACAATTTTCCGGACATTTTCAGATTCTTGAACCAATTCATCTTCATTCCCCCTTTTAATTAAGTTTGTTCTGCTTTTACTTGAAATTTTTGGATCTGATAATTACTTCTTCCCCTTCTCACCCCTTTAATTTTGTATATTAGGCAATCCCGCAAATCTCCGACGTTTTGACGATAAAAAGTACAAAAAGGCAATACCAGAACAATCCGGTATTGCCTTTCCTTAACGGTTGTTTTATAGCTCATCCCTGAAAGGAATCGCCTCTTTTCAACCATGGAACGACAACCTGTGGATATATACCTGAAGCTGCAAATACTAACCGATTGCTTCTATCACTAACTTTATCGGATGGTTTAAAATATAAACCAATATTTGCCTGTCGTTCTCAAAATCAAAATCAAAGGTATAACTTTTCACGGCCAAGTCCATTTTACCAATGATTTTGCCCAGATTCCGGGCAAACTCCGCCAGGTCCTTCTGGATCAACTGGTTCCGCACATCAATAATGAGCTTTTTGTTCTCTTCACCGCAGCGCAACAGGTTTTGCTCCAAGGGTGTCAAAACCCCTATGATATCAGCCAGCAGTACATTATCCACGGTATAGACCCGGATATTACGGGGTCCTTTTCCCGTCCACTCTTTGAAGTGTTCAATCAGCATCCTTGCAATGAGTTTGTTAACCATCGTCCACATCCGTTTCCTAATAGATTTATAATTTATAGTATGTAAATAAGCTTAGTATCATTTAACTTAATACAAACAAATAAAAAGAAAAATGCAATACTAGATATTACTACCCAGCATTACCTCTCCTCTTGGTTGCTCCTAGCTCATCCTTGATAAGGGACTCGCCTTTTGGCAAACCTTGGTTCGGTCGCTTTGACATTAATCGGCAATTCCCAGCGGCATATTAAAGATCAAGACTATTATCGTACGATCGTTCAGGTAGTCCAAAGCAAAAGTATAGTCTTCCAATAATAAATCGGGTTTGGCAAGGCCTTGCCACAATTTGCTCCCATACTGTTCTAATATGTGCTCAAGAATAATTCTTCTTGTTTTCCTGATCAAAACCTTGTTTTCCTCTGCAATCTTTGCCAGACTTGCCTCAATAGTGGTTAAAGACCCTTTAATATCTAAAACCAAAACATTATCTAACTCAAGAACTCTTACTGCACTTGGCCCCTTACCAATTGCCCCTTTGTGAATCTCAATAACCAACTGGGTGAATTTCTTTAAATCCATTTTTCATCCCCTAGTGGTATGTATATCGGTTCTTACCCAAATTATCTTTAGAGTAATCAATATTTTAACAAACCCTTTCTTAATTTATTATCTGCCAAAAAAAACAAAAACCCGCCTTTTGGCGGGTTTTTGAATCTTGTCAGATTTTACTGATCCCTTTCATCGATCACTCTCTTACTCTTTTTCTCACTGCGCGGCAACCTGCCTATGGGATAGGCCTCCACATCAATCACAATCCCGATAAACTTCTTGAAGTTGGCGCATAAAGTCTTTGCCACCTCAGCCAAGTCAGCCCCGGCTTCGGCTTCCACCTTAAGCAGCATATTGTCCCGGCCTTCCATCCTGGTCAGCAAGATCTGATACTCACTGCTGACGCCGGGCGTCTTCTTCAACACATCATCAATCTGGCCGGGATAAATGTTGACCCCCTTAATCTTAATCATATCGTCACTGCGGCCAAAGATCCGCTGGATCCTGGGGTATGGACTGCCACAGGAGCAACGGCCGGAAATAATGGCTGTCAAGTCCCTGGTACGGTAGCGAAGCAGCGGTGCCCCTTCCTTTGTCAGCGTAGTAATCACCAGTTCCCCTTGTTCCCCCTCGGGAAGAACCTCACCTGTGACAGGATCGATAATCTCGAAATAGAGATAATCGGACCAGTAGTGAATCCCTTCATGACAATGGCAATCGATGCCAATGCCCGGGCCGTAAATCTCAGTCAACCCGTAAATATCATAGGTTTCAATATTCAATTCGCTTTCAATGCGCTGGCGCATCCGCTCGCTCCAGCGCTCCGAGCCAAAGATGCCTTTCCGCAGATGGATTCGATCCCGGATACCCCGTTTTTCTACTTCCTCCGCCAACAACAAGGCATAAGAGGAGGTCCCAATCAATACGGTGCTCTTCAGGTCCATCATCATTTGCAACTGTTTCTCGGTATTACCCGGTCCCATCGGCACCGCCATGGCGCCCAACCGCTCCACGCCGGCCTGAAATCCGATACCCGCCGTCCAGAGGCCATAGCCTGGCGTGATCTGTACCCGGTCTTCCCGGCTGACTCCTACCATGGCAAAACAGCGGGCCATCATCATCGCCCAATCCGAAACATCCTTGGCGGTATATGGGATAATAACAGGTTTACCAGTGGTACCAGAGGAAGAATGGATCCGAACCACCTCCCGGTCTGGTACAGCCTGTATCCCTAAGGGATAGGCCTTCCGCAGGTCATCCTTGGTGGTGAAAGGAAATTTAGCCAAGTCCGCCAAGGAATTAAAGTCCTTCGGCGACAACCCCGCTGACTGGAACTTGCGCTGATAAAATGGACTTGACTGCGCTAACCGTTCCAGGAGGGCCCGTAAGGCCTTGGTGGTATACTCCCGTGCCTCCGCCTCCTGCAAGGCAATGTAGTCATGGTTGTCAAAGGTGTACTGTTCCAGGCTTACTACTTGACCGGACATCTCAACTACCTCCTCTAAGCTTTAAACAAGCTCTGCTCGGACTATGACTCTATGGGGGCTGTTTTGCCCCCTAACCCCCCAGGGGATTTGTAACATTGAATTTTGGGCCAGCCTTTGGGGTATGTGGGAGGTGACTACCCGTCCCTCCCACACCCTCCAGGGCCAAAGGACCGGACTGTTCCGGTCGCCATTTTAAACGTTTTGTAAGGATGCCTTTGGGGCGGACCCTCTCTGGGCCAGCCTTTGGGGTATGTGGGAGGCGACTACCCGTCCCTCCCACACCCTCCAGGGCCAAAGGGGGTAGTCGGACCCCCTTTGGAATCCACCGACTTGGAACCTAGGTTCCAAGACCTCCTAATTCATCCGGGGTTCTTGAACGTCGCCGCCCTCCCTGGCCTTCTGCCCGCCCGGAAGAAGGCCTGTTGCGGGCGACCTCAACGTTCATCCTTGAACTAATTCGGCGCTTACCGGCTTCCTTGGCCGGTATTGCGGGGGCAATTCTGTAAGCTATACCCCCCCCGGATAAATCGGATGTAGACAACGTCACGTTTCGTTGTAACTTATCGAGCATCCCCGTCAGGATGACGGGTGGTACCTTGCCGAATTGGTTGGGCAATACTTCTTCGAATCCACTCGCGGTGTCAGACGCCCGCAGCACCCATGCCCAGTTCGAAGGCGCGCTTGTTCACATCCAGCACCTTCGCCGGGATCATCGCCAACAACGTCTCCAGCAACACCTCCGGGCCAAAGGGCAGGATGCCCAGTCCGGCCGCAGCGCCCAGCATCACCACATTCACAGTCTTGATATTGCCCGCTTCAACAGCCAGTTCCGTCCCAGGCACAAACTTGACCCCTGGCGCCTTCTCCTGAAGAAAACGGCGCATTTCCGCTTCATCATACCGCGACTTGCCCAGCGTAACAGTGACCGGATGGATGGCCGCCGTATTCACCAGGGCTACACCACCGGGCTTAAGAATACCCAAGCTCCGCACCGCCTCCGCCGGCTCAAAGGCCAGCATCAGATCCGCGCCGCCTGCTGGGATTAAGGGGCCAAAATCCGGCTGCCCAATCCGGACATGACTCTGGACCGACCCTTCCCGCTGGGCCATACCGATATTCTCCGCCGTCCGCGCCGCTAACCCCTGGGCCACCGCCGCCTGGGCCAAAACCCGGGACGCCAGGACCGTCCCCTGCCCGCCGACACCGGCAATAATAATACTAAAGCCACTCATAGCGCCACCTCCCCGATGGCCCCCACCGGGCAAACCTGCGCACAGAGGCCGCACCCATAACAAGTGGCGTGAATCTGTGGTTTCTCCGCCTTCGCCATGGCGGGACACCCCAGCTCCCTCAGGCATCTCCCACAGTTGATACATTTATCCTCATCCACGGCATAAACCGATGTCTTCTTAAACAACGCAATACACGGCCGTTCCATAATCACCACAGCCGGGCCAGCAAAGGCAATCGCCTCTTTAATTGCTGCCACCGCATCCTTCAGGTTAAAGGGATCGGCCTTCCGAACAAACTCCACGCCGCACCCGCGGACCAGATCCTCAATGCTAATGGGCTGGACCGCCTCGCCCATGGCCGTCTTCCCAATCCCCGGGTGGGGCTGGTGGCCGGTCATGGCTGTCGTGCTGTTGTCCAGAATGATCAGTTTCATTGGGATCCGGTTATAAACTGCATTCAACAGCCCCGGCACCCCAGTATGGAAGAAGGTGCTGTCACCAATAAACGCCAGATGGGTCCGGCCGGGCTCCGCCAACTGCAAGCCGGAGGCCACGGTGATCCCTGCCCCCATACACAGGCAAGTGTCCAACATGGACAGGGGCGGAGCATTGCCCAGGGTGTAACAGCCAATATCACCGGAAAAGACCGCATCCAGCCCCTTAGTTGCCTGCTTTGCCGCATAAAAGGACGCCCGGTGGGGACATCCGGCACAGAGTACCGGCGGACGTACCGGCAACTCTGGCAGCTCAGCCGCAGGCGCACTCTCCAACTGCACAGCGTCATCCCCTTGGCTCACCCGCTGCAGCGCCTGCAGTACCATCCCCACGTTATACTCACCGGCATAGGGCAGGTGCCCGGTGCGCTTACCATAGATCGGCAAAACCCGCCCAGCGGCAAAGGCCACCTGCTTTATTCCTTCCTCCAAGACCGGGTCCAACTCCTCCACCACCAAAACCGCATCCACCCGGTCCAAAAACTCCCGTATCTTCCGTTCGGGCAAGGGGTAGGGCGTGCCAATCTTGAGGATGGTAGCGTCCACCCCGCTTTGCGCCACCGCTTCCCGGACATACAAGTAAGAAACGCCGGAGGTCACAATTCCCAGCCGCCCGCCGGGTAAAACAAAGTTCCAGGGCGCAGCGGAAAACTCTTCGCTCAAAAGCTCCCGTTGCTGTTCCAACCATTGATGACGTTGGTAAGAAAGCCGTGGAAAAATCACCCAGCGGGGGTCCTTCTGAAAACCCGGCGCCGTCTGGACTTTGCCTGGCCTCAACTCTCCCAGCTCCACCCCGGCACAAGCATGACAGACCCGGGTGGTCGGGCGGAGAAACACCGCCATCCCGTGGCGATGGGAGAGTTCAAAGGCGGCAACGGTCATGGCCCGCGCCTCTTCCGGAGTGGCGGGGTCAAAAACCGGCAACTTGGCAAACTTAGCAAAGGTCCGGGTATCCTGCTCCGTCTGGGAAGAATGGGGCCCCGGGTCATCGGCCACCACCACCACCAATGCCCCTTGCACACCGAGATAGGCCAGGCTCATCAACGGGTCAGCCGCCACATTCAGACCAACTTGCTTCATGGCCACCAGGGCTTTGGCGCCGGCGTATGCTGCACCCCCCGCAATCTCCATGGCCACCTTTTCATTGACCGACCACTCCGCATAAAAGCCATATTCCTTAGCCTTCGTCGCCAGGGTCCCCAGGACTTCCGAGGAAGGAGTTCCCGGGTAGGCAGTGGCAATATTGACGCCAGCTTCCACAGCCCCCAGGGCAATGGCCTCATTTCCCATCAACAGTTGTTTCGGCAATCCCATGTCACCTCTTGTCTTCCCCAGGTCAATCCCGCAGAAACCTATTTCTGCAAATGAACTATAGAATCTTCGAGATCGAAGGCTAAATTCCTTTTGTTTTAATAAAAATCACTGCAACAAACATAACTCCCACGATCAGCAAAAAAGAAGAATCCCTGCCGGCAAATCTGGTCCGGTGCAGTTGTGACCTGGTTCCGCTGGCAAAGCCCCTGGTTTCCATGGAAATGGCCATCCGTTGCGCCTTTCGGACAGAGCTAATCAGCAACGGTACAGCCAGCGGCGCTAAAGCAACGACCTTCCGAAATGGATTCCGGCCTTCACCGGTATAGCCCCTGGAACGCTGGGCCATGGCAATTTGGTCCATCTCCCTCAAAAAGGTGGGAATAAACCGCAGGGAAGTCACGAACATAAAAGCATAGATATAGGGAACCCTCAATTTCTCCACCAATGTTACCACCAGGTCCTTAACGGCCGTCGTCGCTAGCAGCACAGGAAAACTGGCAGCCATCACCACCATACGGCAGGACAACTCAATACTGGACCGCAGGCCCACATCGGTAATCCGACCCAATCCGGTTCCCGGCAACAAAGTCAGGAGGGTCTGCCCCTCTTGGATAAAGAAGACGCGAAAAACCGTAAATAAACCCGCCATCAGAAAGAGCGCCTTAAAGGCCGGGAGAGTTTCCCGCAAGACCCGGCCGAGGCCTGCCACAAGCAGGACAGAAAGGAACAACAGCGCCTGACCCATCAGGTCAGTGAACATAAACGACATGGTAACAACAGACAAGGACCAGATCAGTTTCGTGATGGGGTGCAGGGCATGGATGGGCGATTCCCTATGGACATACTCAGCCACACCGGTCATGGGCCACCCCTCCCCAGCCAACAATAGCCTCATAGGCTTCTTCCACACTCAATACCCGTCCCAGGGGGCTGTTCTCCCCAAACATCAACGCAAGACGGACAATTTGGGGCGGCAACAAACCAGTCGCTGTCAAGAGCTCCGGCCGGTAAAAAACCTCCCTGACCGGACCATCAACCACCACCCGCCCCTGTCGCAAGAGGATGATCCGCCGGGCATAGCGGGCCACCAATTCCATATCATGGGTGACAAAAATTATGGTGTGCCCTGCTTCATTCAATTCCCGGACCATCTCCATAATTTCAATGCTCTCCCGGTAATCCTGGCCGGTTGTGGGTTCATCCAAGACCAAGATCTCCGGGCGCATTGACAGGAGTGAAGCAAAAGCCACCCGTTGGCGCTGGCCTTTACTGAGAAAAACCGGGTTTTCATCCAACACCGCGGTCAACCCCACTGCCTCCGCTGCCTGCAAGATTCGGGCTTCAACCTCCTCGTCGGGCAAGCCCAGGTTTTTGGGGCCAAAGGCAATCTCCTGCCGGACTGACGGCAAAAAGATCTGGTGGTCCGGGTTTTGAAAGAGAAACCCCACTTTTTGGGCAAGTTTAGCCGTCTTGACCCGGGAGGTATCCATCCCGGCAATTTTCACCACACCGCTGGTAGGTTTTAATAACCCATTCAGCTGTTTTAAGAAGGTGGTTTTCCCGGCGCCGTTTTGGCCGATCAAAGCCACAAATTCCCCGCGCTTGATGGAGATGTTCAAACCGGCCAACACTGTTTGACCGGAGGGATAAGCATACCACAGGTTTTGCATCTCAATCATCCGTCCGTTCAACCTCCCACCAGTCCCGCCAGGCCACGAAAGGCTTCCTCCACCGTCAGGGGAAGCTCCCCACCAAGCAAACCTGCTTGGCGCAGACGATGGGCCAAACGGCCTACAGGCGGCACGCACAATCCGATCTCATCCAATAGTTCCGGCTGCGCCAACACTTGGCGGGGAGGCAGATCTGCCCAGACTCTGCCTTGGTCCATAATTACCAGACGGTTGACATGTTCCATTAGCACATCCAGCTTTTGTTCCACCACAACCACGGTAATCCCCAGGTCCCGGTTTAAATGGCGCAGCACCTTGAAAACCTCGTCAGTCCCGACGGGATCCAACTCGGAGGTGGGTTCATCCAGGAGCAATACACGGGGACGCAAGGCAATGGCCGCCGCAATGGCCACCCTCTGTTTTTGCCCGCCGGACAACTGTGCAGTCGAACGGTATCTAAGTGACTCGATCCCTGTCATCTTTAAAGCCCAGGCAATCCGCTCCTCCATCTCTGCCGGAGGGATGTTCAGGTTCTCTAAGCCAAAGGCCAGTTCTTCCTCGACCGTCATGGCAACAATCTGCGCCTCCGGATCCTCAAAAACACTGCCGATGCTCCGGGCCAAATCACGGCAGGATGTCTCGAAAGTATCAACGCCTTGGAAACGCACGGACCCAACCACTTCCCCCTCCTGAAAATGGGGGATGATCCCGTTTATGCATAAGAGCAAAGTGGATTTACCGGCTCCGGCAGGCCCGGTGATCCCGACAAACTCCCCCTGGCCGATGGCCAAATCCACCCGGGATAAAGCGGCTTTTTGCGCACCGGGATAGGTAAAGCTCAGTCCTTCGATTTTAATCAGAGAGTTCATCATGGCCCTCCTTAACAGGCTACTTTGTCTTCCCCAACGCCGCTTTTAAGGGCTGATAAAGGATCCCGGCCAGCACCGCATTGACCGCAGCCGTGACCAGAACAACATAGGTCAGGTATGAAAAGACTGCTCCACTCGTTCCTTTCAAAAAGATAATGGCCATAAAGATCAGGGCATAGGTAAAACCGCTGGCCAGCGTAGCCAAGAATGTCACAAAAGCCGGCCGGAGGAACCTAAATATTCCTGTATCCGAACCAATGCCGGCCAACATCGCCGCCACCATTACTCCCACGGGTTCACTGACCACATTCAAATAGGGAAAAGCCGAGGCAGTCGTCACCTGGCAAAGGGCGGCGGAGACCAGCCCAATCCCCAATAACGACCAGAATTTCGGCCGGATTAACAAAACCGCTAAACAATACATCCCAATGAGCAGGTTAGGCGTGATCAGCCCCAACTTGATCGGATTTGTCATCCGCAACACAGCGCCCACAGCCAACAATACCGCCACCACTGCCACATCTAAAGCATTCATGCCTTTCTTCGCCACTCGTCTCACCTGTGTCTCCATGCTCAACTCTCCTCTTTTTGTTCTGTTTTTCCCCGCCCGACAAGCTATTTCGGACAAAACAAAAACAACCGGACGAACTGCCCGGTTGTTCTTAACAACCACTCAGCCTCGTCTCGTCTCATGCTCAACTATTCCCTCAAATCTCAGCTCAAACTCTACTCAATCAAGTTATTTCCGAAACTGCTCCGGATACTGTCAATTAAATATAGTATAACAGAATCTGCCGGGAAATGTCAATGGTTGACAGGCCCTGCCCAAAGGCCCGGAAATGGTTAACCTTAAAACTCCTCCCAATGGAGCATGGATGCCACCGGCCGTTTTTCCTTGGGATTACGCTCCGCGGGATAGCCCAGGGAGATCAGGGAGACCAACTTATAGCCGTCGGGCACACCCAACAGCCTTTGGACCTCCTGTGCATACTCCTTCTTATCGCCCGCAATCCAACAAGCGCCCAGGCCCAAGGCCTCCGCGGCCAGGAGCAAATAAGTGGTGGCTGCACTGCCGTCCTCCAGATAATACTTGGTCTCCCGGCAAAAAACGGCGATACAGGCCCCGGCGCCAGCGATAAACCGGCCGTGGTCGGTCAGATCCGCCAACTTTTGCAACCCCTCTTTCCGGGTTACAACAACAAACTCCCAAGGCTGCTCATTACGGGCCGTCGGTGCAAACCGGGCCGCATCAATTAACTGCTCCAGCTTCTCCCGTTCCACCGGTCGCTCCGTATACCGGCGGACACTGGTTCGTTCTTTCAGCAAGGCCAAACCCATAAAAATTCCTCCTTTATCTGCGGTATACCACCATTTACTATATACTTTACCATGCCTGAAATTCCTTTCCTATCCGTCTTCTTCAGCCTTCTTGGGCGCAAACCCGTAAAACCATCCATGAATCGGTTAATTAAATGGGATGATTCTGCCGATAAAAAAATGAAGGAGCATGTTACCATCAGACCACCTTTTAACGGAGGGAGAGTTTATGGCTTTAAACATACTTTCATATTTGAAAAGATCCGCACCTACCCAAGAGCTCCGCATCAATCTCGCCCTCAAAGTAACAATCTTCATCACAGTTTCCATCTTTTTGGTGGCCTCAATAACTGCTGCTATTATTTTAAATCATAACTACAGAACAATAATAAGGCAGATCAAAGGCCAGCTACTTTCCGCCGCGTCAACCACCGCCCTTACCCTTGATACCGAGCAGTTGCTATCTGTGCGCAACCAGGGCGATGAAAACAGCAGCGCCTATAAGAATCTGCAAAAGCACCTGCAAAACATGATCGCTGCCAGTAACGGGCAGTTTAAGTATATATATGTCATCGCCAAAGTCGGTGACAGCTACCAATATCTTATTGATACCACGCCTAGCAATCCACCTGACCATTCCCCCATCGGCATGCCCTTTAACATTCAAGCCTTCCCAAAAGCCCTGGCTGCTTTCGGCCAACCGGTCGTAGAAGACGAACCATCGTATGACCCCGAGGTCGGTGGTTTCTTCCAATCCGGCTATGCGCCCATATTGGACAGGCAAGGCAACGTCCTGGGAATAGTGGGGGTTGACATGGATGTTTCCGTTCTCCAACAAAACCGAGCAAAGGTCATCAAAACAGCGGGCTTAACTTTGCTGGCTTCCTTACTGCTGGCAGTACTGCTGGGGATTGCCTGCGCCCACTACTTCACAGAACCCATCCTCATCCTCACCAAAGCCACCCAAAAAATCATGGACGGGGACTTTTCCCAAACAGTGAATATCAGGCGCCATGACGAACTGGGCTTGCTTGCCAAGTCCTTCAACGCCATGACCGCCGGCCTGCGTTCCTCCAGGGAAAGCCTCCAACAGTCCAAGGAAAAACTGGAGTCGGAGGTTCACCGCCGCACCATCGAATTAACCCGGATCAACCGGGAGATCAGGGATATTTTAGACCACATCGACGAGATTATTTTCACCATCAACCCCGATTTCATCCTTTACTCCCAGTATTCCCGCAAAGCCACAGAACTCTTCGGATCCAAGGAATTCGCCGGCATGAACCTGTTGGACCTCCTTTTCCCCGATGAAAACCAAAAACAAGACAAAGAGAACCTTGCCTCCTGGCTTAATCTGGGCTTTTCACCGGATCAGATCATGGGTTGGAGCGACATCGAAGCCCTGCAACCGGTGACGGAATTGACCTGCACCACTCCAGACGGCAAGAAAAAGCACCTCAGTCTCAGTTTTCGGCCAATCCTGGACAAACACTCGGAAGAGGGTCACAGACCGGAGGCAAAAATGATGGTCATCCTCCAAGACCTAACAGAAAAACACAAGCTGCAGATGGCCATGGAACAAAAGGAGCAGGAATACAAGGACAACATCAACCAGATTGTGGAGATCATCAAACTAGATCAGGACCTTTTCTGCAATTTTATTAATGAATGTCAGGAACACATCGCTGCCTTTGAGCCCAAACTCATCCAACTCCAAAAAGAACCTGATAATACCGAACTCATCGCCGATCTCTTCCGGATCATGCACACCATCAAGGGCAACGCGCGGTTCTTCAAACTGAACCGTATTGCCGAGGAGGCCCACCAATTTGAAGAAGTCTTTTCCTGTCTGCAAGCAGGCACCCGGTTTCTCACCGATGAGCTGCTAAATGAGTTGTTTGCCAAATTGGACAGGTTCAACGCCATCTTCAAGGAGACCATGGAGATTTATAACCGTATTGCCAAGGGGAAGAACTTGGACACCGGTAAAACCCGCTCCAAACACCGGACCCAGGAAGAATGCGAAACCATCCGTATTCGCATTGAGGATCTTAACCATATCGTCAGTCTCATCCAAGCCGCCGAAGAACTTGCCATGGACCAAAAGAATAATTCCCAAAATAACCAGGATATTTATGGATCAATCCAGAATATACTCAAAGAGACCCAGACCACCCTGGAGACCTTACGCAAAGTACCGCTGGGGAAACTTTTCGCCCGCTTTCCCCGGATGGTCCGGGATATCAGCCTGGAACTGGGCAAAAAAACAGCTCTGATTATTGAGGGAGAATCCATCGTCCTCGATAAGGTGATCTTCGAAAGGGTCGGCGATCCCATTATTCACGTTTTGCGAAATGCCGTTGACCATGGCATTGAACGGCCAGAAGACCGGATCGCCAAAGGTAAACCCGAAGAAGGAACAATTACTTTGAAAGCCGAATTAATCCAATCCGAACTGGTAATCACCGTTACAGACGATGGCAAGGGCATCGATCCAGCGGCCATTAAGAAAAAAGCCTTGGAAAAAGGGCTAATCACCGTCCAGCAAGCAGAGACCCTCTCTGACGAAGAAGCAATCCACCTCATCTTTCTCCCAGGCTTTAGCACCAATGATTACATCACCCGGGTCTCCGGCCGAGGTGTCGGGATGGATGTGGTCAAGACCGTGATCGAGGATGATCTTCACGGATGGGTTGATTTAAACAGCCGCTTAAACCAGGGTCTTACCGTCACGCTTCATGTTCCCTTGCCTGAGGACAACAGGGCAACGGAGACAAAAACCAATTAACCGGAGGTTCAAGGATGGCCAGGATAATGATTGTTGACGATTCCGGGATGATGCGGTCGCTTCTGCGCCTAATTTTAGAAAAAGCCGGTCACACGGTGGTGGCGGAGGCAGCAACAGGAAAGGAAGCCTATCTGGAATACAGCACCCACCGCCCGGATCTGGTAACAATGGACATCACTATGCCTACCTGGAACGGGATTGAAACGATCCGGAGCATCCGGGCGGACTTCCCGGAAGCCAAAATCATCGTTGTCAGTTCCATCGGGCAAAAAATGAAGGTAATTGAAGCCGTGCAAAGCGGCGCCAAACACTATATTATCAAGCCCTTTACCAGTGAAAAAGTGATCCAAGTGGTCAATGATGTATTAAAGAACGGCTAACCAAAGAAAAAACAAGCGCGCATCCTAATGCGCGCTTGTTTTTTGCCTTCCTCTGTCCTATTCCGCTTGTTCCACAACCAGCATAAATTCAGAACTTCGTCCCAGTTCATCCTGGCAGACTACCCGGTGTTTCCCCACTTCGGGAATATAGAAGAGTCGCTCGCCCGGCTTGACCGTTCCCAACAACCGGCCATCAATGAACCAGTAAAGCTTTTGAATATCCGTCCCTGCGGAGGCTTCCAGGCAGATCTTTTGGTACTCCGGGGGGATCCCCTCCCGCAACCGGTATTGACAATCCTGGGAAGGCGACCGGATGACGGGCGGCGCCCCCGGCGTCAAGCCCTGCCAATCCGGCAGCAATGGGGGAAGCCGCTCAATCAGCGTACCGAGGCTCTCCAGCCAAGAGCCCACCCGGGCAGGCCATTGGATGAATACCTTGGTATATGAGGGACGGCTGCCGGCATACCTAGGCGGTAGCCGGTAACCGGTGCTCTTGTCAATCTCCACCGCTCGGTGAAATTCACAAACTACCCGGGGGGACCGGTCGAGCAAATACAGCTCTTCAATCAATGTGGGGCAGTAAGGGCCTGGTTCCTGCCCGCTCAAACTACAGACCTCCCGGACTTCTACCGACGTTGGTCGTTTGAACCAGGGAATCTGCCGGCCCCGGCAGATATTGTTCATCAGTTCAAATAAGATGGGCGCCGCCACCTCTGCACCCACCAAATCCCGGGCTCCTTCGCCGGAGAAATTGCCCACCCAAACGCCCACGGTTACCCAGGGGTTATATCCTATGCTCCAAGCATCCCGGTGACCATAGGAGGTCCCCGTCTTCCACGCCACCCGCGGCAGGGAGGTAAACTCCCAGCACGCCGGGAGATCCGGCCGTTGCAAGCCGGTCAGCACATCCGTAATCAAATATGCGGTCCCTTCATCCAGCAGGCGAACGCCCGCCCCTTGCGGCTGCTTCATGTTGCCCCGCGGCGGGATGTATTCGCCACCCCCGGCCAGCATGGAATACAAGGCGGTCAGGTCCAGCAAGCTGATCTCACAGCCGCCGATGGCCATGGACAACCCGTAATTATCCCGGGACCGCAAATGGTCCACACCCGCCCGATGCAATAGTTGGTATAGGCCATTCTCGCCCAAGGCATGCTCCAGTGCAATGGCTGGCAGGTTCAGCGAACGCTCCAAAGCCGCCCGGGCGGTAACGATCCCGCTGTAGGTCCGGTCATAATTCTCTGGCGCGTAGCCCGAAAAATCTCTGGGCACATCCTCTACATAATGGGCGGGGGAAATCAGTCCATACTCCATTGCCAGCGCAAAAATGAAGGGTTTCAACGCCGAGCCTGGCGAACGGGGGGCGCGGGCGCCGTTAACCTGACCCGCATGTAGCCGATCGTTAAAATCAACCGAGCCTACCAAGGCCAAAATTTCATGGGTCCGGTTATCCAATACAACAATGGCACCGTTGGTGATATTCGAAGCTTTCCACCGGTTAAGATGCAAGCGGAGCAAATCCTCAGCCACTGCTTGGATCCGGCTGTCCACTGTCGAATAGATCCGGGCTTCACCACTGTTGGCCAACCAAAGGTCCCGGCAGAAGTGGGGCGCTTTTCGGGGTAGGCGTTGCCGGGCCGTAGGGACCTCCTCAGCCAGGGCTTCTCGGTAAGCCTGTTCTGTAATGAGTTTCTGCCGGCGCAGCCGGGCGAGCACCCGGTCCCGGGCGGCCCGGGCCTTTTCCGGGCTGACATCGGGCCGGAAAGCCGTGGGCGAGTTGGGTAGCGCCGTAAGGAGCACCGCTTCCCCTAGGCTCAATTGGGAAGGTTCTTTGCCAAAATAGAGCCAGGAGGCGGCGGCCACACCCTCAATATTTCCGCCGTAGGGGGCCATGTTGAAATAAAACTCCAACAACTGCCGTTTACTGTAGCGCAGTTCCAGTTGGCAGGCACGCAACACCTCAATTACCTTTGCCCGGACGGTCCGGGGTTTTGGCTCCATCATCCGGGCAATCTGCATTGTAAGCGTAGACCCGCCGGAGATGACCCGCCGCGAAGTAAGGTTTTGCACCGCCGCCCGGCCCATGGCCAGGGGATTCACCCCCGCGTGCCAGTAAAACCAACGGTCTTCGAAGGCCAGCAAGGATTTGGGCAAATGGGGTGACACCTCATCAAGGGACGTTTGAATGCGCCACATCCCATCCTTGGCGATAAAAGCATGCAACAACTGGCCTTTGCGGTCAAAAACCAGCGTCGAAGAGGGCCGCCGCAAGGCCTGCTCCGGCAGGGGAATCACCCAAGCCAGCCCTTTCAGGAACAAGTACACGCCTAGCCAAAAAACGGCTAAAGCCATAACCCACCAGTATCTTTGGGGGAGGAATCTTTTCACCTTGCGAACACAGGCGGCACACCATGGTTTAATCTTACCGACCAACACCTGCAACAGCAGAGCCTCCCTACTGAAGAAGACTTCCTGCCCGCCGGAGCCTCTCCGTCCGCCCGGCGCCGGAATTCCCCTTATTTCTCGATGACCATCTTCCCGCCCGAAGCCAGGCTGGTTACCTCCGGTTCATACATGCACTCGGCTTTAATGGGCGGCACCACAAAAGTACCGCAGGAGACCGCCCGGACCGCGTAATAGAAGTACTTGGTCCCCGCTTCATCAAAGTTGGCGAAAAGTAGGATCCGGTCATCGCGGATATCAATATACTTGGGTTCAAACTGGTCACTGTCCAGCCAATCCACTCTGGCGCTGGTGGCCAGGCGGGGATTTTCGATCTCCAAGCCCGTCGGCAGCAGGTCAACAATGGCCACATTCTCCACATTGTCCTCCGCCGTCTTCACCATAACCCGGGCGACCAGGAGATCTCCTTGTTTTACCCGGTTCAAATCTACCCGATGCCCGCGACGGTCAAAGAATTCCCGGCGCACCACAATCCCGTTGTCGACATGGGGGACCGGTGTCAGGGATACCCCAGCCGTTTCCGCGTAATAGTAACAAGTCCCTTCACCTTTAATCGCCACTGTTACCTGGCCCCGGCCCAAGCGGGGATCGGTCACGCGTTTCGGGCCTTTACTGTCAAAGGTGGCTATGGTCTTGCCGTCCACCGCAATTACCCCAGTATAGTTGGCGCTTGCCTGCTTTTTATAGATTTTGCCCAAGGCCATAAAGGCAAAGGCATTTTCCTGGGTTGTTCCCCACCAACCAGCCTTTGCTTGTCCGGTCAGGCGTTTGACCAGTTTGGGCACAGACGGATTGTCGGGATCAATATCCGCCAAGACGTTCAGGATAATGGCGTCGGTCCGGACCTGGGAATTAAAGTTGCCGCCCGTCTCCCGCCGCAGATCGGCCGGGGCGAAGGTATTGGGCAACAACTCCCGGGCGCTCTTCCGATCACCCGCATAGTAGTACGCAGCCGCCAACTGGGCCCGGGCATCAGGAGTAAGGTCTTGCAACCGCTGGTTTTTAATGTAGGCCAGATTGCTGGTCTGGGCATCACCGGCCAAACTTAATACATAGAGAGCATAAACCCGCCGCTGCAACTCCCATTTGCCGTCCACCCGCTGGCGTGCCAGTTGGCGAAGGTAATCCAGCATGCGGTCGTAGGTCCGGTCGGGAACGATATAACCGGCTTTTCTGGCTTCCACCAGGAAATTGGCGGCATAGATCGACCCCCACACACTTTCCCAGTCCGTGCCGGGCCAATAAGCGAACCCCCCGCTTCGCAACTGCATGGCGCAGAGTTTTTCGATCCCCTTGTTAACAAAGGGCTCCGCCTTACCTTCCGGGAAGAGCTCCGGATTGGTGGCCTTGGCCAGATCATCAAAGTATAACAGAGGAAAGATCTTTGAAGTGGTCTGTTCCACGCAACCGTAGGGGTAACCAAGGAGATATTTCAGGCTCCCCGCATACTTTAGACCGGGCAGCGGGGACAAGGTGATGGCAAAATGTTCCGTACCGGCCAGCCACTGCTGGCGCAAATCCAGCACCAGGGGCTCCTCTGCCTTGATCCCGCCAGTAAACGTCTTGACGGTCTGCGGCTGGGGCGGTCGTACCGCCAGTTCCGTTGTTTCCGTAACAGTAACTCCGTTAAGTTTCCCTTCGAGGATAAACTGGCATTTCCCCGCAGACTCTCCAGCCACAACGGCGAAGTGGGCCACCCGTTCTTTTTGGTTGGCCACTGTAAACTTCTTTTGGTCATGGCCGTCAATAGTCACCGGGCCTTTGGCCATCAGCTTCAATTCCACCGTCCCGTCACCGCCGGTCCCGTTAAAGACTGATACAGGGATCACAAAGCGGTCGCCCGGCGCCACAAAGCGGGGGAAGGTTGAGGTCAAAACTACGGGCTCTCTGACCAGCACCTTTTTCGTGGCAGAACCAAAGCTGTCACCGCTGATGCCCACAGCCATCAAGCGTAGTGTCCCATTGAAGGCCGGTACATCCAATTTAATTTTGGCGCGGCCTTTCATATCCAACTTAACCAAACCGGACCAGAGGGAAACGGGTTTAACCCGCCGCGCAGAGATGGGGTTCAGGTTCCGCCGCCGGACGCCCTCCATTTCACCATCGCCGCCGGTCCCCTCACTGGTTTGCACCGGCTTAACCTCAGGCAAAAGCATGCCATAAAGGTCGTAGCTTTCTATGCCGAGGGAACGCTTCCCGTAAAAGAAATCCATCAAATCAGGGGTTTTAAAGTCGGTAAGCTGCAAAATCCCCTCGTCCACTGCCGCCAGGGTCAGGTAAGTGGACCCGCCGCCCGCCGGTCCCTTAACCTCGACCTCCAGGGTACGGCCGGGACGCATCTCCTCCGGTGCTTGAATGGACAGATCCAGCCGTTTGGCGCTGCAATCCAACGTCAGGGGGATCGTGCCAAAGGCACGGGCCGGGGCGCGTTTATCCAACTTTTTAATATTCCTGATTAAGTGCACGGAAACGTAGACATTGGGTTTATAGTGCTCCCGCACACGAATAGCCACCATGCCGGTGTTCTCTTTGAGTTCCACCACTTGCATGTCGTAGATCTTTTCCCGTTCCACCGTCACTAGAGCCCGGCCGGAGAAGGGCGCTTTAATCTGAACATAGGCCGTCTCCCCGGGATGGTAGGATTTTTTATTCGTGTCCAGTTCAATCCGGTCGGGGTGGTCCATGGCCCACGGCGCGTAACCCCAGCCGGAGGCGTAAAATCCGTAGGAGCTCCGCGCCCCGGTTTTCCGGTCAATGAAAACCAGTTTATAGCAGCCCCAATCCGTCGGACGGTGATCATAGGAGCCCCTTCCGCCGGTCAAAACCACCTTTGCCGTATCAATCTTTTCTTCTTCCCGTTCGGAATGATAAGTATAATGGCCGTCGCTGTCCCGGCGATAGATGGAGTTCCAGGTCACAGAGTAAAGTTCCACATCCAGTTCGGTATCGCCCAAGGGTTTACCCTCGGGGTCCAGCTCCACCAGGTCAATGGTGTAAACCTCACCCACCTTGGCGTAATCCTCTCCCCTGGGGCGCAGACCGATATATGCCCGGCGCGGATGAAACTCCGCCACTTTGTAACTGCTCACCGCCCGTCCTCCGTCCTCTGTCACGGTGGCCTGGAAGATGGCGCGGATCATACCCGACGGATTGACGGTATCAGGAAAATTGAAGGCAAACTCCGCCCGCCCCTGCAGATCCAACTCACCTTGGCCCACGACCTCCTCCACCACACGGAAGTCTTTACCCGGTTCACCAAAGGTATAACTCCGATAATCCGGCGGGCTAAAGGGTACTCCCTCCAGCCGGACGGCAACGTCCACCCGCCGTCCGGTAGCCGGCGGCCCAAAGAGATTAACCCCGGTTACAGTGATCTTGGCGGTATCGCCCCGCTGGTAACTCTCCTTATCCAGCGCAGTTTCCACTTTAATCCGGTCCGGCATAAACTCTTCAACATTAAAGGCGGTATTGCCAATGGCTTCCTTGGCCACATACAATGCAGCCGTATAACGACCGGTCCGGGCATAATCAGGAAATTCCAGCTTAAACTGGCATATACCCTCCTGCTTGGTATTGGAGAGGTACTCCCGGAAGACCATCCCGTCGGGACCCGTCACCGTAAGCCGGACCGGGAATTCCGGCGGCACCGACGTGTTAACCCCACGCACCACCGCTACAAGATTTGCCTCCTCACCCGGCCGGTAAACGCCACGGTCCGTATATAGAAAGGCTTCATAACCCTCGGTCAGATTGGGCCGTCCTTCCACGGCAAAGTCGGTCTTACTAATGTGCCCGTCCTTTAGATTGACAAAGGAGAAGTCATCCCCGTTCTCCGCCACAATCAGGTAAGACCGGAATTCCTTGAGTTCCCGGCGCAATCCGCTGAACCGGACCAGGCCCAGGCTGTCTGTAATCCCGGAGGCAAGCTCCTGGTTATTATAACTAACTAGGGAAACCCGGGTACCAGGTTTCGGCGCTAATGTGTCCAGAGAATTCACCCAGACCACCACTTCATCTTCACCAAACTTGGCCAAAATCCCCAGGTCAGTCACAATAACCACCTTGGAGCTGCTACGCCAACGGTGTTCCGGGTCGCAAACGGTTATTTGGAAGATCCCCCGCCGCTTGTCCGCCAGGAATTCCCGCAGGTTCAGAGGAGTTGTGACAAATTCATTCTCCACGTTGGCAATGGCAATCTTCCGCTGCTCCAGCACTTTACCGAAACGATCCAACTGATAGCTGTAAACCCGGCCGTTTCCATTCAGCTGATGGAGATAGGCAGCGATATTATTGGCATAAATCTTGGCAATCTCCACTTCAACCTCGGCGATATTAACCGTTTCCAATCCGATGTTGAGATTGCCCCGGCTTGATAAGTAGCGGCCAGGCGCATTAAAGCTAACGCTGGGTTCCAAATCGGGGAAGGTCACCGCATCCCGGTAATCCCGGGTGAGCGGTTTACCGTTCAATGAAGGCAGCCCCTTGGCTACAAGCACTTCATAACGGCGGCCCGGCTTAAACCCATCGCCACGTAAGGAAACCGTCTCCCCGTCTACGCTTATCCGGTATTTTACCGCCGGCTTTACCGTAATAAAATCGGCCACTGCCTCCGGGTCCGGCGGTTCGGAAAAGCGGATCAGGATGGCATTCGGGCTGTTATCCGCATCCACCGTAACATCATTAACTGCCAAAGCTTTCTTCTGGTGAAAATCCAGGGTTTTCTCGAAACCCTCTTTCAGACCAATACTACCGCCGGAGCACCGGAGGGTGGGCAGGATCTTGAAATTAATTTTCCGATCGCTGTCTTCACGCTGCAAAAGGCCGCTGGTGATAATGGCCTCCCGACCGCCGTTGGCCATCCGCACCGTAAACTTGATGGGTTTACCGGTATCAGCAAAGGTCAGCAGAACATTTTTCTGGACGTCCTCCTTGGCCACGGGAAAGTTAAAAGTAACGCACGCCTGTAAGAGCAGGCCCTTACGGCGGGAAGGATTATAGATAAAATTCACATTGCCCTCAACAATACGAAAGCGTTCTGTAGTAAACTTCAACGTGTTCGGACCCACAAAGGTCTTCTTGAGCAAACCGGGCAAGTCTTTTGCGATCTCCACCGTATATGAGGTGGACGGCCGGAAGGCTACTTCAGGATAGAAGCGAAGCCGGGATGGGGTTTCCCACTGAATTTTACCGGGAACCTCCGGTACGAACTTGATCTGGTTTGATGTCATGTACTTCCCCACGCGGCTTTTGGGCACAACGTCTGAGGAAAAGATGAACAGCAGATTGGATTTGGTCGGAACTTCTCTGCCGGGCTCCATCCGGACCAGCCGAACCGTGTTGTCGGCCAGCCCTTTGGACGAAACCGCCACACCGATCAACAGCACCGTTAAGGCAACCACGAAAATTTTCCGGTTTCTCATTGAACCGAAAAATTCATCAATATTCTTCCGCCGGCAGAACAACCCCATCGCACTTGCCCCCTTGTCTAATTTTTACAAACAGAAAATTCGCCATGTAACGTCGGAAACCTCCTTTGGTTAAATTATATTTTTCTTTGTGCAGTAAAGAAAATTGTTAGTTATCCACAGGTTGTGGGCAATTTTGTTGACATATTTTCAACCCCCCGGCATATCATAGATGAATTAGTAGTTAAACTAAATAAAAAACCGCCGCGGCCCAGAGCCGGGCGGCAAGGCAAATTCAACCTTAATCAGCAGGGATTTCCTCATTTATTTCCTCCTCGTTTACCACCTCCTTGACTTCTTGGTCCATTTCTTCCAGGGCCTCCTCCTGCTCTCCGGCAGGTTCTTCTCCACCGCCGGATAGTGATGCCGCCTCCGGTTCTTCCGTCTTGGCCTCCGCCGGTTCTTCCGCAAAGGCCAGCCAAGTCTCGGGCTTCATCTCAAACCAGTTCCAGAGGGAGCAGCCAACATAGTCTCTACTAAACTTCACAAATTCCCTGATCTCGACAGGGCTGACATTAAAGCCCTGCCCCACCGGGACCAGGGGTACAACGGAATCGCCAAACCCGTTGACCTTCATTTTGGCCCCCCAATCGTCCCACTCCTGCTTGGTCCGGTTCATCATGACTTTCGGGCTAAAACCGATGAGTTTCCAATAACACTGGGGCATCGAAGCATCACAGTATCTGCCGAATTCAATGTAGGGAAATTTCGGATGCTTCGAGATCAACGGAAAGGAGGAATAAGCGATAAAGGCGCCGGGGTGGGCCGCCCGGATGGCCTTCATATATGCCTCGGCCATCAGCGGCTTGCCCTCGTATTCCGCTTCCGCGTCAATGATCAGCCCGTCACAGCCCAGATCCAGAACATGATTGGCCACGGCCGCTTCATTCTGCGGGCTGTTCCCGTAGGCATAGACCCAGCCCAGGACCTTAAATCCCGCTTGTTGCAGTTCCCGGACGAGATTTAGCGTTAGTTGGCTCCACCAACTTAAACCATCGCCGCCTTTGATGGTAATCCACTGCAAACCGGCACTCCTCGCCCGGGCAATCACCCGGTCCAGGTTCCCGTCCTCCGCTTGGACCCAGCGCCAAATCCACATACCGCGCCCACCCACCACCTCTGCGGGCTGGGGCGACGGTTTGCGGGGCAGAGGCTCTCCGTTCTTGGGTTCCGCCTTGACCGGTTCTTCCTCCTCTGGCAGTTGCTCCGGCCTGTCATTGACCGGTGGCGGTTCCGGCGCCGGTGGTTTTTGGGGTGTTAATTCATTGTCACCTCCGGCTTGATCCTCCGACCCGGGTTCCGCCGGAACCTCCGGCTTCTTTGTCCCCTGATCCCCACCGGAATTACAGCCCATGACCCTGCGGAGAAAAAGCACAATCTTCTCCCAAAACCTTAAATTGTTACCAGCCATCTTCGGTACCTCCATACGTCAGTTTTTGCCGCTGGAAACATCGAGTCCGGCAATGCTTGCCTTTACATTAATATCGCCCGGCCGGGAGAATCATGCCATCAAAATTGCCGGACAGGGCCACAAACAAGCATATAAAAAAGGACGTTCAAACGTCCTTTTTTACCCATGATCTCGACCAATGACACCCCTCAACGGTAAACAATTGAGCAATACACAATATATCCTAGACACCCCAAGAGAAAGGCTATATATGATATTACCCGCCGTAACGCCGGTTTTAGCTTTTTCTTTTTTATCCTCTTTACCCCCCGGTCAGCCTCTTTGGGCAGGTCTGCCTCAGTCAAAAAATAAAAGGGTCTTTGGTAAAAATCCGCGGGGAAATCCCCCCGCCGGCCGCATCTTGCACAGTCCCACGAAGATGGATTGTGGGCAAAGTCATCTTTAAAATCCACGTGTTCACAATAGGAGCACCGTAAGGTGGTATGCTTATAATTGCATTTCGGGCAGATTAACAACCTCGTTGCATCAAAGTCACTGACATTGATATATAGCATTGTATCACACTCGATACATTTCCATCTTTCATATTGACTGCTCATATCCGTTTTACCCCCTTCTTATCCCCTTCGGGCCTACACTAACCATGAAGATTCGTTGCTTTAAACACCCATGGCGCAGTTCCTTTCCCGGACCTGGTACAGGAATGCCATATTTGCTATATATTTTAATATAATTATTTTTTTATTTATCAGAAATATTATATATTGCCACGCCTAATTTGACAACTGTTTTCCTTTCCCCGGCGGAAACAGGACTTATTCCCGTTGCTACCATGTTGTATAGCTACACAACCGCAAGCATAAAAAAAGCCCCCTTAAACGGGGGCATTGTTTAAATATCTCGAATTCTAGGTATTTTTTAACAAGGTCAGTCTGTGGTCATCCTGGTATTCAAAGGTAAAACCCTTCTCGAACACGTAAAGGCAGGCTTCCACCACATCACTCTCATAACACGTGCCCTTTTTATTTTTAATCTCCGCTAAGGCCTCCTTAATCCCCAGTGCCGGGCGGTATGGCCGGTGGGAGGACATGGCCTCCACCACATCGGCCACACTGATGATCTTCGCCTCCGGCAGGATCTCTTCACCCTGCAAACCAAAGGGGTAACCGCTGCCGTTGGTCCGCTCGTGGTGTTGGGCCACGATCTGTGCAATAGGCCAGGGAAATTCAATGGTTTTTAAGACATCATACCCCACTTTGGGGTGGCTCTTGATTAAGCAAAACTCAATTTCGGCAATCCGCCCCGGTTTACTCAGGATCTCCGCAGGAACATAGATTTTGCCGATATCATGGACCAACGCCGCCAGCCGGATTCCGTCAATGCGGTTCTCCGGCAGCCCCATCGCCCGGGCAACGGCACAGGCCAATTGGGCAACACGCCGCTGATGGCCGGCGGTATACGGATCCTTCATTTCCACCATCAAAGCCATGGACTCAACCACACCTTCAATGGACTTGTGCAGTTTCTCCAGGCTGATGGTCAGTTCATACTCCGTCCTTTTCCGTTCCGTAATATCCCGGTCAATTCCACGATAGCCTTGAAACAGCCCATCTTTGTCAAAGATCGGCGTCCCGTTGCTCTCGACCACCACATGACGCCCATCCTTGTGACGAAGGATGTTTTCCAAATAGTGAGAAGGGCTCCAATCTTTCTTTAGCCCGCATAAAAACCTCATAAGTCTTTAACCTTGATTCAACCGTCATCAAATCAAAGGGTGTCTTACCCAAAACCTCTTCCGGCGTTAAGCCTAACATCTCATAAATGCGCGGACTAGCGTAGGAATAGCGATTATCCTTATCAATCTCCCATATCCAGTCATTACTGCACTCCACCAGGTTTCTGTACTTTTCTTCACTCTCCCTAAGCGCATCCGCCGCTTGTTTTCGTTCGGAGATATCCCTGGCAAAGGCAAAACAATACTCTTTCCCATTGGACTCCAGATAGTTAGCAGTTATCTCCAGGGGGATCTCCTGCCCGTCCCTTCTTCTGTAGACAAGTTCAATGGTTAATGAACCTTGTTCTTTAATCCGGCTCCAATACTCCAGCCAATTCTCCTCTGAACACTCCGGGTAAAAATCCGCCATCGCCAAGGTGCAAATCTCTTCCGCCGCTGACCCGAACAGAGTACAAGCAATCTGGTTGGCATAAAGAAAACGACCGGCGCTGTCCAACCAAAAGACAGCGTCCGCCGCACGGTCCAAAGCAAACCTAGTCAATTTCAGAGATTCTTCCGCCTGGATACTAGGACTAATATCCACAAAGCTTGTGACCATGACACCGGCTTCGTCTCCGGAATGGGAAAGCGGGCGGGAATCAGCCAGCAACCAACAGGGGTGTTCAGCGCCTTCCCGGAGCAACCCAAACACCACCCGGTTGCCGGATAAGATGGAGATAGCATTGGCCTGAGCTTCGCTTGCATCAGTTGGGTAAGGAAGACCGTTTTCGCAAAGGATTTCCCAACCGGGTTCCCTTCCATCCACCACCGACTGCAATTCTTCCGACTGCAGCCCGGTGATGTTGACAGCCGCCGGGTTAACATACAGGATTTTTCCTTGCCGGTGAACGATAATGCCGTAAGAGATTGCGTCGTAACAACTCCATGTTGCCGGGGTGTTTCTTTGGCACAGCTGCAATGGCACTACCCCTTTCCAACTTCTTACAAACATTATTAGTTTAATCGATTTTATGGTGCATTTTTTATTTCGACATAATATAATAAAAACCTTTAATTGCTTACAATTTCTTCAAAATACTTTCGGCAAAACAAATGCAGCTTTCCCGGAGCTTGCCCCGGCTTGATTTCTCCCCGTCTCCCGCTTGTACTGGCAGACCCCGCCTGTAAAAAAAACAGCCCTGCACCGGGCTGGCAATCGATTATATTAAAATTAAGTGAATCAGATTTGTTCTCCCCTATAGATCTTATATGAGCCCCAATTTCTGCAAAACCTCTTTCAACTTGGCGTTCTCCTCGGGTGTGGCATCCACCAACGGCAGCCGCACGCTGCCCACCCGGAAACCCATGAGGTTTACGGCGGCTTTGACCATGATGGGATTGGTCGTCAAGAACAGGACTTTGAAAAGGGGCATCAGTTCTTGGTGAATTCGGGTAGCCTCCGCCACATCACCCCGGATGAAAGCTTCGATCATCGATTTCATGCGCCGGCCGGCCAAATGGGAGGCCACACTCACCACACCCTTTGCCCCCAAGGCCAACATCGGCAGGGTCAAAGCATCATCTCCGCTGTAGATGGCCATCCGATCGGCGACTTTTTCGGCAAGCTCCGCCACTTGCGCCAAGTTACCGGAGGCTTCCTTAACCGCTGTAATATTCTCGATCCGGGCTAAGCGGGCCATCGTATCGGGGGTAATGTTGACTCCGGTCCGTCCCGGGATGTTATAGACCATCAGCGGCAGGCTGGTGGATTCCGCAATAGCGGCAAAGTGACGATAGAGTCCCTCCTGCGGCGGCTTGTTATAGTAAGGTGCCACTACCAGCACACCATCAATCCCGGTCTGCTCCGCTTCTCTGGTTAGCTTAATACTCTCTGCCGTCGAATAATTCCCGGTTCCAGCAATGACGGAAGCTTTGCCGCCCACCGCCTCGACAACCGTAGCATAAAGGTTGAGCTTTTCTTCTGTCGTCAAGGTAGGGGATTCGCCGGTCGTCCCGGTGATCACCAGACCGTCCGACCCATTCTCCACCAACCGCTTGGCCAGTTCAGCCGCTACCGGATAATCCACCTTTCCCTCCGGGGTAAACGGAGTAATCATTGCGGTCAAAATTCGCCCAAAATTCACCATCACCAAACAACTCCTTTTCCAACTCCGCCTGTTGGGCGGGGACTGTCTATGCACCCAGGCGGAACTCAGCATGGAGGGCCTGGAATATATGAAACGCTTGTGCTTGTGCGAAAACGGTTTTTACTGGGTCGGTCCCCCGGATCCGCCGGCTTGGCCGGAGATTAAACTACCATCCGCCCGGTCCGGCTGATCCCCCAAACCGGCGTCCAAAGAAGAGTGCCGAACTGCCCAACGCCGCCGGGTCAAAGAAGAACCGGTTGCAGTTGATTGCCTTGCAAAGCAGCGGCAATGGTCTCTGGTAACAGCTCCATCTTGGCGATCATGGAATATTCCTTATCCACCGGGTTATCCTGGCGGTAGGGTACAAAATACAGGTTCTTCCTGGCAGAAAGGAGGGCAATATTCGTAAAGTTCGCCCCCAGCGCGTCATTTGTCGCCAAGGCCAGGACCACCGGACGCTTATTGCGCAACTGGGCCTTACAGGCCAGGGTCACCGGTGTATCGGAGATCCCCACAGCCAACTTGGCCAAGGTGGTGCCGGTACAGGGCGCCACAACCATTATATCCAACAGCCGGCGTGGGCCAATGGGTTCCACCTCCACCAGCGAAGTCCAGGGAAAACGGCCGGTGATCGCCTGCAGCCTGTCGATGATCTCCGCCGCCTTGCCAAAGCGGGTATCTGTCGTGCGCACAGACGACGAAATGATGGGAAAGACCTCCGCCCCTTCAGCCACCAACCTCTCTAAAGCATCCCAAATCTCCGGAATCGTGCAGTGGGAACCCGTCACGCCAAAACCAATCTTTAAGGATTCAGCTTGCATGTTTTCGCCTCCATCCCGACCCAACGGGATAATTCCCTTTCGATAAGGTTCGGTATGGTCGAAGCGAGAATCTCACCGGCAGTCAGGGGCGCCACTTTTCCGGGCAAACCCAGGGCAAGGACAGCATTGATGCCAAACTCCCGGGCCGCAGCAAAATCTGTGCCGCCCGGCGCTGAAGCCAAGTCAATGATGGCCGCCCCGGACCGGACGTTCTTTAAGATCTCCCGGGTGAGAACCAATGCAGGAACGGTATTAAAGATCACCCACATCGGCCCGATGTTGGCTGCCAAATCCCCCAGGGGCAGGGTTTGACAGCCCAGCTTGGCCGCGGCCTCCAACTGACGGGGATTACGGGCCGCCACAAAAACCTTCGCCCCAATTCCCAGCAACATCCGGGCCAACGCTTGAGAAACCCGGCCAAAGCCCGTCACCAGGCAAGGATTGTTATGGAGAGTAACCGGGACCGCTTGGATCGCCAGTTGGATGGCACCCTCGGCCGTGGGAATGGCATTAGGCACCGCCACCTCATCCAACTCGGCATACTCCAGGATGCGAATTCCCAGATCAGCTGCTGTCTTCAGCCAGATCTCCGGCGTTTTCCCAGCGGCAATCAATGTGCCAGGTTCAAGCCGGTGGAAAAAATCCGGTGACAAGCGGATTTTTCCCGAAGGCTCGCCTGTCCTGACCGTCCCATCGGAGCTGACGCCGCTAATCGGAAAGAGGAGCACCCCTGCTCCGGTCACGGCGGCTTCCTCATCTTCAGCCTGCTGCACACCGAACTTTGCCGGTACTCCTAACAAGGCATAAGTACGAACCCATGCCGCCCGGTTCAGCAATTCTTCCACAACCCGGATCTGCCGCTTATCGCCACCGATTACGGCAACGCCGGTCTCTGCCAAGCACCCCGTCATTCTGCAGCCTCCTTCGACGGATACCAAAGTTCAACTGATGCAGTATATTCCCGCCAGCCCAATGAGGTGCTTATGGCACACGAAAACGGATTCCCGCAGGCACTAACCCAGCGCTCTCCACCAATGCTTCAATCCAAAATATGTTCCAAGCCGTAGACCAACCCCTGCAGGCTCAAGACGCGACGGACGGCCAGCATCACCCCAGGCATGAACGATTCCCGGCTCATGGAATCGTGGCGGATGGTCAGGGTCTGGCCCTGCCCGCCAAAAATCACTTCCTGGTGGGCGATCAAGCCAGGCAGCCGGACACTGTGCACATGAATCCCCGCAAACTCACCGCCCCGGGATCCTTTCACCTTCTCCATAACTGTAGGGGTAGCCGGCGCTTCACTGCGCCGCCCTTCCGCAATCATCTCCGCAGTCTTCAGCGCCGTCCCGGACGGCGCGTCCATCTTCTGGTCATGATGCAACTCAATAATCTCCACATGGGGCAGGTAGGCTGCAGCTTGCTTGGCAAAGCGCATCATCAGGATGGCGCCGACGGCAAAGTTGGGCGCCACCAGAAAACCAATGCCGCTTTTCTCGGCCAATGTCCGGATCTCTTGAAGGTTATCCGCTGTCAGGCCGGTGGTTCCCACCACCCCCGCCACTTTGCACCTGGCAGCCGTCTGAATGTTGCCCATAACCGCCAAAGGGTTGGAGAAATCCACCATCACTTGGGCCTTAGATTCTTTCAAGGCCTGTTCCAGATCACTGCGGACCGTCACGCCCAGGGGGTCCGTACCGACCAAGACACCAATATCCTTCCCCAATTGCACCTGGTCGACCGCTGCCACCAACTCCATGTCCGGTTGGGCCGCAACAGTCCGGACAACCTCACGCCCCATCTTTCCTACGGCGCCGGTTACAGCCACGCGAATCTTTGTTGTTTCCGTCATCTCCCTCGCTCCCTTCAGACTCCAAGGCGGATTCCGATGCGGCAGGCGTTACGAAAAGACCCGGTAAGCAGCGGAATTCCCATAAATACTAAAGGATCGGCAAACTGCCGACCCCAAAATACCAATAATAATCTTGGCATCATTGCGGCAAGCTAGCTCTCCACCCACAGGTGACAGTAACGTAGTTATTCACTACGGTACCAACCAAAGTCCACCATCGTCAGACTCCGGTTTCGGCAACGTCCCCTTTCACCCCGGTTCATCGGACCGATGACATCCTCCGCCGGGCTTACTCATGTTCGTTGCGCCTCTACTCTACCCCAGTCATATATTATTTTGTTTTATCCTATTCTCCTATATATTTCCCCGGCTGTCAAGGGGCAAATTACAGCGTCCTTCGGCCAAAAACCGCCGCTTCCTTCCCGGAGGCCTTCTCATGGTCTTTACCTTTGCTCCGCCGTACCGCCGCAACCTCCGGCGCCCAGTACCGTTTCCCCCAGGTCCTGCTCCGGCCAGGCCCAAAGCAGGGGGGCCGGTTTGCCGGCGGCCGGGGCCGGACCGACAGGGACAAGCCGATCATCCAGGATCACCAGGCTATTTCCCGCCCTTGCCCATCGGACCAACTGCTCCCGTTCTCCTGGGAGGAGTGCATAATTCACAAAGAGACCGGCAAAACTTCCCCCGGTCACCAGGGCGGCCCGGCTGGCCAGTGCGCCGACCACCAGCAATGCTCTCCCTTCCGGCAGGGTCAGGATGGCACAATTATCCAGCAAGTTGACCAGTTCACCAAAGCTCGCACGGCAATCCCCGATAAAGCTGATGGGAGCCGAGGCATGCCCACCGGAGATTAACTTCTTTATGAAACGGATGGCTGGCCCCGACGACCAAAAAGCTGTCACCATCCTCAAAGACCTTGCCCCCTATCCCGAGTGGCGCCGGGCTGCCGTCTCCACCAGGATCACATCCTGGCTGATCCGTCGGATATCCGGCCAGGGAACCACCGTCTCACCCGCCGGGTGCAGCCAACCTCCTTTGGCCGGAAAAACCAACGAGACAATGCGCCCTTGCTCCAGATCAACATCAGCCTCTGGGCGCAGGCAGATCCCCCAGCGCGACCCGTCTGTCAGATTAATGACCTCTTTTCCCTTAAGTTCCGATAACCGCATCCAACCCCTCCCTCGGCAAACCATGCCAAAAACATCCCCGGCTTAAGCCAAAGCGCCTCTGCTCAGGGAATCTTATGCCGCATCAGGAGGGAAAATAACCGTCCGGACCCTTTAGGGCTTCTCCAGTTCCGGATGGATCTCCTTAAACAATTTACGCAAGGCCTTTTTTTCGATGCGTGAAACGTAGGAGCGGGAGATCCCCAACATCTTCGAGATCTCCCGTTGGGTTTTGTTGGCGCCGTCCTTCAAACCGTAACGGAGTTCAATGACCTTCCGCTCCCTTTTCGTCAGGTTGGCCAGTTTTTCGTAGAGTTTTTCCTCTTCCATATGGGACTCCACCGTCTCAGTCACAACCTCCGCTCCGGTATCCAGGATGTCCAGCAGGGTGATCTCGTTGCCCTCCTTGTCTGAGCCGATGGGGTCCGACAAAAGAACGTCATTGCGGTTCTTCTTGATGGACCGCAAGTACATCAGGATCTCATTTTCAATGCAACGGGCAGCGTAGGTGGCCAGCCGTGTATTATGATTCCGTTTAAAAGTATTAATCCCCTTAATCAGCCCAATGGTGCCAATGGAAATCAGATCATCATTATCTTCCCCGCTCAGATCAAACTTCTTCACAATATGCGCCACTAAGCGCAGATTACGCTCGATCAAAATATTGCGGGCCTCCACATCCCCCTTTTCCCAGCGCAGTAACAGCTCATGCTCCTCCTTTTCATTCAGGGGCAAAGGAAAGACATTGTTGTTGGCAATATAGGCCACCAGCATCCTAAGGCCTTGAAACAACGGCTCGAGTAATGCGCCTACAAAGGATGGGAGCATTTAAACACCTCCGCTAAAGTGCATATAATAACCTATGCCTTCCAGCGGAGGTATTGTGCCAGTCCCCTTTTCTCAGGGGGCATTTGGCGGAAAAACCATATTTTATTAGTACGTTTCATTGATATAAGTTCATCCCAGCCACCGGCAATGGCTGCAGCAAAAATAAGCAAACTACCTAATGTTAATTACTACCAACGCCACATCATCCACAATTCCTTGGTATTCTGCAAAGGGCCGAACAAGCCGATCCAACCATGCCTCGGGCGTTTGCTGAAGCTCCACGCGTTGGGCGCTGGCCATTGCTTGCAAGTCCTCCGCACTCCTGGACAAGCCTTGCCCGTCCGGCTCAAAGATGCCGTCGGTATAAAGCAGCAATGTATCACCGGGAAGCACCCTGGTTTGCCCGGAAGTATACTCGGCCTCCGCCAACATCCCCACGAGAAAGCCGTTTTGGGCCAGTTTTACAACTTCTCCGGCGTCGGCCCGCAACAACAGCGGGTAAGGATGGCCAGCATTGGCGTAGGTTAATTGCTGCCCGCTGATTTGTCCAATGAAGGCAGAGAAAGTATACCCGCCGTCGGACAGGTTGCAAAAGTCCTGATTCATCAGGGATAACACTTGACAGGGAGAAGCAGCATCAGCCAGCGCATTTAAAAACAGCACTTTAATCATGGCTGAAACCATCGCCGCTGCAATCCCGTGACCCATCACGTCGGCAATGATAAACCAAAAATCAGGCCCGCGTTGCACGCAATCATAAAAATCTCCGCCAATTTGCAGGCAGGGAATATACCTGCCGGTTACTTTAGCTACAGGGAACTCCTGGTTCTTTACGATCAATGTCTGTTGAAACAACTTTGCCAACCGCAGCTCATTTGCCATCTGTTCGTTCAAGCGGCACAAGCGTTTGTGCTGTTCATAGCTTTTCAGGGCATTTTCAACCTTAAGGGGCAGGATCACTTTCATCTGGGCAGGGGTCAGGGGCTTGGTGAAATACTCATTAGCCCCGAGTTCCAGGGCCTTTTCAATACTGTGCAGCCCATCCATGGTGGAATTGACAATAACCGGAACATCCTTTAGCCGGGGGTCTACCTTCATCTCCTGCAATACTTCAAAGCCATCCTTCCCCGGCATCATCAGGTCCAATACCACCAGGTCCACATCGTGCTCCGCCATCAACTGCACAGCTTGAAAACCATCGGTCGCCTCCAAAAACGCAATCTCCGGATTCCCCTTTAAAACCGCCCGCATCAGCTTCCGGTTGGTAGCAATATCATCCACCAGCAAGACTTGGTATCCCATGGTCCACCCCCTTTACAACCCCCGTGAGTTTTCAAGCCAATTTTACCAACTCCGTCCCTTCAATTAACTTCTCCGCATCCAACAAGATTTTTATCCCTGCACCCGTTTTGCCAAGGCCAAGGATGTATGGGGCGCAATTGGACTGGGGCAACTCCTCCGGCGGCTCAATGGCTTCGGGGGCAAAAGCCGTTACCTCCGTCATGCTGTCAACCACCATGCCCATGGCCACATTGCGACCTTCTTGCTTGCCCTCCACGATCACAATGCACGTCCGCTCATGGTACGGCAGGTATTCCATGCCAAACAGCATGCGCAGATCAATGATGGGGATAATTTTCCCGCGGAGGTTAATCACTCCCCGGACATAGGCATGGGTCTGCGGCACACCGGCAAACTCCATCATCCCGACAATCTCTTTTACCTGGAGAACCGGCAGGCCATACTCTTCACTACCCAGCTTAAAACAAAGGAACTTTTCTCCCTGGACGTTTTTCCCCCGTCCGTTTTCCATGGCTTAAGCCCCCCGTTTCTTCCCGATCTAAAGACGATCGTCAACTTGCACCAACTTTGTGATATTGGTCGTCTCCAACAACTGCCGAATCCGGGGAAGCGGCCCAACGATCCGCAGTTTTTTCCCATTTTTATCTTGCATTTTATACAAACGAATGAGAAAACCAAGGCCAAGGCTGTTAATATAGTTTAATTTAGAAAAATCCATGATCAGATCACCACGGATGGCCTCCTGTTCCCGGAACACATCCATCAGCACAACAAGGCCGTTGCCGTCCAATTCGCCGATGCAACTAATCATGGTGTCGTCACCAACGGGTTTAATCACCACACTTAATGATGACGGCTGACAAGCAGCGCCATGGGGTTTCCCTTGCCCCGCAGGCCGGGCCGGCGTTTGTCCAAACGCGCTTTTGACAGCGGCCACATTTGTCGGATTAACACTCTCCGCTTTAACCTCCCGAAGTTCGTTGACCTTTTTTTCAACCTGCTCCCGAAGTTGGTCTGCCGAGGACGCGCTTGACACCAGGTAGTGATAGACCCGAATATCCGGGTTCTCCTCCGTCACCGGCGGATAGACCAAAAGAACCTTTCCCAGTTCTCCCAGATAGTTTTGGATAATGCGGGCCTTCACGTCATTGAAGACCACATCATCCGCCAAGACCGCCGTTACATGGTGCAAGTCCGGTGCAGCCCAAATATCAGCGGAGCCTGGCGCTTCTGTTTTCTTAGCGGTGGGCGCTGCAGCGCCACCTATACTCCCCGACCTGATGTCCTTGACATAGGCGGCGATCTTCGCGGCCCATTCCGATTCGGAGTCGGCCTCCGGACGGTTGATGATCTCCCGCATTAACGCCAACCCATTAAAGAGTTGCCTGGTCAAATCCGCATCCAACTCCCGGCTTTTGCTGCGAATGGGCTCCAGGCTGTCTTCCATGGCATGGGCCAACTCCGACAACTTATGCAGACCCACCATGACAGAGGATCCCTTTACATTATGCACAAGGCGAAAGGCCTCCCGAATATCGTCATCTCCATGCTCACCCGCTTCCATCCGCATGAGCGCATCCTCAAAGGCATCCAAATTTTCGCTGGCTTCAGCCAAAAATATCTGCATCAATTCATCGGCTGGACTTGTCATGGTCGGTTTCTCTCCTTCCTTCCAACCCGACCCAAAGCCGGGTCACAACGCGGTTGTCTTGTTGACGAATGTTTAATCCCTGGGCGTACTTGGCCAATATCCGAAGGCCCCGGCCGCGTTCGGCAAACAATGATAGGTCTTTTGCCAAAATATCCCGGCGTTTTAAAGCCTGTCCCTCCGGAAAGCAGGGCTTGGCGGGATTTTCCACAACCAGTGTAAACTTTTCCTCCGTAAGCTGTAGGCTGAAGCTGACAGTCGCCTCGGGCGCCACCTCTGCAGCAGCTACCAGCGCATTCTCCAGCGCTTCATCGGTCAACAACCTGATGACAAAGCGATCGTTTTCCGATAAATCGGGGATCTTCAATGCTTGTGCCACAAACAGGCACAGCTTTTTCCTGCTGTCGCCGCCCGCCGGGATCTCCACCTGCAACCACAGCTTGACCATTTAAATCACCGCATTTCGATTCAAAATTCCGGTCAGATCCAAGATCAAACCAAGATTGCCTTGGCCAAGAATGGCTGCACCCGAAACGCCTTTCAGTTCCTTAAAGCCATGCCCCAGATTTTTCACCACCACTTGTTGCTTCCCAATCAACTCATCAACAAGAATTGCCGCGCGGCTCTGCCCATCCTCCACCACCACCAGCAATCCTTCCGCCGGGTTTATCACCGCCTCCGGGATGTCAAAGATCTGGTGCAACCGGATCACAGGATACAACTGTTCCCGCAGCTTGACCATTTCGTCCCGGTTTTGGACCGTAAATACCTGTTCCGTCTCGGGCCGCATAATCTCCTGGACGGAGGTCAACGGGATCACATAGCGCTGGCTGCCCACCCGGACCACCATGCCGTCGATAATCGCCAGCGTCAAGGGGAGTATGATGGTAAATACAGTGCCAAAACCCGGCTTGGTGTCCACTTTGATTTTGCCCGACAGTTTTTCAATATTGGTCTTCACCACATCCATACCCACGCCGCGACCGGATATCTCCGTCACTTTAGCTGCAGTCGACAGTCCAGCAGCAAAGATCAATTGGTAAATCTGGTTGTCCGTGAGGGTTTGGTCCGGCCGGACGATGTTTTGCCGGAGGGCCTTCTCCAAGATCGCTTCTTTATTTAAACCGCGCCCGTCGTCTTCCACAGTGATGATCACCTGGCCCTGGCGATATTCGGCGCTGATGCGGATAGTTCCCACCGGCGGCTTGCCCTTGCTGATCCGTTCCTCCGGTTCTTCCAGGCCATGGTCAGCCGCGTTGCGCACCATATGAACCAGAGGGTCATAGATAAACTCAGCCACATTGCGGTCGATCTCCGTTTTTTCCCCTTCAAAAACCACCCGGATCTCCTTCCCGCTCTTTTGGGCTATATCCCTGGATATCCGGTTCAGTTTTTGGAACACCTGTTGAATCGGGGTCATTCGCAAACTCATGGCCAAGCGCTGCAGGGTCATGATGTTCCTGTTAAGCAAGGCCAGCTTGTTCAAGGTGGCCTCTTGGCGGATGGCCAAAATGCTCTCATCCAAGGTGACCAGCGAGTGGGCAATGACAATCTCACCCACTGTATCCAAGAGCAGATCCAGTTTATCCGTGGCAATGCGAATGGTTGAAGCTGCTTCCGCCTCCCGTTTCGGGGCGGCGGCTTGCCGCTGCGCCACCAAGGCGGTAGAGACCTGCTCTTCCGTGGCAATTTTCTCTTGAACCAGGATCTCCCCCAAGCGCTTCTCCCGCTGTACCTGTTGGATTTTGATGGCCTCTTGCACCTGCTCTTGGGAGACAATTCCTTGCTCCACCAGGATCTCGCCCAGGCGCGAACGCTCAATGGGCAGTTCAAAGACGCCCCTTGTTAAGCACTCCTCGATCTCCTGGGCGGCTTTCGCCCAAAACAAGTCCGCCTCAGGTTCCCAATGGGCGGGAAGCCCTAGGATTGCTTGGCGGAACAGTTGAACCACCTGCTTGAGGGCTTCGATCAGCCCGGCCCCCAGGGGCCACGTTCCCTCCTGAACCTGCTCCAACGCATATTCACCAGCATGGGCCGCCTTTGCCAAATAGGCATAGTCCATGAACTGGGCCAGGCTCGCCAGCTTGTGAAAGGACCGTTTCAGGCGGGCCACCAAGCCAAGGGCATCTTCCTCCCCGGCCCACGCATTCAATTCGCCTTCAATGGCCCCCAAAATCCATTGGCTTTCTTCGATGAATTCCCGGTTCATTTCCGGCAGTGCGGCCATATCCTTGGGATCCACGACAAAACCCCGGGCTTGCTCGCCTTCTTTAGCCTCGCCCGCGGCAGCCAAGCCCTCCGGTGGCTGCTTATCCACAAACTCCTGGAGAAGCTCCAGGGCCTCTTCCAACTCCCGCCGGAGCAAGGCTGGGTCTTCCTCCCCCACCTTGCCCAAGAGCTGTTTCATCTTTGCCAAAGCCTGCTCCACCGGCGCAGGCGGGCTGGGCCACTCTTCTTCCAAGCGAATGAGGTCTTCGCCCATTTGTTTTTGCACATCCGGATCCCAGAAAACAATCTTCAATGCCATTTGTTCCAGGATCTCCCTCAGTTGTTCACTGGTCATGGCTTCCCACTCCCATCCATGAAGACAAATCCCACAGTTCTAAACAAGCCGGCGTAAAGTCGGGGCAATCTCAGCCAGCGGCAGCACCTTATCGGCAGCGCCCAAGGCGATGGCCTCCTTCGGCATGCCAAACACCACCGAACTTTTCTCATCCTGGGCAATGGTCAAAGCCCCGGCCTTCTTCATCTCCAACAAGCCCCGGGCGCCATCCTTGCCCATTCCCGTCAGCAAAATGCCGATGGCATTGGCGCCCGCTGCTTCAGCCACGGACTTAAAAAGCACTTCCACCGAAGGCCGTTGGTGGTAAACCGCAGGGCCATCCTTCAATTGCACAAAATACTCTGCGCCACTGCGGGTTAAGACCATGTGCCGGTTCCCCGGAGCGATCAAGGCCTTCCCCATTGTCAGCTTCTCATTTTGCTTGGCTTCCGCCACATGCAGGTCACATAGGGAGTCTAAGCGTTCCGCAAAAAGCCTGGTGAATTGTTCGGGCATATGTTGCACGATGATAATCGGCGGCATCCCCGCGGGAAGGGCCGTTAACAGTTCCCGGATGGCCTCGGTCCCACCGGTGGAAGCGCCAATCGCAATTACCTTCTGCGTCGTCCGGATCATGGCCGCACCCGCTCCACCGGTCGCAAGCCTGGTTTGGCCGGGCATGTCCCCGCCGGCCAGCGGGCGAAAGGCAACTTCCTTCACGGACCGGATCAAATGTTCCACCATATTTTGGACGGAATAGGCTCCGCCGGGTTTGGCCAACACCTCAACAGCCCCGATTTCCAGCGCCCTTTGGGCCACTTCGCTGTCCCGCGCCAAGGAACTGAGGATAATCACAGGCAAAGGATAGTAACGCATCAGCTTTGCCAGGAAGGTCAACCCGTCCATGCGCGGCATTTCAATATCCAACACCAAGACGTCGGGCTGATGCTCTATTATCATGTCCCGGGCAATGTAGGGGTTGGACGCCGTCCCCACCACTTGCAGTTCCGGGTCCTTCCCCAGCTCCTGGCCGAGCACGCTCCGGACCATTGCCGAATCGTCCACAATTAAAACTTTAATCTTTCTTCCCATATCAGCTATACCAATCACTCTCTCGCACTTGTTGGACCTTGTACACAAAGACCTCTCCGGTACCGCTGTTAAAGATCACCTTCCGGCCCAGGTTTCCCCCGACATCCTGCGATACCACCTGGATCCCTTTCGCTGCCAGGATCTCCTGGGCCACCCGGGCATTCTCTTCACCAATCCGGGAATTTAACACAGGGTTTTGGGCCCCGCCGATAATATGGGCGCGTAGATCTTCCCGCCGTGACCCCAGCTCCCGCATGAGCCGGATCAGATGTAGAATTGCTGCATCGCCGTACTTACCGTTGGCTTGGCCTGGTTTGGCGCGGCCATAGATATAGTGGTTCATCCCACCGAAGCCTTGGATGCTGTCCCAGAGGCAAACTGAGACGCACGACCCCAGAACCGTATGGATCAGGTACGGCTCTTGACTGGCGAAGATAAATCCGGGCTGGAGAAAGAATTTTCCGCTTCTACGGTAAACATGCCATCATCCTATTTGATATAAATTGTGGGTTGCAAGTAACTAAACCGGTGTTCCTTCCCGGACAGGCTCTCCGAGTGTCCAAGGAACAAAAGGCCTCCGGGGCTAAGAACCTGGTAAAACTTGTGGATAAGCTTCTGTTGCACGACCGTGTCAAAATAGATCATTACATTACGGCAGAAGATGATATCCAAGGGGTTTTTGAATGGAAAGGGATGCATCAAATTAAACTGGCGAAATGTCACGCAGGCTCTAAGCTCGGGCAACACCTCATACCCTTCCGCGTGTTTGCGAAAATATTTCGCCATGTAATAACGATCCACTTCATCTTTGATTGTTGCCGGATAGATTCCCCGCACGGCCTGGCCTAGGGCCCGCCGGTTAATATCCGTCGCCAGGATGCGCAGGGCAACCCCCTCCGGCAGTGCTTCCTTCAAGACCATGGCCAAGGTATATGGCTCTTCCCCTGTGGAGCAAGCCGCACTCCAGACCCGGATCTCTCCCCTCTGCAGGATCCGCGGGTTCTTGGTGGTAATCAGCTTCATCTGCTGCCGCAGGAAGTTAAAGTGATTGATCTCCCGGAAAAAATCGGTTTTGTTAACGGTTATCGCATCGGCAAACTCCGCCAGGGCCTGCCCATCCCTTAGCAGCAATTGATAATATTCGTCATAAGACGCTATCGCCCGTTGGCCCAAGAGCTTGACCAGCCGGGCATGCAACAGCTCCTTCTTCGCCTTGTTCAAAGCAATGCCAAAATTCTCGTAGATCAGGGACTGGAACTTCTCAAACTGGGCATCCGTAAACTGCTTCGTCATTGCATACTCAAATCCGTTCCTAAAAATCATCGGTATCTTCCGCTAAGGGGATAATCTCCTCCGGGTCAACCAACTTTGTCCGTTTCCCGCCTGCCCCGCCGGGAAGCCGGTCGGGCGCGGCCTGCCGTTGCGCCAAACCGGGGAGAAGGGCGCGTTGGGGTGCGGGTATCGGTGCGGCAGCCAAAGCCCCCGCCTCCTCTCCGCCATTAACCAATCGCATCAGTTGCCCGACGATCTCCATCAAGGTTTCCGCCTGGGCGTTTAACTCTTCAGACACCGCCGCACTTTCTTCTGCGCTGGCTGCATTTTGCTGGGTGACCTTCTCCATCTGGGAAATAGCTTGATTGATCTGGCTAATTCCCTGCGTCTGTTCCTGGCTGGCAATGGCGATCTCATCCATCAATTCCGTTACTTTTTTGGCTTCAAGGGTAATCGCCGCCAGCGCCTCGGCCACGCGGTCCGCCACTTCCACGCCCTGATCCGCCAGTTGAATGTTGCGTTCGATCATCTCCGCTGTATCCTTGGCCGCCTGGGCGCTCCGTTGAGCTAAATTCCTGACTTCCTCCGCCACCACGGCAAAACCCATGCCCGCATCGCCCGCCCTGGCCGCTTCCACAGCCGCGTTTAAAGCCAGGATATTGGTTTGAAAGGCGATATCGTCAATCACCTTGATGATTTTGCCAATCCGGTGGCTGGAGTTTTTAATCTCAGCCATTGAATCCAGCATCAGCTGCATCTCTTCATTACCTTTATCCGCTGCGGTCTTCGCCTGGGACGCCAAAGCCGCCGCCTGCTTGGTGTGCTCCGAATTCTGCCGGACCATGGAGGAGGCTTCTTCCAGGGTGGACGAGGTCTCTTCGATGGAAGAGGCCAACTCCGAGTTACCCTCCGCCAGGGTCTGGCTGGCGGCCGAAAGCTGCCGGGAAGCGGCGGCCACCTGCCGGGAACCCTCCGAAATGCCGGTAATGGTCCGGCGGAGGACAGCCACCAAGCTCCGCCCGATCATAACGGACAAGATAACCCCTGCCGCAACCGCCAGGAGACTTACAACACCAATAATAACCCTGCCGCGGTCTGCTTCACCCGCCAGGTTTTCAACGGCTTTTCCCGCCTTTGCAACAGCAATGGCACGATAGCGTTCCCGGATTTGGTTCAGCTTCTCCCTTACCTCCGCCAAGGCCTTAAGGGTGGTTTGCAAGTACACCTGTTGGGCGCCCCGCAGATCGCCCGAGCGCTGGAGCGCTACAATTTTCTCTGCCGATTCATGCAGATGTTTGTGGGGGATTTTAATCTCCTCAAAAAGACGTTTTAGCTCCGGATCGTTGGCTTTTGCCGCATCTTCGCCGTACAACCACTGCCCAAAGCTGCATTTCGTGGGATCTAACTGGCCAGAAAAGGGCTGCCCGCCCAAGATGGACTGATCAAGATTGTGCACCCACGCCAGGTGGTCAACCTCCTTCTGGGTCATGAACATATTGTACTCCGTCATTTCCTGCACAATTTTGGCATTGGCCGAGATGCCGCCGATGGTCCGGTAACCCGCTCCCGAAATAATCAACAAGCAAACGAGCAAGACCAAATAACCCAAGGCAATACGTTTTCCAATGGCCATGTTCATTGCGGATCCTCTCCCCCTTCCGCTGCTTGCTCCTAAAAGTCCTCCGGGTCTTCTTCCAACGGAATAATCGTCTCCGGGTCCACCAAAGCGGTGCGTTTTGCGCCTTCCCCCGACGGCAACGGATGGACGGGCTTCGACTGGGGAAGGCTTCTCCGGTCCGGCTTAGGCCGGGGGGCCGGGATTAACCGGTGGTCAATGGCCTGCCCAGCGGCAGCGCCCTCCACCAGTCGTACCAGTTGGTCCACTATTTCCATCAAAGTTACTGCTTGAGCGCTTAGTTCCTCAGCCGCCGCTGCACTTTCTTCAGCAGCATCTGCATTTTGCTGGGTGACCTTCTCCATCTGCGAAACAGCGTTATTAATCTCATGGATGCCCTGGGCCTGCTCTTGGCTGGCGGCGGCAATCTCATCGATCAACTCCGTCACTTTCTGCGTTTGCAATGTAATCTCCGACAGGGACCGGGCGACACGGTCCGCCATCTCCACACCGCGGCCAGAAAGTTGGATGTTGCGTTCAATCATCTCCGCCGTATCCTTGGCTGCCTGGGCGCTCCGTTGGGCCAAATTCCGCACTTCCTCCGCCACCACGGCAAAACCCATGCCCGCATCGCCCGCCCTGGCCGCTTCCACAGCGGCATTTAAGGCCAGGATATTGGTTTGAAAGGCGATTTCATCAATAACTTTGATGATCTTGCTAATCTGGCTGCTGGAGTCCTTGATCTCCGCCATGGCCTCCAGCATCTGCCGCATTTCTTCATTGCCTTGATCAGCAGCCGCCTTGGTCTGGCCCGCCAAAACCACCGCCTGCGTGGTATTCTCCGTGTTCTGCCGTACCATGGAGGCCGACTCTTCCAAGGTGGATGAGGTTTCTTCAATAGAGGAAGCCAACTCCGAGTTGCCCTCCGCCAGGGTTTGGCTGGTGGCTGAGAGTTGCTGCGAAGCAGCGGCCACCTGCTGGGAACCCTCACTCAGGCTCTGGACAACCCGGGTAACAGATCGGGTAATGGCGCGGGTCAAAAAATACCCGATCACAACCGCCAGCAAAAGTCCGCCAAGCATGGCAAGGATATTAATCAGCCGCACCCGGCCGGCGACAATATCCGCCTTCTTGTCTTCAGCCCGGACGCTCTCCTCAGTAACTTTAAACAATTCTTCCAGGAGCCGCTCGCACTCCATATAATTGGTGCGGACCGGCCCATAGGATAAAGCCCGGGCTTTTCGCCGCGCCTCGGCGGTACCTTGACTTGCCAGCTCAACCACTTGTTTATGGGACATTTCCCACTGGTTCCAGACCGGCAGGATTTGGTCCCAAATCCGTTGTTCAGCAGGGGTTTTCTCTAGTCCTTGGTAAATCGCCCGCTGCTTCTCGATCTCCGCCCACTACATGGCCAACCGTTGCGTTTGAAACTCCACCTCATCCCTGGTTTCCGCCAGAAGCAACGACCGTTCGCCCAACAGCACAGATGTCTGGTTCTCTTGGATCGTATACAACGCCTGGATACTCGGGAGTGTGTTCTTGGAAATTTTGTCCAGCGATTGCATCATCAATGAGGAACCGACAAAACCAATCCCGCCCACAATTAACGTGATGACAGCCACCGCCAGGAACCCGCCCAACAACTTGTGTCCCAGTTTCATCCCTTTGATCATCTTGATCACTCCATGCTCATTACTACTGTCCCTTCATCGCCCATGATCCGTAATTGCTCAGCTTTCAGCAACAGATACACTCGATCCTTCAGCTTTCCGATCCCGGCCAACACTAGGCCGCTGCCCGGCGGCGGCGGATCGATCGCTTCCGCCGGGAACGCCGCCACATCCGCCACAGTATCCACGATGACCCCCAGGTACCGTGCCTGGTTGGGGCCACCCCCTTCCAAGATATCTAAGATAATTATGCAGTTCCGGTCGGTATACGGCCTTTCCGCCTTGCCCAGTTTAATCCGGAGGTCGATTACAGGTATAATCTGCCCCCGTAAGTTGATCACGCCTTTCATGAAGGGCGGCGCGTCGGGAATGGGATTAATCGCCATCATACCAATGATTTCTTTTATTTGTTCGATGGGAAACCCATAGTATTCTTTCTCCAACGCAAAAGTGAGGTACTTCCCGCTCGCAACCAAAAAACCACCCCATTTCCAGGCCTTTTGCTTATATACGTTTTTTATCGACACAGTCGGCAGGAGTCTTTAACATGAATCTGGCAAAACATCACCTTTGCCCCCACCTCCCGGAACCTGCCGTTCCAACTCCTTCAACTCCTCTTGGATGCCGGATAGGATCCTTGCGCCCCCGGTAATGTTCTCCTGTTTACCCATGGCATCCAACTCGGCGAAGGCCGCAAACAGGGTTTGCAGGCCCAGGTTTCCCGCAGCGCCTTTCAGCCCATGGGCCAGCCGGCATAACCCGTTATAGTCCGTTTGTTCGATGGCCGCCACCAAGTCGGGGAGCTTGCCTTTAACATCCTGGATAAAGGCGGCCAGCAATTCACCCGCCAGCTCTGCATCGCCGTCCAGGACCTCCAACATGCTCTGGATTGCCGCAGAAGGCCCCTGGGCGCCTTCTTGGGCCTGGCCACGGCTGCCCGCCCATTTTTGGATCATGGCCATAAGCTCCTCAGCATGGATGGGCTTGACCAGGTAATCGTCCATCCCCGCCGCTAAACAGCGTGTCTTATCCTCCTCCAGCGCATGGGCGGTCAGCGCAACAATCGGCGTCCGCTCCTTTTCCCGCTCCTCCGCCCGGATCCGGCGGGTCGTCTCCACCCCGTCCAGCTCCGGCATTTGCACATCCATCAGGATCAGATCAAAGTGCTCACTGCGCCAAGCCGCCAAGGCCGCCAGCCCATTGTCCACCACCACCGTCTGCCATCCCCGCTTGTCAAGGATGGTTTTAACCAGTTTTTGATTAACCGGGTTATCTTCGGCTAAAAGAATTTTTCCGGTTTTGCCCGGCATAATTGCCGCTGTTTGCCCGCCACCCGGGTAAACCTCCCGTTTTACGGCAGCGCGTTCCCCTGACCCCTGCGCTGCTAAAGCAGGCGCATCCGCAACGGGCATCAGCAAGGTGAAGCTAAAGGTGCTGCCCTCCCCCTCCTTGCTCTCCACCTGAATGGTTCCGCCCATCAGTTCCACCAAGTGTTTACAGATGGCCAGACCCAAGCCGGTCCCCTCATACTTGCGGGTGGTGGAACCATCCACTTGACTGAAGCTTTTAAAGAGCCGATCCATCTTGTCAGCAGGGATGCCAATGCCCGTATCCGCCACACTGAACTGCAACCGCCGCATGCGTACCCCGTCTTCATCCGTCTCTTTCCCCGTTATGCTTACTTTGATTTCGCCATTTTCCGTAAACTTCACCGCATTGCCCACCAGGTTGGTCAAGACCTGCGCCAGGCGGTACCGATCGCCAATTACCTGCCCGGCGATGGCAGGCTCAATCCGGCAGGAAAGCCGCAATCCCTTCTGATTTGCCATATGCCTTAGGGGTTCCACCGCTTTCTTCACCGCTTCCTCCAGGCAAAACGGGGCCTTTTCCAGTTCAATCATGCCTGCTTCGATCTTCGAGAGATCCAGCAGGTCATTTAATAGCCTAAGTAAAGACTCGGAGGAATCCTTGACAATCTCCAGATACTCCCGTTGCTCGTTCGTAAGTTCAGTGGCCAGGACCAGTTCCGTCATGCCGATGATGCCATTCATGGGCGTCCTGATCTCGTGGCTCATATTGGCCAAAAATTGGTCCTTAGCCCGATTAGCCGCTTCCGCCGCCTCTTTAGCCCGGGCCAATTCCGCTTCGGCCAGTTTGCGCTCGGTGATATCCTCTTTGACGGCCAAAAAGTGAGTTATTTCCCCTTTTTCGTTGCGAATGGGCGAAATCGAAGCATATTCCCAATACAACGTCGAATCTTTCCGCTTGTTGTGGAACTCACCCCGCCATTCTTTCCCGGCAGTGATCGTCTCCCATAGCTCCCGGTAGGCTTCCGAAGGCCACTCGCCGGACTTTAGGATCCGGGGGTTCTGGCCAATGGCCTCCTCGACCGAGTAACCGGTTACCTGGGTGAACTTGGGATTTACATATTCAATCTTCCCCTCCAAGTCGGTAATGACTACCGAAGCCGGGCTTTGCTCCACCGCTTGGGACAATTTCCTGACCAATTCCTCTGCTTTTCTTTTTTCCGTCACATCATGGACAATCGAATACAAGAGTGTCTTGCCTTTAATGGGAATCGGGCCGCTAAACACCTCAACATCCCGCAATTCCCCGTTGGCGAGCCGGTGCCGGAAGTTGAAGTGCTTGCGTTGTTCTTTTAGCGCCAGTTGCATCTCCTCATTGATCTGGTCCGGGTTAAAAGTGTTGATCTCCGCGATATTCATCTTGGTCAGCTGTTCCTTGGAGTACCCATAAAACTCGCAGGCTGCCCTGTTGGCCTGTTTGATCTCGCCGGTTCCCGGATCAATGATCATCATGACCGAGTGGTTATTCTCAAAAAGACTGCTGTATTGCTGTTCACTTTCCCGGATGGCTTGCAATGTTTGGTTGCGTTCCGTAATATCACGGAACACGCTTAAAACAGCAGGCTGCCCGTTAAAAACAAATGGTGCGGAAGCAACATCAACATCAACTATTGTCCCATCGGTCCTCACTAACTTCTGTTCCATGCGCGGCACCGCCACATTCTCTTTTTCCACCATTTGAATCCGTTGCCGCGCAATCTCCCGCCGTTCCGGATGGATAAAATCCAGAATGGACCAGCCGCAGATGTCTTGTTTGTCATCGACCTTTAACAAACGCTTAGCCTCTTCGTTGGCAAATACGATCCTACCCCCGCTATGAATCAAAACCGTATCCGGCAGCAGCTGTATGATCCGCCGGTAATGCTCGCCAATCTTCGTCAGCCTCTCCTCGGACCGTTTGTTCTCGGTAATATCAAAATATGTTCCGATGTAACCGGCAAACTCTCCCTGCAAGTTCATATAGGGCCTGCCTTCGCCCCGGATCCACCGGTATTCCCCATCGTAGCGGCGCAAGCGAAATTCCGTAATAAACGAGGTCCGTCTCTGAAAAGCCTCATTGTATATGTGCAAACAAGTCTCCCGATCCTCAGGGTGAACGCTATCCAGCCAGCCCTCGCCTTGCTCCTGTTCCAGGGTTCGCCCGGTAAACCGCAGCCACGCCCCGTTAAAATAATCATAATGTCCATCGACATCCGAGCGCCAAATCAAGTATGGAAAATCATAGAGCAAGGTAAGATAAAAGTCGGCCGATTTCTTTAGTTCGTTTTCCAAACCGGCCCGGCGACAGGCAAAGATACCGGAGACCACGGCTGCCAGAACACTGGCAAAGACAACGCTGATCACGCGGGATTGGGTCTTTGCAATTCCTGGCAAGAGCAGTACCATGGCCAATTCAAACATGGCTAACCCGAGCAAAACCGCAGCAAATATTTTAGTAACAGTTTTCAGTTGCCAAAACCCTGCTTTCATCCTCATTACCCCCTTGCCCCGCGAAAAACGCATAATTATTGCAACACCGGCTGCCAAATAACTGGTATAATTAAATTTAACCCGTTAATTGCTTGGCTACGGATCTTCTCGTTTGTTGGCGCTGATTTTCTCTATCCACAAACTTCTTTCTTATAGTACAATTATCGGCAGAGGGCATTTTGCCATTGATAATCCGTAAGCAACAGTTTACATGTTTTTCATTGATTAACAATGATTAATAATCAAGGGAGGCCGTTTAATGTATGAAGAAACCGTTCTCGGCATTGATCTGGGCGGCACCAAGATCGCTGCAGCCCTCATCTCTCCGGACCTGAAAATCCTCTGGGAAGACAAAGTCCCCACCGACGCCTGTTCCGGCGTGGAAGGCGTTCTCTCCCAACTGCTGGAGCTGATCAAAACCGCCTCGGCCTATGCCCATCCCACGGCCATCGGACTGGGCATCCCGGGGCCGCTGGACCGGAAGACTGGCACTGTCATCAATGCACCCAACCTGGGCTGGCATCATGTTCCTATCGGCCGTTTGCTGGAGGAGGCGGCAGGCATCCCCGTCCTGTTGGAAAACGACGCCAATGCCGCCGCCTTGGGCGAGCAGGTCTTTGGTGCCGGACGAGGGGTCAGTGACCTTATCTTCGTCACCGTCAGCACAGGCATTGGCGGTGGTATTATCGTCAACAACCGTTTGGTCGAAGGCCGCAACGGAGGCGCCGGTGAGATCGGCCACATCAAAGTGGTGGAGGACGGACCCGTCTGCGGCTGCGGCCAACGCGGCTGTCTGGAGGCGTTGGCCTCAGGGACAGCCATGGCCCGGACGATGGTGGAACGGTTAAGCCAAGGTGAGGAGAGCCTTGTCCGTGAGTTGGCAGCAGGCGACCTCTGCCGGGTCAATATGGTTATCATCGGACAAGCGGCCCAAGCCGGAGATCCCCTGGCCAATGAGGTTATTAGCGATGCCATGCGCTACTTGGGCACCACCTTGGCCAATCTGGTCAGCATCTTTAATCCGGAGCTCATCATCATTGGTGGCGGTGTCACCAACATCGGTCCCCTGCTCTTCCAACCAATCTCCAGGGAGATCCAGCGCAAGGCCTTCCCCACCTTTGCCGACAACCTATCCATTGTCCCGGCGGCCCTGGGCAGCCGCGCCGGTGTCCTGGGAGCCGCCGCCGTTGCCCGCCAATACCTGCTGGACCGGCAGGAATAATCTCCATAAATGACGGAAATTCATCGCCGGATACATATATTTTCCGATAAAAAAGACCCCTGCCGTTTAACTTGGCAGGGGTCTTTTTTGTCTATTTAATCTGTCTTTACTCCAGAATCTTGGTAACAACACCGGCACCGACGGTCCGGCCGCCTTCACGGATGGCGAACCGCAGGCCCTCTTCCATCGCAATGGGGGTAATCAGGTTGATGGTCATCCGGATGTTGTCCCC
>Ga0209537_1000276_pt1 | contig 62334 bp, 75 predicted proteins | sample BioPla4DNA1_FD_187698 | JGI IMG/M metagenome (GOLD analysis project Ga0209537, IMG submission 187698) | Biogas fermentation microbial communities from Germany - Plant 4 DNA1 (SPAdes) (version 2) | ecosystem: Engineered > Bioreactor > Anaerobic > Digestate | place: Bielefeld, North... | reverse complement strand
CTCGCACCGGAAACACCGCTCGCACCGGAAACACCGCCGGAGGCACCGCTCGCACCGGAAACACCGCTCGCACCGGAAACACCGCCGGAGGCACCGCCGCCGCTGGGAACACCGCCGGCACCCGAAACAGATGTATCCATCTTCCCTATTGACAGCGTTACTGTTTGCCCTGCATTCGCGCCAATCTGGAATACCGCGTCCTTGAACGAACCGTCAAGAAGCTTTTTCGTGTTGAACTCGGTGTTGTTAGCTATCCTGTCGATCTCTTCAAGAAGCTGTTCCACTTCCTTCTGAAGTTCGGCTCTGTCGTCGTCGGTGTTCGTATCGGTCGCGGACTGAACTGCGAGCTCCCTCATCCTCTGCAGGATTGCGTGGGTTTCATTCAACGCGCCTTCTGCGGTCTGGATTAATGAAATTCCGTCCTGCGCGTTCTTTGAAGCCATTTCCAGACCTCTGATCTGACCTCTCATCTTTTCGGAAATAGCCAGACCTGCCGCGTCGTCACCCGCACGGTTAATCCTGTAGCCTGAGGACAGCTTTTCAAGAGACTTGCTGCTTGCAGTTACATTAACTGTAAGCTGGCGATAAGTGTTTAACGCCGAGATGTTGTGATTGATTCTCATATAAAAACCTCCTTGTTTTTTGTTCGGCCTCCATACCGAAACATTTTTGTTTGATATTTTGAGATAAAAAAAACCGGTTTTTATCTCTCATTTAATATATCGAACAAATTTTGTAAAATATTAATATTTTTAAGGTTTTTCAGTCTCCATTTGTTTCCCCGCAATTTTTTGAAGAAACAGAACTTTCGCTGCTTGTATCTTTACGTATTTTTATGCTTTTTATCATATCCGGTGAAACAGGCACAGCGGCGGCCTGCCTGTTTTCAGAGATTATTTCTTCGAACACTTCCTTCCTGTGCACCGAAACTTCACGCGGCGCATTAATGCCCAGGCGTACCAGTTCGCCCTGAACATCCACGATTGAGATTTCTATATCATTGCCTATCATTATTGATTGGCCTTTTTTTCTTGACAGAACGAGCATCGTTTAACCTCCTGTATAAACATTACGGGTTTGCCTTTTTCCATTAAAACAACGGAAGAAATTGCTTAGCAATTTCAACACACCGTTTCAACGGATCGGGGAGTTTTTACCCTCTGGTTTGTATTTTAATACTGTCCTCGTCGCCTGTAGAAGCAGGGGACATATCCTGACCCGCTATATAATACTTCACCGGAAATGTTTCATTTTTCATTATTACCTGCATTCCCTTGTTATTATCCATGTTGATTAAAATCGGGGCTTTCAGGTTAACGCTTATTTTCGTAATATCTTCGGGTATTGTGACAATCGCAAGGGTGAGGATCCTTTCCGGGTCTTTTGCGTCAATTATTTTTATATCATCGTCATCGGCATCAACAAAATAGTCGTCGTTAATCGCAAAAGGATCGGTTACAACAAAAGCAAGAGCCGGATCATCAACTCCCTGGAGCCAGAAAAACGGTGCTTCATTTTCCTGTCTTCCGAGCAAAGTAAATTTTTTTACATTCTCAAACCCGGGAATCCCCGAAGGGAAATAAAGAATTTCCTTTTCATCAATCTCTATTACCCCGAAATGTTTTGTATTTAGCTGCATCGCAAAACCTCCAGTTCAATACAGGTAAATATTGCGGGTAACGGGCTATGAATTATTGGTGATTGGTATGGTATAAATCATAATTTTTTATTATAACCCGTTACCCTATAGCGTAATATCTATCTTTACTTCCGGATACCGGCGCATATATATGTTTACCTGCCCTCTCCGGTAGTCTATATCAATTTTTCCGGGAATATAATCCGCTTCGTAACCAATATGGGCGGCGTTTTTTACTTCGGGAGGGGTAATTGTTACCTCCGCTGGTTCGGCATTAAAACTTGGGCGGGCAAACGGAGTAAAACCGCCCTTTCTTTCTATCTTCCGCGATGCCTTTTCAATCGCAATCTCTCGGATTGGGTTGCCTCCTTTTTCGATTGTCTGAAGCCGCTTTCCTTCTTTCGCTTTCGCGGCGATATAGTTAAGAGCGTTCTGTTTTCCGATTCGCGCAAATTCCGCTGTTGCATCCGAAGCTCTTTTGTATCCCATTTGCGCCATAGCCTCATATTGGCTTATTTTAAGCTTCGGCTTTTTTGTCTTTATCGAGATCTGCCCGATTTCCTGGCGTATCTCGAGCCTTGCCGGGGTTTGTTCAATATTTAATTTCCCCGGAGTGGTTTTGATACCTATAAGGCCGTGTTGTGTCGTAATTTCAATGCGCATTTTTTAACCCCGTTTCACCGCTACTTATAACAAAGGAAGAAATCACTTCAAAAAATCGACAAGGCTTGGCTGGATTACCCTCGCACCGGCTGAAAGGGAAGCGCGGTAGACATTTTCTTCGTTCATCAGGTTCATAATCGCTTCGGCAATATCGACATCCTCATTTTTGCTCATAAGAGTCGTAAAATTAATAAAATCATCCTCCAAACGGTTTGCGGTAAGCTCAAGGCGATTCATCCTCGCGCCTACCCCGGAACGTACGCGAAGAATATTGTTCATATCGTTGTCAATCCTGTCGAGCATATTGCCTACGGCCCCATTGTCGCCTGCTTCAAGCGCCGCAATAATATTGTTTAAAGTATCCAGCAGCCCGCTCATTTCTCCCGCTGCGGCATCGGTTCCGTTATTAAACAGATCACTTCCGGTAACATTGATATTTATGTCGTCCCCTATGCCGATTTCAAAATGTATCTGCTCGCTGTTCGATATATCCATCAGAAATGCGCCATTTTCGTCCAGCAGAGGTTTATCGGTTTTATAGCCTGAAAAAATATAACGTCCCGCATAAGTGGTATTTGCCAAATGTATCATTTGAATTCTAAGCTGTTCCATTTCCTGTCTTATCTTGTCCAAATCATCGGGTGTATTTGTTTCATTGCCAGACTGCACCGCAAGCTCCCTTACCCTGTGCATAACATCGCCTATTTGTCCAAGGGTTTTTTCGGTGATCTCCATCCACGAGGTCGCGTCATCAACATTTCTTTTATACTGCTGTATCTCAGCTACATCGGTCCGAAGCTTCAAAGCGCGCGACGCGACAATCGGATCATCCGACGGAAGGCTTATCTTCTTTCCGGTCGCAAGCTGGTTCTGGTACTTGTTCATCCGGTTAAGGTTATTGTTCAGGTTGTTCAGCATATTGTTAATAAGCATGTTGTTTGTAATTCTCATATTCTCACTCCGTTCGATAATAAATGGACAAATAACTGGTTATCGAAACTAAAGCCCAAGCCCGTTAACAAGAATGTCGAGGATCTCGGAATAGGTCTGGATCATTTTTGCCGCGGCGTTATACGCGTGCTGATAACGTACAAGGTTCGCCATTTCTTCGTCTATTGACACGCCCGATACCGACTGCCGGCGCATGTCAATCTGGTTTGTCATGATTACCTGGTTATCAAGATGCGTTTTCGCCTGCTGTGCGTCGACTCCCATTGTCGATATTATCGTTTTTATATAATCTTCCGGGCCTCCTTCCATGAACATGTATGTATTATGCCTCATGCTCAGGATCGAGCGCAGGTTTTCTATGTTACCGACCTGGCCCGGCGTATCCGTCGTGCAAATATTGTTTGAAGGATCGTCAAGGATCTCCTTACTTATCGAAAAGGTCCTCGCGGTAAGCTGACTGTACATCCTTTCGTAATAATCGGGATCAGTCGGATCAACACCCGCACCCGCCGCAAAAGCCGCGCTGTCCATAGGATTTCCATATTCGTCAAGCATTGTGAAAAACCTTATGCCGGCAGGTTCGGTTTCATCACCCGTCGAGTTCAGCCGGTAGCCGTCCACATGCCCGTTTACGTTGTCAAGAACCCCGTCGCCGTCTATATCAATTATTCCCTCATTGAACGTCATCGCGAATACGCGCACAAATTCGTTCATCCTGCGCTGATAGAAAGGAATTCCCCTGAAATTCGGGCTTCCGTTCAGTTCGTCATTTCCGTCGCGAATGTCCAGGTATCCTTTAAGTTCGCCTGATTTAATAGTTAACGTATTTCCGTCTGCCCATTTTATATCATATAAATAGTTAATATCTTCAAAATTCAGCTTTTCCTCCCGCTGCACGCAAGTGAGATACGATACCTGAGTATGATCGACAATAGCCTTTCCGCTTATCGTAACGCAGAACCTTACGTCGTCCCTGCCGTCGGGAAGCTTGCCGCTTACAACCTCATAAGCCTGGATGTTTATTAGCCGGGACAGTTTGTCGACGAGATAATCGCGCTGATCCCTTAAATCATTTGCGGTATTTCCCGTTATTTCATAATTGTATATCTGCTTGTTAAGCTTCGCTATCTGATCAGCTAACGAATTTATATCCTGAACTTTTGCGTATATGATATTGTTTACATCGTTCTGAAGATATTCAAAGTGCGCCGCGACGCTGTTGAAATATTTTGCGACCATGATCGCCTTTTCTTTAACGGCGGCGCGGACCGACAGGCTTGAAGGATCCGTTGCCAATTGCTGCAGCGTATCGTAAAAGCCATTCAGCACCGCATTGAACCCGCTGTCCGACGGTTCATTATACATCACCTGCATCTGCTCAAGGAGTCTGTCTTTTATATCCCATTCACCAAGGTACTGCGCTTCGCTGCGGTATTTTGCATCAAGGTACAGGTCACGCGTGCGATAGACACCGGTAACATCCGATCCGGTTCCGAGCATTCCCGTACCATCCGCCATCAGAAGGGGCCTTGAAGCTGTCTGTGTAATTTTCTGGCGGGAATACCCCGGGGTATTTATATTGTCGATATTGTGGTTGACATTTGTCAGCCCTCTTTGGGCCGTATACAGGCCCCTTGTCGCAATATCGAAACCAAAAAACGTTGAACGGCTCATTATAAAACTCCTTTTGTATCATCATTAAAGGTTATTGGCTATTACAAAGCTTTTTATCTTCCCGTAAGGCCGGTGCGGTTAATAAGCGTGTCAAGCATTTCGTTTATTACGCTTATCGTCTTTGTCGCCGCGTTATAGGCATATTTAAATTTAATCATATTACTCATTTCTTCGTCGAGGGATACTCCCATTATCGACTGCCTGTCGTTGTCGGCGGCATATACGAGAGTCTGTTGGTTAGCCGCAATCTGTTCGGCGTCGCGTCCCATATTGCCGACTCTGAGAATAATATACTGGTAGTAGTCGTCTATGCTTAGTACCTGGGTATAACTTTCCATAAGGTTTTCATTTCGCAAATTCGCTATCGTAAGCGCAATACGGTTATCCCCGTTCGCATCGGTCGCTGAGGCTGCAATATTATTCAAATCCTTCATTGCGAGCGCAACCCGTATGTTTCCCATTTCCATCGGAAGACTTGGCTCTATCGGCTCAAAAAACACGCCGCCGTCCTCGCCTCTTAAGTTTTTTCCCGATAGCTGCAGACGGTTGACTTCTCTTGCGACAATATTAACAATGGCATTCAGCATTTTTTTAACCGATGATACGATATCAAGCGTTTCGTCAACGGTCGCGATCACTTTGTTTACATCAATTCCGGTGTCTATGCCGATTCGCGACAACAGGGCGGGATAATCCGCCGCGTCGGTCGTAATGTCATACAATACGCCGCCTGTTCCCTTTGTAATCGCGTTCCAGCCGGGCGCCTCCGGATCTCCTGTTTCATAAACGGAAGGATCTGTTGCGACAGATACTTTTATATTATTTTCTTTCAGAAGATCGAGGTACTTTTTTGCCTGTTCTTTGGTTGCGGCGATTCCCTGATCGGTAAACACGAAAACATACCTGTTCGCGTCTTCGCGAAACGGGTTTGCCCCTGAAAGAGCCGTTACGAGCGCTTCAAAGCCCTGCCCCGGGACCCCCGTGCCTGTAAGCCCGCCGAGAGCATCAATAAAGGCGGTTTCATGTTCAATTATTTTGAACAAAAATTCTTCATTTGTTTCGCCGAGAGCATCAATAAAGGCGGTTTCATCGGTCCCGTAGTTTTCATTGAATACAACTCCCGATCCGTTATACGCAACAAGCCGCAGGTTATAATCGAGACCCCTTGTCTTTATTTCATATAAATAGCTTTCAATATTGTTCTGCAGGTTTTCAAGGTAGCCGGGAGTAAGATTCGACACATCCACTGCTATCGTAATATCGGCCGTCGTATTCGGAGTGCCGTTGTCGTAGCTTCCTTTCGCTCCGCTGACCATTCCCCTTGCTTCCATAAGGCCTTTTATCGCGCCTTCCCCGACATTAATCTGCACATCAAGGCCTTCAACCTTCGGAATGACATAATGGGACAGCGCGGCGTTCTGCGAAGGTACTATATTTGTCTGCTGCGCCTTGCTTACAAGGTAATAGCCGCCGACTATAACGTCCATCTGTCCGTCGGGGTGTTCCCTTACTTCGGCGCTTACAAGTCTTGACAGTTGATCTACGAGAACGTTTCTCTGATCATAATAATCGTTTGCCTTGTTTCCGGCCACCTCGGCCGAAGCTATCATAACATTTAATTCGGCGATTTTTGTGGTTATTTGGTTTACTTCGTCAATCCTTTTAATAATTTCGTTGTTTATATCATCCTGAAGCTTGTTAATTTGCGATCCCATATGGTTTACATGGTAAACGAGAGCTTCGCCTCTCTGGCGCACCAAAGCCCGAACCGTCAGGCTGTCAGGCTGTTTCGCAAGCTCCTGCCATGCATTCCAGAATTCATTTAACGCATTTTGCAAACCGTCAAGAATCGGTTCGCCAAGGATGGCTTCGAGATCCTTTACGCCGCTCATGCGGGCTTCCCAGTATCCAAGCGCGTTTACTTCCCTGCGGTATATATTGTCAAGGAAAGTATTCCGTATTTGCCGTATTTCCTGAACTGACGCACCCATTTCAACCCACGAATTTGCGATATACCGTGTATGGGCGGTCTGCAAAACGGCTTGCTGCCGCGTGAAGCCAAGCGTGCTTAAGTTCGAGATATTATGACCGGTTACTTCCAGAGACTTCTGGTTGCTGTTCATACCCGATACAGCCGTGTTTAATCCTATAAAATTAATCGCCATTCATAATACTTCCTTCTGCCTGAATTGTATTCATTGGAAAAAACTGCTTATCAATTTGTCCCATTTGTTATATCCATCAGTATTTTATGTCAAGAACCCCTCGGGTTTTTGATCCTTCTTCGTTCCCTTTCCGGCCATAATGCACCGCTTGGGGAACAGGCTGTGTTAAAAGATTAAGGGAAAAATCAACGTATTCCAGAGCATTATTAATTAACTTCAGGTTCAAATCGTTTTTGTTCTTAAGTTTATTAACTGTTTCCTTAAGGCTTTTGCCCACCTGTGACAGCTGGTCGGAGTATTCTTCAGGAACAAGGCTTACCAGATCGCTGACTGTAATATCGCCTGAATATTTCCCCATGCTTCTTCCTATCTGCCCGACGATTTTATCGCGAATGTCCGCCAGCTTTTTCAACTCATCCGAAAGTTCCTGTTCTTTCGCCGTTATTGCCTGTAATTTTTCCAATTCGCCTTTAATCACGGCGGACGTTTTATCTTCCGATAAATCAAGAAGCCGGCCATATAGTTTATTTTCATATTCCAAAACCTTTATGAGGTTGTCAATCCATACGGTTTTAATCATTTAAGGTTCCCCCCGACGAACATATAATCTTTTCCCGCTCGATATATATATCGGAACCATACAAAAACGGGATAACATTAAAATTGCTGCCATCCCGTTCATTTCTTCTTTCGTTGGAATTCCGTACTATTCTTTTTCATTTAAAAGCATACGGATTATTTTTTCGGAAATATCCTTCGCCTCAACCTTATATTCGCCTGACTCAATTCTAGCGGATATTTCCCTGACCTTGTCCTCCCTGATATCCGGTACATTAGCCAATGCCTTCATAGCAATCTGAAATTCTTTAGCCTGCTCGGAAATTTTAAACTCATCTTTCCCGGACGAAACAACATTGTTTTTTTGTATTTTATCAATCGGGTTTTGTTTGTTGTAAATACCGAATACCTTGGGAATGTTCCCCCAGATTTTCATTATGATCCCTCTCTCCTGTGGCATTGTTATATTATCACATAGCAACGTTACCCCTTACCATATGGTTTTTTCTTTTGTTCTTTCACAATTAGTATCGTCATAACATTATAATAATTTAATGCTAAATATAAATTTCCCGGTCCTATTTTTTATTACATAAATACTAAAAATGGAAGACTGCCTTTTTTATTTTTCACGATCCTTGTGTTTGTAATAAAGCCCAAACTCATCTTTTTCATACCCTCTGTCGGGTTTGCGATCACTCATTTTGGAAAGGCTTTGTTTAAGCTCCATGCCGACATTCATCATTTCTCTTGCCAGACCTTTTGAGCATTCTACACAGAATCGGCCGCTTCTTATTCTAACACCGCATTTTTCACAGTTCAATGCAACCGGGCTGTCCTCACTAACCTCGAGCCTCTCTTCCTTCAGCCAGCGGCTTATTTTTGCCGGGCTTACCCCGGTATTGTCCGATACTTCCTGCATATTTGCGCCCGGAAATTCTCTGAGGAATTTCCTGACTTTTTCAAACTCTTCTTCGTCCTTCTTTCTGCAAACAGGGCAGAGAACCGGGCCAGTAACATACTGGAATATCTTTCTGCATTCCCTGCAATATTTAATTTCCGGCATATATAACCCTCCTGTATATAAAGGTAGTTTATTTCCTTCGATATATATTATTTCGGCATAATACGCTTATATATTAAATTATACCAAACACCCGAAACAGGACCCGCGAAAATAATGTTCTAAACCTGCTCATCGAACTATTGTACAATAACGTCAACAAGGAGCTTCATTTGCAAGAGCTATACAGTTCAGCTCGGGCAAGTCGAAACTCGCAAAAATGCTTTGAAGTATTTCTTGCAAGAAGCATTTTTGCTCAGACAGTCGACTTGCTTATCCTCGCTCTGACAGTATATCTCTAAGCTGCATTCCGCTATAGTTTCCGTTCTTGTACAATAGTTCTTTATATGAGCAACATACGGCGAACTAAAACCGCAAACATAGCGGGTGGTTCGGGTGATTTCGGTGACGACGGGCGACATGCTCCGAAGCCCTGCTGCTTACAGGCAACTGTGGAGCGGGTTAATGAGCGACCCGGGATATGGAGACCTCTCCGTAAACGTAAATCATGATCCGGAGCGTGTTGTTGGTATGTGCTTTGTCGCCCCAGGAACCCGAAACACCCGAAACAGGACCCGCGAAAATAATGTTCTAAACCTGCTCATCGAACTATTGTACAATAACGTCAACAAGAAGCTTCATTTGCAAGAGCTATACAGTTCAGCTCGGGCAAGTCGAAACTCGCAAAAATGCTTTAAAGTATTTCTTGCAGGAAGCATTTTTGCTCAGACAGTCGACTTGCTTGTCCTCGCTCTGACAGTATATCTCTAAGCTGCATTCCGCTATAGTTTCCGTTCTTGTACAATAGTTCTTCCAAGTAGCCCATGAGAATTACGCCGATAACGCAGCGGGTGGTTCGGGTGATTTCGGTGACGACGGGCGACATGTTTCAAATTTCTCCGTCAGCAGACCATAGTTTTCTGCGTACCGCTATGACAAACGCATCCACACAAACCGCGCCGGATTCCAGCAATACTTTCCCGCACTGTTCAAGCGTGCTGCCCGTTGTAATAACATCATCAATCAAAAGGACGCGCTTTCCTTCAATCAAATGCGGTCTTTTTACGTAAAACACGCCTTCAAGGTTCTTGTACCGTTCATCTTTCGCAAGCGAGCTCTGCGGAGGAGTATTTTTTATTTTTACAAGCACTCTGGAGATCACGGGGATATTCAATTTCTTTGCTAGACTGCGCGCAATAAGCTCCGATTGGTTATAGCCCCTTTCCCGCTTTCTTTTGTTATGGATCGGAACAGGCACCGCAATGTCGCAGCTGTTCGCCAAACGTAGCTGCGCTGGGACTCCGGCAAAGTATTCCTCAATTAACGGGTAAGACATATCGACAAGTATTTTTGCGTTTCCGGGCCTATCGTTGAATTTTAAATGATGAATTGCTTTCCTGACGCCTTTTTCGTAATCAAACGCACAGTATATATTGCTTATGCTGTTACCGGCCGGGTTATCAAACCGGTGACGGTTGATATGCGGAATATCTTTCTGGCAGTCATCACATACGGACTTGCGCGTATTAACACAAAGCACGCAATCACAACAGATACAGCGGGGCGGGAAAAACAAGCGCAGGAAATATTCAATTAGCGGAATCTTGCCGTATTCCATAGCCGTACCTCCACCCGGCCGACGCAATTAAGTAAAAGCAAATCAGAATTCCGGCAGGGATCGGTTTGTAAAAATATCGCAAAGCTTTTCTTTAAGCCCGGTGAAGCGTTCTTTTTCGGTATTATTATCCACCATATTCCTTAGAATGTTAATGTCCCCGACAAGAATCACCAATCGGCGCGCACGCGTTATAGCGGTATATAACAGGTTTCTGCAAGCCAGCATCGGAGGCACACCCGACAGCGCAATAACCACAGCCGGGAATTCGCTTCCCTGGCTTTTGTGTACGGTAATCGCATAAGCCAGTTCCAATTGATCGAGCATGTCGAAATCGTACTCGACAACCTTGCCGTCGTCATATGAAACCGTTAAATAGCCGTCATCTTCATCAATTTTTTGGATTATTCCCATATCACCGTTAAAAACACCTTCACCTGCTATTGTTGATTCCTTTTCTCCATTATTCTTCCATGAAAGGCTGTAGTTGTTTTTTATATGCATTACCCGATCATTCTCTCTGAAAATAGTATCGCCGTATCGCTTCTCCGCTAAACCCGGGCGCGGCGGGTTCAGCTTTTTTTGAAGTGCGGCGTTAAGGTAAAAAATACCGGCCGGTCCTTTTTTCATCGGTGACAAAACCTGGATATCCTTCATCGGATCCAAACCGAACTTATCGGAGATCCTTGACGTGCACAGTTCGAGTATCGCTTCTGCTGTGTCCTGCGGGCGGCTTTTATTAATGAAAAAGAAATCCTCTTTCGGCGTGTTCATTACCGGGTACTTCCCTTTGTTAATCATATGGGCATTTGTTATAATCGAGCTCTCTTCCGCCTGGCGGAAAACCTGATCAAGGCGGACCACATTCAAAATCTCGCTGTCTATCATATCTGAAAGAACCCTGCCCGGTCCAACCGAAGGAAGTTGATCCACGTCTCCGACAAATACCAGTCGGGTCCCCGGCACAATCGCTTTTAAAAGCGCGTGCATAAGCAAAACATCTACCATGGACGCTTCATCTATTATTACAACATCCGCCTCAATCGGATCCTGTTCATTTTTTCTGAAGCTCCTGCTGCTATCATCGTCGCCGATGTACCCGGTTTCCAAAAGACGGTGGATCGTTTTTGCTTCCGTTCCGGATGCCTCGGTCATCCTTTTCGCGGCTCTGCCTGTTGGAGCCGCCAAAACCACTTTCATTCCCTGTCTTTGGAAAAGAGAAATAATTCCTTTAATAAGGGTTGTTTTCCCGGTTCCGGGACCCCCCGTAACAACAAGTATGCTCTCTGACGCCGAACAACGTATTGCTTCAAGCTGTTTATCGGTATATGTTACGTGCTGCTCGTTTTCAACTTCTTTAAGGGTTTCTTCAAGATTGTATATTTTCTTTTCGGGTTCGGCCGCGCAAATTTGATATATTTTTCGGCATATATACTGCTCGGCCGTGTAAAATGCCGACAGATAAACCCTGTCCGGGTTTGACTTTTCAATATATATACTCTGCTCAAAAATCATTCTGCCTAATGTTTCTTCGACTATTTCATCTTTTACGCCCAAAAGACGGGCGGTATATGGTATTAATACGTTTACGGGAAGATATACATGCCCTTTTTGCACTGCTGCGGACAAAGCATATTGAACTCCACTTTGAATGCGAAATTTGGAACATGTGTCTATACCAATTGAAATTGCAACTCTGTCCGCGATTCTGAATCCAATATTTATATCATCATCGGTAAGACGGTATGGATTCCGTTTTATTTCTTCAATAGATTTTTCACCAAATTTCTTCCACACCTTTACGGCATAATTTGCCGATACCCCATAACTCTGCAGGAACATTACAACCTGGCGTATTTGCTCCTGCTCCATGAATGCTTGTCCTATACGCAGAGCCTTGCCGGCGCTTATTCCCTTAATCTCAGAAAGCCTTAGGGGTTCAAACTGCAAAACACGTATCGTTTCATCTCCAAACGCATCAACTATTTTTTTTGCTGTTGCCTCACCTATTCCCTTAATCACTCCGGAAGCAAGATACTTAAAAATCGCATCCGTTGTTTTAGGCAGCCGTCTTTCATATGATTCCACTTTCAGTTGCTTGCCGTAATCCTGGTGGACTACCCATGTACCGGTTACAAAAATGGTCTCGCCTATACCCAGCCCTGGAATGTATCCGACCAAAGTAATTAACCGGCGTCCCACCCTGATATCACAAACCGTATACCCGTTATTTTCGTTACAGTATATTATTTGTTCCACTATTCCTTCAATTTGCTCCAAAAAGAATCCCCGTCCGTAAAATATTGGGTAATTAAGTTATGCAAATACTAATTCATGGCCGGGATATCAAAGAAAGCCCGCGTTACAGTCAATCAGGGGGAAAAGATATCTTTACGGCCCAAGCTAATGCTGTTGCTTATTACCCGTCTCAATTTTACTCCAATTTATATTATCCAGCAATACCAGACGCGGATACTCGGCAGAGAGTTTTTCGACGACCGGCCTGTTTGGATCCTTTTCGGAAATACCGACGTACAGGCAGCCGTCGGTTCCTATCTTTTCCGAAACTCCATCCATGAACACGCACCTTATTTTCCCTTCCAGCCCTTCATCCCCAGGCTTGGGAACCAGGCACAGTTTCCCGCTGCAGGAATTTTTTCCGGTTTTAACTTTTGTAATTATAGTCTGGATAAAATGATATATACCGTAAAAAGCAAACAACGAAATAATAATATAAATTACCATACTTCCCACACCCTGACCGTTTCTAGTATCATTATATGCAGTTTAAAAAATGATTCCACTGGCGGGAAGAGCCATAGGCCGCTGTCGTAAAAGCAAAAATTGGGTTTAGAAACAAATATTACGGGTATAAATCAAATAAACATACAATTTTTGACACTGGAATAAACAAATATAAAATATTTGGATGTTTCTGAGGTGGTTATGAAAAAAGTATCACTTGATGAACTTGCTCCTGGGATGAAATTAGCCAGGGATGTTATATTAGATGATGGAAGGTTCCTTTTGCTGAAAGGGTTTACAATTAAAAACAGGTATTTAGACAAAATTCGCATGTATAACATTCCATATGTTTATGTCGAAGATGAAATAGGAAAAGTGGAATATTTCAGCGAAGAAAAAGTATATACCGAAACCTTCCAGACAATAAAGTCGGTTATGGATACCGTACGCGGCGGCGGGGATGTCAATCTGCCGGTAATAAAGGAGACGGTTGATACCATTGTCAAAAAAATACTGAATGATGACAATGTCTTTATGAAACTGACCGGAATACGTGATATAGATAATTATACATATCTTCATTCGGTTGACGTATGCATATATTCGGTAATCGCAGGAAAAAGCCTCAACATGTCTATAGATGAAATAAATGAATTGGCTCTCGGAGCTATATTGCACGATATAGGAAAATGCAAAGTCCCTCTTACCATTCTTAATAAGCCGGCAAGACTTACGGCTGATGAGTATAATATAATTAAAGACCATACGCGTTACGGTTATGATATAGCGATAAAAACACCCGGTGTTACCGAGGAAGTTGCACGGATTGCGCTCCTGCATCATGAGCATTGGGACGGAAGCGGATATCCGATGGGATTATCGGGGGAAGAAATAGATTATATGGCACGTATTGTGGCGGTTGCCGATGTATATGACGCTCTTACGGCAAACAGGGTTTATCGAAAGAGGTATATGCCGCATGAAGCCGCGGAGTATATCATGGCAAATTCAGCAAGCCATTTCGATTATGAAATTCTGAAAAAATTCCTGGATAATATTGCGATATATCCCGCAGATATAATAGTACTGCTTAACACCGGTGAAATTGCCAGGGTCGTCGAATCGAAAGGAAAAGAGTCGCTTCGCCCGAAGGTTATGGTTATAACCCGCAAAGACGGCCCGCCGGTTCTCGAACCGTATGAAATTGACTTAATGAAAAACCCTACTGTATTTATTGTAGATATCTTGAGCTGATGTTTGTGCTTTACCGGTAAACCGGCGGGGCAGTTCAGAGCAAACAGGTAAAACCAGGATCCGGCTTAAATCCCCGCTTCATTTCTTAAAACTTCAGCTTTGTCTGTTTTTTCCCAGGTAAAATCATCATCCTCCCTGCCGAAATGTCCGTATGCGGCGGTTTTACAGTAAATAGGCCTGCGAAGTTTCAAATCGCGTATAATAGCTGCGGGGCGAAGATCAAATGTTTTCTGAACAATTTGCGCTATTCTTTCATCGTCTATCTTACCGGTTCCAAAGGTATCAACCATTACCGATACGGGCTTCGCTACTCCGATTGCATATGCCAGTTGAATTTCGCATCGGTTTGCAAGACCCGATGCAACTATATTTTTCGCGACATAACGGGCGGCATATGAAGCCGAGCGATCAACCTTTGTCGGATCCTTCCCGGAAAACGCTCCTCCTCCATGCCTCCCCATTCCGCCATAGGTATCGACTATTATCTTTCTTCCGGTAAGCCCTGAATCACCCTGCGGGCCTCCAATAACAAACCTACCGGTAGGGTTTATGAAATACCGGGTATTTTCGTCCAGCAAGTTTTCAGGTATCACCACTCTGATTACCTTCTGAATTATGTCTTTTTCTATTGTCGTTTGGTCCGCATCCGGCAGATGCTGGGAGGAAATAACGACGGTATCCACACGTACAGGCCTTCTGTTTTCATATTCCACCGTTACCTGCGATTTGCCGTCAGGAAGAAGATATTCAAGTATGCCCTTTTTACGTACCTCCGCCAGCCTTTCGGTCAGTTTATGCGCAAGAGAAATGGGCATTGGCATTAACTCCGGCGTTTCATCGCAGGCATAACCGAACATAATACCCTGATCTCCCGCTCCTATTGCTTCTAATTCGCTGTCATCCATTTCATTCCTCCTGGCTTCATAAGCCCTGTTAACACCCATAGCAATATCCGGGGACTGCTCATCAATGGATGTCAGGACCGCGCACGTATCACAATCAAACCCGTATTTTGCCCTGACATACCCAATGTCGCGGACCGTGTCCCTTACAACCTTCGGGATATCAACGTAACAGTCTGTTGTAATCTCCCCCATAACAAGAACCATTCCCGTGGTAACGGCTGTTTCACAGGCGACACGCGCCATCGGATCCTCCGTAAGTATCGCATCCAGAACCGCGTCGGATATTTTGTCACAGATCTTGTCGGGATGCCCCTCTGTAACCGATTCAGATGTAAATAACACTTTAGACATTTTTTCGACTCCTTCCTTAAAATTCATGTCAAAAAGCCATATTTCCTCCTGATAATGCCTTGAGGGCTGATTTTTCATATGATCGGACAGGCCGCGCTTAACACTTCCAATACGCCTTTAAATCGCACAAAAGCCTGGTATTTAAAATAAAAAATCTCTTCCATGAAGAGATTATATAACTCTCCTCATCTCTCAGGATATCTCCTGCAGGAATTGGCACCGTGGCATTACGCCGGTTGCCGGGTTTCATAGGGCACAGTCCCTCCACCTCTCTTGATAAGGAAAAAACAGTATTTATATTTCCCTGTAAAGCATATCACGGGCCGCTGTAAAAATCAAGGACCGGGATACATTTTTCTATGTATTTTACAGATGCTGTAATAATCTTCAGAACATCAAGAACATCAATTCAAAACTATTGTACAATAATGGAAACAATAGCCTCATTTGCAGAGAGCATTCCGTTATGGTTTTCTTTTATTGCACAATAGTTTCTATAACTTTTTTAGTCTAAAAGCAGATAAAATTGTTTTACTATTTACTCCCGCTCAAACATATCTTTGCCGACACCGCAATCGGGACATACCCAATCGTCGGGAATGTCTTCAAAGGCTGTTCCGGGCTCGACTCCGTTATCGGGATCGCCTGCCTCCGGATCATAAACATAACCGCATACTGTACATACCCACTTTTCCAATTAAAACACCCCTTTCAATTATTTCTAATATACCACATAGATACCCGCATAAACAATATTAAACAAAGCAAACTTTTTAACATGCTTTCACCGGATACTCCGGTTCAAATACTCCGTCCTGCTGCGGTTATACTTCCACAGCGCGTGATGCAGCCCGTCCGCTATTGTTTCGGCCATCTTCATGACAAGGCTCAGCCGTGTATTCTGCAGGACCATAAATTCCATCCATCCACCGTGATTGACAATGCCGGTAACATGCATATCTCCGGTTTCAGGCAAATCCTTTTTAAGCCCGGCTCCCGGTCTTATCGGGCCATTTCCCACCGTAATCCGCCCTATATGGCCTGTCATGCCTAAGCAGGCATCAATTGCAATGATATAATGATAAGGGATTTCCTTTCTAATCCTTTCCAGCGACTGAGCCAGATTCGCGGCGTGAACCGGCCATTCAAGGTTTCCGACTACCCGGATGTAAGGCAGCTTGTATTTGCCCAAGCGATATCCGACTAAAGGTCCCAATGAATCACCGGTCGAACGGTCGGTACCAATGCACAAAACAATTATTGTTTTTTCAAACGGAATTGATGATATACGTTTGTTGACAGCCCGTGACAGATCATAGGCAGCGCCTCTTTTATGGACATCAATATAATCTTTCAATATATATTTTCCTTTCATCGGTAGAAATACGCGTTCTGCGCTTGATAAAATTTCTTATCAGGCTAATTAATGATTATTCCCATTGGCTATCTACTTATGCATTGCAAAACGAAACGCTGACAAGAATTCATTAAATAACCTGTAAACAGCGCCCTTTATGCGGGACATTTATAAATAAATTTATTCTGTTGCGGTCAAACCGACTTTATGTTAATATGAGAAAAAAAGGTTATCTTTGCTGGCATTTATCTGGAAGCAATTGGATGTACTTATATTACGGTCTGTTCGACTTTAATATTAAAAATTATAACCAGGCAGGATAAGAGATAATGTTTTCTCCTTATTTTTCTTCAGAAAATTCTAGTTTTAAGTTTATTTTGGACATACTGGACGGAATGCATGACTGGGTACGGGTTGTTGACAGGGATAATTCCGTTATTTTTATAAACCGCTCAATGGAAGAAGGGCTTCGTGTTGAAGACTTATCCGGAAAAAAATGCTATGAGCTTTTGGGCAAGGATTCCCCATGTGAAAATTGCACAACCCGTAAAGCGGTATTTAAAGGACAAACCCAGAAGAAAGAAGAGATTTTCAACAACAGAATATTTTCGGTTATGAGTTCCCCGATAGTTGCAGATGATGGAAATATTTACTACGTTGTTGAGGTTTTAAGGGATGTTACAAAGGAGAAGGAATTGGAAAACCGCCTTTTAAACCAGAACTTAAAGCTGCAGCAGAATTTGGATATGGCCCGAAAACTTCAAATGCAGTTGCTTCCCCGAAGCACACAATTTCCGCAGCTCGATTTTGCGTATCTTTACCACCCCTGCGCCGAATTAAGCGGTGATATGATTAATATCTTTCAAATCGATCGCGAGCACATTGGGATATATATTGCCGACGTATCGGGACATGGTGTTTCAGCATCAATGCTGACTATTTTCCTGATATCGGTGTTGAACAAAAAAATACTCTCTCCTTCGCGTGCACTATACCGGCTGTTCAGACAATTCAATACCAGCGGATTCGACAAAAATTCCTATATCACGGTGTTTTATGCCGTATACAATACAAAAACGCATATGCTCTGGTATTCAAACGCCGGGCACAATTGCATACCGATTATCTGCGGCAAGCACGGGATGAAAAAGCTTTTCATGCCGGGTACTCCAGTGAGCAACTGGATGGATAACCCGCGCTACTATGACGAATCCGTACGGCTGCTTCCGGACGAAAGGTTCTTCCTGTATACCGACGGCATGGCCGATCAATGGCTGGAGGAACCCGGGGACATTATCAAGGATGCTAATATTATCAATATTATTAAAGATAACGGCATTGATCTGAATGTCGCACTGAACCTGATTGCCAGGTACGTTTATAAACAGCTCGACGCAATCGGCGCAAAACAAAGGGACGATATCACAATGGCTTTGATACAGCCTCTTCAAACTGAAGAATCCACATCAAGAAAATAACTTGAAACACCCGAACCAGGATCTTTGGTAATAATACCGAATAACCAGCGGGTGGTTCGGGTGCTTAATACAAATTTTTCCTCTTTACAAACGAACGTATGTTCGGTTATAATATGGTTAGAACATTCGATTTACTGCGGAGGAATTATGGAACGAAAAATCCTTCATGTGGACGCCAATTCCGCATATTTAAGCTGGGAAGCGGTCTATCGTCTGCAGCACGGCGCCGAAACGGACTTAAGAACAATTCCGAGCGTAGTGGGAGGGGATGAGAAAAGCCGTCGCGGCATTGTACTGGCCAAATCAATTCCTGCAAAAAAATATAATATAAAGACCGGGGAAGCTTTATGGTCTGCAAGGGGCAAGTGCCCGAACCTGGTGGTTCTTCCGCCTTCTTATCCGCTTTACATGAGCTGTTCCGATGCGATGGTCAGGCTCTTAAAGAGGTACAGCCCGAATGTTGAAAGGTATTCGGTCGACGAATGCTTTGTCGACTTAACCGGATACTCACAAAAAAAAACCGCGGAAGAAATAGCCTGGGAAATAAAGGAGCGATGCCGTACCGAACTGGGGTTTACGGTAAATGTTGGGCTCTCAACCAACAAGCTCCTGGCAAAAATGGCTTCGGAACTTGAAAAACCGGACAAAATGCACACGCTGTACCGCCATGAAATTCCTGAAAAATTCTGGCCCCTGCCAGTGAGGGAATTATTTCTCTCTGGCCCCAGAACGCTTCCGAAACTTTACAAGCTTAATATTTTCACAATTGGCCAGCTGGCCCACGCCTCCCCGGACCTTTTGCAGCATCATTTAAAAAGCCATGGGCTGACTATCTGGAAATATGCGAATGGTCTTGACGACTCGCCGGTCGTTCCGGGTGATCGGGTAATAAAAGGAATCGGTAACTCGACCACCAGCCCTTTTAACGTCGACAATGAAAAGGAAGCACTTTTATATTTGCTCTCCCTGACGGAAACCGCGGCAATGCGCCTGAGAAGCAAAGGAATGCTGGCACGGGTTGTAACGGTGTCTTTAAGGGATACGCAGTTGTCCTTCTATTCACACCAGTGCCGGCTTATATCCCCCACCGACAGTACACTCCTGTTGTATCGGCAGGCCAAAGGCCTTTTTAAGGAAATGTGGCGCAAAGAACCTCTCAGGCACCTTGGAGTACATTTCTCCAATCTGGTGGAAAATAAATTTTTTCAGACATCGTTTTTTGACGATACCGTTGTTTTCAGGCAGCAGGCTATTGACAAAACCATCGACGAAATCCGGGGTTCATACGGCAACGATGCGGTGGTAAGAGGTTTATTCCCGCATTCGGGAATTCCACCCCTCTGCGGGGGAGTATATGAAGCGTTTCCAACGATGAGAAGCTTGCTGTAGGAGGGAAAGACATGAGGGTTTTAATGCAATCGGTGGATATGATTTGCTGTACCAACAGGGACGGGGTAATTACCCCTATAAAATTTCGGATTTCGGATGAAAAAGAGGAAAACAGGATTGTAAAAATAGACAGGATACTAAACAGAAAGGAAGAAAAGCTGGCTGGAAACCGTATGCTGGTTTTTACCGTTCAAAGCGTTATCCGCGGACGTGAGTGCAGGTTTGAAATGAAATACGAATTCAGCACATGCAAATGGTTTCTTTATAAAATATGAAAATGAGCCGGCGAAAACCGGCTCGTTTATTCTTTATCGTGTATCACCAGGAACCATATTCACGCATATCTTTTGTTCTTTACGGCCACCAGCGCGGCCGTGAAGAACGCTAATCCAAAGCCTATTATAATCAGCAGATCGGAAAGTATCGGCTTAACATTTTGAAAACCGAATTCCGTAAGCTTCGCTATTTCATTATTCGCCTTAACGTACCAATAAGTAGGTGTAAATCCGGCAATTTTCAGAACAAAGCTTCCCAAATACTCCTGGGGCACAAAAACACCGCTTATAAAACAGAATCCGAGGGTCACTATATTGCAGACGGCACCAATCGCTCCTTTGCTTTTAATGAGGTTACCGATGAAATAACTTAATCCGCAGCAGCAGAAAACAAACACAAAAGAGCTCAACAAAAAATAAACGGTGTTCATACTGAGGCTGTTTTTGAAATTTAACAAAAAACACAATAAAACCATTACAAACCAGGCACTGACCGTAAACAACAGGTTCGCAAGAATGAACTGCATATTGATACTGCCTGATTTAACCGGGGAACATTCATTTCTCATTCTGAGATCCCGGTCGTTAAATACGAAAATTAGCGCGCTCATTCCCAAAATAATAACCGAAAGCAGTGAATACGCCAAAAAGTTATAAAAGTAGTTCGCATACGTGTGATCATTGTTTTCTTTGCCGTTTGTTATCATTTCAACAGACGCGGCCGGCGCAAGATCCGATTCAAGATACCGGGCCAGGGCTTCCTGGCTTATATCCTTAAGATTCCGCACATACAGCCTTGCCGTGTTAAAATATTTGTCAATGCATAAATCAATATAAATATTATCTACCGAGTTTGGTACGGCTGTTTTTTCAAGCCGGACATCTTCGCTTCTCATGAACCCTTCGCTGAAACCTTCCGGAACACGGACAATATATGATACCTTTCTGAAATAAAGTGCATCCTGCAGCGCCTCGGTCTCGTCGGGAATCTCGACAAAATTAGCGATTTTTCCAAGCTCATGTTTAAATCCGTCAATCAAAGCGCTTTCTTCTTCACTTATAAAAGCCACATCAACTTTTTTTCCGGTAAACGAAATATCTCCCGCTTTACCAGTGCCGGTCATCGAAGAAGACATTATTAAAGAAACCGCCAAAAAAACAATGACATAGATCAGCATTATATGAAGATTCTTTTTTATTATATTCAAGCAAAGCTTAAATACTTGCATATTTCCGCCTCCTTATCATCAGATATGTGCCCGAGCAGAATACGGCTATAAATACCGTTAGGAGAATAATATTCTTAAAATACCTTGAAAACGTGTCATAATAATACAGGCTGTAAAAAGAATCCGTCAACAGGTTCAAAGGGTTAACATATGAAAGTACAGGCGCTTTCCGGGATATAATGTATTTAATCTCGTGCTGCATCATACCGGCAAAAAAGCAGCAAATCATTGTCACTCCGACTATGACTGCCACTTTTATACCTTCGGATTTCTTAACAACAGCGCTTATAAACGCTCCAAAAGAAAATCCCGTAATCGTGCCGATGAAAGCAGTAAGCAGAACAAAACCCGTTTTGCTTCCAAAATCAAGCTTCAGCATAAACACAAGATAAGAAATCAGTACAAGAACCTCTACCAATTGTATTAAAACAGACGCCGCAGCACTGAATAAAAACGCCTTAATTTTATGAACCGGGGCTGCGTTTACCCTTGCCGCAACGCTTGAAATATCGGCCTGAATGTCATTTATCTCCCTCATACCGAAAAACCCTCCGTAAAAACATGTCATTGCAATAAGCGTGTAAAAATAAAGCAGGATGGTATTTGGTTCGCCGCCCGTGCTTTTCTTTTCACTGACATATGTTTCACGGTTTCCGATATCATCGATAATCTTTTGAATTTGTTCGGGTTCTATTGACAATATCGTTTCAACGGCCGAAGAAGCATGTATGTAATTGTCAATAAAGCTTTTTACTATACTTTGGTTTATGCCCGAGTTATTTACGACCAGTTTTATCGGCATTTCAACAACAATATACCCATCAATAAGATTTTCGTTCAGCAGTTCGTTTGCTTCGTCTATTGTAGTTTCCGACAGGTTAAAAAGTCTTTCATCACCTGTGGATACTTCTTCAAGCGCTTCTCTGAAGCTTTTATTCTTCGCGTATTGTTCGTCGTTTATCACGGCGATATTTATCGGATTAAATATCTCATTCGTATACAGGTTCGAAAATGCCATGTAAAAAAACGTACCCAGAACAAGCGGGAATACCATTGTCCATAAAATGGTTTCCCAGTCGCGCATCAAGCATTTAAGCCTGTAAGCAAATATATGAACAAACATTCCTGTCCCTCCTTAATCCCGTAATTCCTTGCCTGTTATTTCAAGAAAAACGTCGTTCAGCGTAGGCAGCTCGGAATAGATCTTGTCGAACCGGATTTCATTTTTCCTGATAAAATCCAGGACAGTTTCAAAACTGTTCTTTCCTTTCCCGGATTTAATAACAAGCAGGTTGTCCTTGTACTCAACCGAAATGATGTTCGGCAGCTTCCGGATTTCGGATATATGCTCGTCGGTTATGCCGAAAGATTCAACAGTAATCTTTTCATTCATGGTAATCATGGCCTTAAGCTCATCCTTCGTACCCGTCGCGATGGCCCTGCCTTTATCGAGTATCATAATCCTGGTGCATATCCGTTCAACTTCCTCCATGTAATGGGAAGTGTATATCACGGTGGCTCCCTGCCTGTTAAGCTCCATTATACCTTCCAGGATCCTGTTCCTGCTTTGCGGATCCACCGCTACCGTCGGCTCGTCGAGAATAATAAGTTTTGGTTTGTGCGCTATGCCGCATGCTATATTCAGCCTTCTAAGCAGACCGCCGCTCAGCTTTTTAGGGTAGAATTTAGTAAAGTCACGCAGCCCGACAAAATCAATCGCTTCTTCCACCAGTCTTTTTCTCTCATTTTTATCTTTAATATAAAGTCCGCAGAAATAGTCAATATTCCCATACACGGTAAGTTCATTATAAACAGCGACATTCTGCATAACTATCCCGATATCACGTTTTATATCATACGCATCCGGCGCCATTGGCCTGCCGAAGATTTCAACTTCGCCCTTATCGTATTTCAGCAGCGACAAAATGCAGTTAATCGCCGTTGTTTTTCCCGAGCCGTTAGGGCCAAGCAAACCGAATATTTCACCTTCATTAACCGTAAGTGAAAGGTGATCAAGCGCAACCAGATCGCCATAGCGTTTGACAAGGTTTTTTACCCTTACAATCATTTCATCCGCCTCCGTTATATGATATTTTTATCATACCCCCGTTTTTCCGCGCCTGTAAGTGCCGCAAATCATATGTTTATGTGACAAATGTCATATTGTTTCCAAAACTAAACACCCGAAACAGGACCCGCGGAAATAATGTTCTAAACCTGCTCATTGAACTATTGTACAATAACGTCAACAAGGAGCTTCATTTGCAAGAGCTGTACAGTTCAGCTCGGGCAAGTCGAAACTCGCAAAAATGCTATAAATAATTTTTGCAGGAAGCATTTTTGCTCAAACAGTCGACTTGCTAATCCTCGCTCAGACTGTACATCTCTAAGCTTCATTCCGCTATAGTTTCCGTTATTGTACAATAGTTCTTCAGGACAAGCGGTAACACAGCAGGTGGTTCGGGTGATTTCGGTGACGACGGGCGACATGCTCCAACGCCCCGCTGCTTACAAGTAATGTGGAGCGGGTTAATGAGGCGACCCGGGATATGGAGAAAAAAAGAGGAACCCGAAACACCCGAAGCAGGACCCGCGGAAATAAAGAAACGAAACATCCGAAGCCGCGGCCGCAGGAATAAATCATTGTACTTAAAGGTAAAAAATGATAATATTTGGCTTGTAAAAACTTTTATTGGATGGGTTATCAATGTTTTACACTGCAAATTTAATTAACAAAATTATAATTTTTATATGCTGTTTCGTTATCTGCATTCTTGAAAAAAACATAAGCAGCAGTGTTCCAATAATATTGATTAGCCTGATTTTCAGCGATCTTTTAAGCTACCTGGACAATGCGGAATTAAGACTTGCTTTAACTGCGGGATTTTCCGTTTTGTCGTTTTTTATCCCCGGACTGGTTATTTTCCTTCCTTTAATCGCGTACGACATGCTTTTTAACAAATACCAGTACATAAACCTTATCGCAGCAATACCGCTTTTGCGTTCTTTCAGATATTACCCGGTACAAATATTTACAATTATAGTTATAACGGCGTTTTTATCGATAATGTTGAAATATTGGGCGGAAAAACAGCATAAGCTGATTACGAAACATAATCAGTTAATAGATTCGGCAAGAGAAATGTCATTTCAATTAAAAAAGCAAAACCAGGATTTAATCGAAAAACAGGATTATGAACTGAACCTCGCGACAGTAAATGAACGGAATCGTATAGCCCGGGAAATTCACGACAATGTGGGACATTTATTATCAAGCGCGATTCTGCAATCCGGCGCGCTTCTTACCGTAACGGAAGACGAAAAAACCAGGGAAAACCTTAAACTGCTTAATAATACATTAAACGAGGCAATGAACAGCATACACAGCAGTGTTCATATGCTGTATGACGATTCAGTTGATCTTAACATGCAAATATGGAATATTATAAAAAAATATCGTTCTGCAAGGTGGTCTATAATTACAATATAACCGGGAACCCTGAAAAGAAAATAAAGTACGCGTTCATATCGATAGTAAAAGAGGCCTTTTCAAATATTATGAAGCATTCGGACGCCACGCACGCTTATGTCACTTTAAACGAACATCCCGGGTTCTATCAGTTGATAATACGGGATAACGGCACTGTAAAAAGCGACAGTAAAAAGGAGGGCCTTGGATTAAAAAACATGGAGGAACGCGTAAACTCTTTAAACGGGATTATTAACATAAACGAGAGAAACGGGTTCGAAATTTTTATCTCCATTCCAAAAGACGGGAATAACGAATAACTTGTTTCCGTCTACCTGGCATGGCGAAAAGAAATGTAAATGAAAAATTGCCCCAGGGAGGTAAGGCATGAGAATAATAATCGTTGACGATGACAAACTTGTCACGGAGTCCCTGAAAACAATACTTGAGAGCGACCCGGATATTGATGTCGCCGGAACATGCAACAGCGGCCGGGATGCTGTGGAACTATATTTCAATCTGAACCCGGATGTTGTTCTGTTGGATATAAGAATGGACGGAATGACAGGGATTGATGCAGCGGAAAGAATACTGGAAAAGGACAGGGATGCTAAAATTCTTTTTCTTACCACGTTTTCCGATGATGAATATATAGTCAGGGCATTTCAAATCGGCGCAAAAGGGTATATTTTGAAACAGGATTTTGAGAGCATAATCCCGTCGGTAAAAGCTGTTTTTATGGGACAGAGGGTTTTCGGCGATGAAATAATTTCAAAATTACCGGTGTTAGCGGGTGAAAAAAACAGAAAAACAATAAATGATTATAATCTGAGCAAGAGAGAAATTGAAATAATTAAACTGGTAGCAAACGGGCTGTCAAACAAGGAGATCTCAAAAAAACTGTTTTTAAGCGAAGGAACGGTGCGAAATTACATAAGCATCATATTTGAAAAACTGAACGTTCGGGACAGGACTCAACTGGCTGTTTTTTATTATAAAACTAAAGACGACCTGTTCTGATAACACTGGAAGCAGCGCTGTTTCTGGATTTTTCTTAAAGCCGATCGTTCGGCTCTTCAGACATGTCATTTAAAAACGCCGGTTTCCAAATGATCCGGCAGTGAGTTGAAACGGAACAGGCGATAGAATTTGCCGTATGGAATATCACATCAGCACGGACCGGTATAATCTTATGCCGCCCTTTTTTACTACATCCTGAACATTATTGAAAACTTCCTCCATGATTTTTTTATACGACGAGCCGCCTTTATTGTGGTACGCCGCGAACCAAAGCGAGCCGCCCGGGTTTAGATGCAGTTTCGATTCGCGGATCAGGCGCTCGACAACTTTCTTTCCGGCGGCTATCGGCGGGTTTGTAACGATATCCGAAAATTTTCTCGATTCAATACCTGAATACAGATCGCTTTTAATAACTTCAACATTAAGAAAGTTCCGTTCCGCGTTCAGCTTTGAATACTTTACCGCTCGTTCGTTTATATCAACCATCGTAACCGAAACTTCCGGATAAATTGACTTAATAAAAAGACCTATTGCTCCGTAACCGCAGCCGACATCAAGGACAGTGCTTCCTGTGGGCCTAAAGTTTTCAATTAATAAGCGGGAAACTTTATCAACACGGTCTTCAAACGAAAATACCCCGCTTACCGATATTAACCTGAGCGATTTACCGGCGCATGTTTCGGTAAACTCTTTCTCCCTTATTTCGGAAGAGGGCTTCTCGCTGTAATAAAAATCATTCATCATTATTCCTCTCGCTTGATATTATCTTTTTCAACGCCTTAAACCCGGGATGCATCCTGACATCGGCCAGTTCATCATCTTTTTCGGCATAACTGAAGTAAGAGGGATTAAGCTTCGCCGCTCTCGCGACATCCAGAAACGCTTCGTCGATATATCCCGAAATAGCCAGTAAACAAGCCCTGTTGTAGTAAAGAAACGACGCATGCGGGTTGCATCTGATTCCTTCGCTTATTACAACAATTGCCCTGTCCAATTTATCTTCTTTTTTGTATGAAAGGGACAGGTTTAAAAAACTGTACGGGTATTTATTGCACCCGCGTATCGATTCCCAATAATACTCCTGGGCCTTCTTTTCGTAACCCATCTTTGAATACACTACACCCATATTAAACAGCGCTTTATGATGGCCGGGGATAATATCAAGCGCTCTTCTGAAACATTCCAGCGCCTCTGTATTCATATCAAGTTCTTCGTAAACCGAACCCATGTTGTTGTATGCCCAAAAATTATTCGGATCCAATCGTATAACATTTTTATAGCATTCAACAGAAAGATTTTTTTCACCCGTTTCATACAACGCGTTAGCGAGAAAAAACCTGGCCGGTACAAAACAGGGATCGGCTTTTATCGATTTTTCATACCAGGTAATCGCTTTATCGTACCTGCCTTTATTGTCGTACAGCATCGCGATGCCGTAATAACTCCTGGGATCCTCCGGAAATATTTTAATAATTCTAAAAAATATCCTGGCTGAGCGAAAGACATTACCGAGTCTTTCATAAATCAACGCATGTTCAAGAAAGCGTTTTAACCGCGCTTTTGCTGAAATACCGTTCAGTATTGTTATTATACCGAGTTTTACGTACAACAATAATTTTCTCATTTTAAAACCATCCTGAAAGCCTTAAGTCCGGCAGGCTGTTCGTTATATTTACTGTTTACGCCCCATCACGATGCGGGCAAAAATGTCGAAACAATAAATACAGCGGTAAACAAAACGATGAAAATGCCCATACGTAAATCCACAACGGTATAAGCCAGTTTTTTCATCCTTGTGCGCCCTATGTCCCCTCTGTAACATCTTGATTCCATAGCCGTTGCGAGTTCCTCCGCCCGTTTAAACGCACTGACAAACAAAGGGATAAGCACAGGAATAAAACTTTTTGCCTTTTGCAGTATGTTTCCGGTATCAAAATCTGCTCCGCGGGAAGCCTGTGCTTTCATTATTTTATCGGTTTCTTCCATCAGCGTTGGAATAAACCGCAGCGCTATCGACATCATCATAGCCATTTCGTGAACCGGAACCCTTATTTTTTTCAATGGGGATAAAAGACTCTCAATGCCGTCAGTCAGCGCGATGGGTGTTGTTGTAAGAGTCAGTATCGAACCCATAATCACTATTATAGAAAGCCTAATCGTTATCGTTATCGCCTGAAGAATCCCCTCAAGCGTAATTTTAACCGCTCCCACCGACCATAAAACGGTCTGTCCGGAATATGTGAATATATTTATTGCGGCCGTTATGACAAGGATAATCAAAAGCGGTTTTAAACCCCTGAGCGTATATTTAACGGGCAATTCCCCAATTAACAGAGCAATTGCGGTAAGCGCGACAAGCATTGCGTAACCGTAGACATTGTTCGCAATAAAAACCAATACCATTATTATAATGGTCGATATCATCTTTGTTCTCGGGTCAGCCCGGTGCAGGATTGATTTCCCGGGTAAATACTGCCCAAGGGTTATATTCTTCAGCATAGTAAAGCCCTCTTTTTTCGATTTCTGTGTTTGATTCCGCAGTATGTTAATCTGCGCGGAATCAAATGCCCATTATCCTCTTCATTTCATCGAGACCTTCCTGCACCGTCAGAATATCCTTCCTTACGCTTTGATTTTTTTTGTTGAGACGGTAAAACAGTTCGGTAATCTGCGGCACGTCGAGGCCTGTTTTCTCAAGGTATTCCTTGTTTGAAAAAACACTGCGCGTTTCTTCAACCATAATAATTTTTCCTTCTTCCATAACCGCGACGCGATCACAGAAACGCGCGATATCTTCCATCGTGTGCGACACTATAATTATTGTCGTATTTTTGCTTTCATTGAGCCTGGAAAGGAATTCGTATATCCCGGCGCTGCCTTGAGGATCAAGGCCGGCAGTAGGCTCATCGAGCACAAGAATATCCGGTTCCATCACAATCACTCCCGCGATTGCGACCCTTCTTTTCTGCCCTCCGGACAGCTCAAATGGTGATTTTTTCAATATATCGGCAGGCAAGCCGGTAATAGAAAGCGCCTCATTAATGCGCCTATTTACCTCACTGTCCGAAAGACCCATTTTTTTAAGGCCAAAAGCGATATCCTTTTCAACAGTTTCCTCAAATAACTGATCTTCCGGGTTTTGAAATATAAGACCGACTTTTCTTCGAAGCTCTTTCAGCGACTTGCCTTCAGGTATAATTCCTGAAACCTCTACCGTTCCCGCTGTAGGAGATAAAAGTCCGTTAAGGTGCTGTATAAGCGTTGATTTTCCGGAACCTGTATGGCCTATTATCCCAAGCTTTTCACCTTTATAAACGGTAAGCGAAACATCCCTCAGGGCATGGCGTTCGTACGGGGTGCCGGCCATATATGTGTACGAAAGGTTCTTTATCTCAACTATCTTTTCTCCCGTCTTCCGTGCCGTAACGGTGCCGTAACCGGCGCTTGTTTTCCTGCCCGATAAAATGTCGGTAAACACCTGTTCCGCTTCATCAATAAGAACCGGGATCCTGCCGTTTTTTATCAGTCCCTCGTTTACCATGCGCACATATAGATCGGAAACCTGCGGGATATCAAGCCCTATTTGCCTTAAAAGCCTGTATTCGCCGAATATTTCATCGGGTTTTCCCGACAATACCGCTTTGCCTTCATCCATAACTATTACCCTGTCGGCCTGCGCAGCTTCATTCATATGATGGGTAATAAGGACAATTGTTATGTTTTCTTCGCTGTTTAATTTTTTTAATACCGACATTACATCCTTACGGCCTTCCGGATCAAGCATCGATGTCGCTTCATCAAGCACAATGCATCTCGGATGCATTGCGAGTACGCCGGCAATGGCTATCCTCTGCTTCTGTCCTCCCGAAAGCATGTGCGGGGAATATTCGTCAAACCCTTCCATGCTGACTTTTTTCAAAGATTCTTTAACCCTGTGCCTGATTTCTTCAGGTTCGATTCCAAGGTTTTCGGGACCAAATGCGATATCTTCTTCGACAGTTGTCGCAACCAACTGGTTATCCGGATTTTGAAAAACCATTCCCAGGATGCGCCTGATATCCCAAATCAGCTCCTGCGCGTCGGTGTACCGTCCGAAAACGCAAACAGAGCCCCCGGCAGGCAGTAAAAGACCGTTCAGATGCTTCGCCAGCGTGGATTTGCCGGAACCGTTCTTCCCGACTACCGCTATAAATTCGCCTTCGCTCACGGTAAACGAAATCTCATCAAGCGCAATTACGGGCTGGCTTTCTCCCCGGGTATAATATTCATATTTTAAATCTTTTACGATAATAGCTTCCATATTAAACTCCCAAAAATGATGGGTTAAGTATATTGATGATTAGAGTAGCATAACCCCAAGAGAGGCCTTAAAACAAAGGAGAACGAATTTCTCCGCTCTCCTTTCCGGGGTTTTTGCTTTTATTAATCCTTAATTAATTCAAGGACGACCATTTCCGCTGCGTCTCCCCTTCTGGGGCCGATCCTGTACATTCTTACAAAGCCGCTTGTCCTGTTTTTCTCCTTATACCGCGGCCCTATTTCGTCCATTAACTTGTTGACAAGATTAATATTTTTCCCGTCTTCGTCCTTTACCTTATACAGCCAGGAAATCATCTGCCTTCTCGCATGAAGCCTGGATGGACTGTCCACCGGTTTCATTTCGGTTTTTTCTTCACGTTCGACAACATCATAGCTGTTATCGTTTTTTGACTTTTTAGATTTTGTCATCTTTTTCCCCTTGCTGTCGAGTACGGCAGAGCTGACCTTCGTCTGCCTGGTAGTGAAATTGTCACACTCTTTCACCGCAAGAGAAATAAGACTGTCTGCTATGGCTTTTATTTCCTTCGCCCGGGCTTCGGTTGTTTCAATTCGTTCATATTGTATAAGTGAAGTTACCAGGTTTCTCAGTATGGCTTTGCGCTGATCCGTTGGCCTTCCCAATTTTCTTTGCCATGCCATGCTTGTTCGCCTCCTTTTGCATTACTTATGGCTGCTGACTTAATTTTTTTAGCCTGAAACTATAATCCTATTAATAAAGTACACGTATAATCATTCAAGAAAAACGGCTGCTGCCCAATTACACATCTTCCGACGGAGCAAGAGACAACCCGAGAACATCAAGTTTCTGTACAACTTCCTCAAGCGACTTTCGTCCTAAGTTCCGGACTTTCATCATGTCTTCTTCCGTCTTGCTGATCAAATCCTCAACCGTGTTTATCCCCGCGCGTTTTAAGCAATTATACGAACGGACCGATAAGTCCAGTTCCTCAATTGTCATTTCGAGAACCTTTTCCTTCTTCGTTTCTTCCTTCTCGACCATTATCTCGGTGTCTTTCGCGTGATCGGTAAGGTTGATGAAAAGGTTCAGATGCTCGCTTAATATTTTGGCGCCGAGACTGATAGCTTCATCGGGTTTTATGCTTCCATTTGTCCATATTTCTATTGTCAATTTGTCGTAATCCGTCACCTGTCCCACACGCGTATTTTCCACGGTGTAATTTACTTTTTTAACAGGTGTGTAAATTGAATCAATAGGAATAATACCAATCGGCTGGTTAGGCTGTTTATTCCTTTCGGCGGGTACGTATCCTCTCCCGTTATCTACCATCAGCTCCATATATAAACGGTTATTGCCGCTTACTGTAGCTATATGCAAATCAGGGTTGAGAATTTCGACATCCGCGTCGGTCTTTATATCTCCAGCTTTTATTTCGCCTTCACCTTCGTAATCAATATAAATAACCTTTGGACCTTCCGAATGAATTTTAAGCGCCAGCTCTTTAATATTTAGAATTATTTCGGTTACATCCTCAACAACCCCCGGAATAGTAGAAAACTCATGCAATACCCCGTCAATCTTTATCGAAGTAACGGAAGCACCGGGAAGTGACGACAAGAGTACTCTCCTTAATGAATTTCCAAGGGTAATGCCGTAACCCCTTTCAAGTGGTTCAATTACAAATCTCCCATAGCTGAAGTCTTCTGCCATTTCCACACATTCAATTTTCGGTTTTTCAATTTCTATCATTCAAAGACCCTCCCCGCATTTTCCTTTATGAAGGTATAATATCGGATTTGCCGGGTAAAGCATATCCATCACATCAGGGTAACTGACCCTTCTAAACTACCCTGTGGAATTCTCATATCTGCAAACGCTTTTTAAAAACCATTCGCAAAGGTTACAAAAGTCAGGTTACTTGGAATACAACTCAACAATAAGATGTTCCTGTATCGGCAAATCGATATCTTCTCTGTCAGGCAAGGTAAGTACTTTCCCCGTCAGATTCTCATGATCCGCTTCCAGCCATTTCGGTATAACCTTTCCCCCTGTAACTTCAAGTATTTCCTTGAATCGGGGAGACTTTTTGCTTTTTTCCGAAACTTCAATTACATCGCCGGGCTTTACAAGGTATGACGGAATATTTACCCTTTTTCCGTTAACCAGGAAATGCCCATGAGTGACCAACTGCCTCGACTCATCTCTTGATACTCCAAAACCCATCCTGTGAACAACATTATCAAGACGGCTTTCCAGTATCTGAAGCAGGTTTTCACCTGTTATTCCCTTTCTTCTGATTGCCATTTCATAATATTTTCTAAACTGGCTTTCGAGCACTCCATAGAAACGTTTCGCCTTCTGCTTTTCGCGAAGCTGGATTCCGTATTCGGAAAGCTTTTTCCGCTGCTGGCCATGCATTCCCGGAGCATATGATCTTCTGTCAACTGAGCATTTATTCGTATAGCACCTTTCTCCCTTAAGGAAAAGTTTCTGGCCTTCCCTACGGCAGAGTTTACAAGATGCTCCTGTATATCTTGCCATTTTATATCTGCACCTCCGATTTACTAGCTTAACATAATTCCTTTTTTCCGGTTAAATATGCGTCCGTCCGGCCGAATCGGCATACGAACAGTACCGGCAATAAAACCATCCGTCATCTATAAAACAACGAAAGAAATCATTATATTAATAATTGACAATATTTGTGTTTCCTAATCTACACTCTTCTTCTTTTTGGCGGCCTGCATCCGTTATGCGGAATAGGCGTAACGTCTTTAATCAGATTTACTTCAAGCCCGGCTGCCTGCAGTGCACGGATCGCCGCTTCACGGCCCGAACCCGGTCCTTTCACAAATACCGATACCGTTTTTAAGCCATGTTCCATAGCGGCTTTTGCCGCTGTTTCCGCAGCTTGCTGGGCAGCGTAAGGAGTGCTTTTTCTTGAACCCCTGAAGCCAAGCCCGCCGGCGCTTGCCCATGAAATAGCGTTCCCCTGGACATCTGTAATCGTAACGATTGTATTATTAAAAGATGAACGAATATGTGCGCAGCCGCGCTCAATATTCTTCTTTTCTCTTCTTTTTCTTGTCCTTCTTGCTGTTTTTGCTGCCATTTAGTTAACAACCTCCCGTTTACTTTCTCTTATTAGCCACTGTCTTCTTCGGGCCTTTTCTTGTTCTTGCGTTTGTTTTGGTCCTCTGACCGCGTACAGGTAATCCGGCCCTGTGGCGTCTTCCGCGATAGCTGCCAATCTCAATAAGCCGTTTAATATTTAACGCGATATCCCTTCTGAGATCCCCTTCTATCACATATTCTTTTTCAATGGTCTCCCTGAGTTTATTGATCTCATCATCGGTAAGATCACGGATTCGCGTATCCGGATTAATACCCGTCTTCTTGAGTATTTGCTCGGAACGGCTTCTTCCTATGCCGAATATATAGGTAAGTCCTATTTCAACTCTTTTTTCTCTTGGCAGATCTACTCCTGCAATACGAGCCAATGTCTAACACCTCCGAATGTGTCGCATTATTTTTTACTGGCCTTAGCGGCCGTTAAATTTAGTAATACTCGAAAATTTACACCATAAATTTCACTTAGTCATTATGCAATTATTAAGGCTTTAGCCAATACAATATATATGTTAAAGATTAACCGGCAACAAATTTATACAAATTTGTTCAGCCGCGCCGTATTAATCTTAATTTTCAGATAGCCCGGATATTTCCCGAGCTGTTTTTATCATTACAAAAACGTAAACAGCACAAAAACATTAACCTTGACGCTGCTTATGCTTCGGGTTTTGGCAAATAACCACTACTCTGCCGTTTCTGCGTATAATCTTACATTTTTCGCATATTTTTTTCACTGAAGGCTTAACTTTCATTTTCCGCCCCTCCTATTCTGCAGTAATTATTTTCCTCTCCAGGTAATCCGTCCGCGGGTAAGATCGTAGGGCGACATTTCAACCGTAACCTTATCACCCGGCAATATGCGGATATAATGCATTCTCAGTTTACCGGAAATGTGCGCGAGGATCCTATGGCCGTTTTCAAGTTCCACCCTGAACATTGCGTTTGGCATAGCTTCCACAACTTTCCCTTCAACCTCAATGACATCCTCTTTTGACAAATTATAACCCTCCTTAATTATTTCAAGTAATTTGTTCGATGAACTCCGCAATAGTGTTTTTAAGCTCCGAATTAGTCGGTTTATCGCCTTTATTAATCAGCTCCGCTATATAATCCACGGTAATATCCGTAAACTTCAAATGTTTCATTCTTTTCTTTTTTGGCCTTTCAATCGGCCGTATATCACCGTCCGCTACCAATACAAAACTATCATCAATAATTCCAACCACTATAAGTATTTTCCCCTTGTCTCTGCCTGCTTTCGAATATACAACTCTGCCTATAACAGGCTCCGAGCAATCCATTTCTACCATCCTTTTAAAAGTTATAATTCTATCAATTAAACTTAATTTCTGCAAACACCAACGAAGAAAGCCAATTGATTCTGTTGTTTTTTAAAATGCCTCGTTCTATTTTATAGGAAGTTGCCCGATTTTTCAAGATTCCGTTTTAAAGCTGCCGGTTATCTCGTAAGTATTTCCGGCTCATTTCCTGTTATCGCAACAGTGTTTTCATAATGAGCGGATAATTTCCCGTCGATCGTGACAACCGTCCATTTGTTCGCCAATATCTTTACATCCGGGCTTCCTTCGTTAACCATAGGTTCAATTGCCAGTGTCATACCCTTCCTGAGCATCGGCCCTCTTCTTGATGTAACAAAATTCGGTATCTGCGGAGGTTCGTGCATTTGTGTGCCTATCCCGTGACCAACAAAATCTCTTACAACCGAATACCCGTTGGCTTCAACATGCCGTTGTACTGCCGATGAAATATCACGTATATGCATGCCTTCCTTTGCCATTTCGATACCCTTGTAAAAGCTCTCCCTCGTAACGTCAATCAGCCTGCGGGCTTCCGGTGAAATGCGCCCGACTCCGAAAGTTCTTGCGGCATCTCCATGGAAACCGTTAAAGATTGCTCCGACATCAATGCTGACAATATCTCCTTCTTTAAGCGGCACATCGTTAGGAATCCCATGTATAACCTCATGATTTACCGACGCGCATATCGCTGCCGGAAAATCAATACCCCCGTATGGATTCGGGACACCTTTAAAAGAAGGAATGGCATTCGCTTTTATTATAATTCTTTCGGCTTCCCTGCTAAGTTCACTTGTTGTTATACCGGGAGCAATCAGTTCTTCTATTCTGTCAAGAGCCATCTTTACAATATGTCCGGCTCTTCGCATAATATCAAGCTCGCGCTCCGACTTTACCGTAATCATCTAAATCCTCTATCCTGTCTTTCCGGTTATTTGTTCCAGTTTGCTCATAATCTCTCCGGTAGTAACTTCTATATCCTTAGTGCCGTCAAAATTATAAAGAATCCCTTTACTTTCATAATACCCTGTCAATGGTTCGGTATTTTTATAATATACCCTCAGGCGTTCCCTGACTGTTTCTTCCTTATCATCGTCACGGACAATCAAAGGACCGCCGCAGACATCGCAAATTCCTTCCTGCTTCGGTTTCAATGTAAGAACATGATACGGTTTGCCGCATCTTGCGCAAACCCTGCGCCCCTGCATCCTGCGGACAATCACTTCGTCAGGAACTTCGAGGTTTATTACCGCATCAAGTTTTATCCCAAGGCCGCTTAATTCATTATCAAGGCTTTCAGCCTGCGGAATTGTCCTTGGAAACCCGTCCAGTATAAAACCTCTTTGGCAATCGTCTTTTAAAAGCCTGTCTTTTACAATGCTGACAGTTAAATCATCGGGTACAAGTTTTCCTCTGTCAATAAACTCTTTTGCCTTTAGCCCTAATTCTGTGCCCTTTTGAATATTGGCACGAAATATATCCCCTGTGGAAATATGCGGTATATTAAGTCTTTTAGACAGGATTCCTGCCTGTGTTCCTTTTCCGGCACCAGGGGCGCCAAGTAAAACAATTCTCATTAAATAACTCCCTATTATCCGATTGTAGATAACAACATTTCATCATCAAGTATAAAAACGCAATACAATATCAATCAGGCTGTCAATCCAAAAATCCCTTATAATGCCTCATAAGCATCTGCGATTCTATTTGTTTAACAGTCTCCAGGGCGACATTTACCATAATAAGCAGTGATGTGGAACCGAACCACACATTTGCTATTTTGGTAAACATCTGAAGCAGAGACGGAAAAATAGTAATAAACGCGAGGAACAGAGCGCCAAACCATGTTACGCGGTTCAATACCTTCGCTATATAGTCCGATGTTGGTTTTCCGGGGCGAATCCCGGGAACAAACCCGCCGTTCTTCTTTATATTATTGGCCAGTTCAACCGGATTGAACGAAACCATGGTATAAAAGAACGTGAAGAACATGATCAATAACGCATAAACCACCGTAAACCATGGTTTTTCATTCATAGTCTTGAGGTATGTTAAAAACGGCCCTGTTTCGCTGTTTCCCCAAATCAGGTTTATAATCGTGGGCGGGAAGGTAGCAAAGGACATTGCGAATATTATAGGTAAAACCCCCGCCGAATTAACCTTTATCGGAATATGCGTGCTCTGCCCGCCGTACATTTTACGACCGACAACCCTTTTCGCATACTGCACGGGCACCCTGCGCTCAGCCTCCTGAACATAAACAACCAGCGCGACGGATGCGATAAACACCACCAATATTAAACCGATGACAATATATCCGACAGCGCCTTCCCCTAACATACCGGCTTCCAAATAACCAAGAAGCGTAATAAGGGTGTCCGGACCGCGGCTTATTATTCCTGCGAATATCAGCAGCGATATTCCGTTTCCTATCCCATATTCGTTTATCTGTTCACCAAGCCACATAAGGAATGCCGTACCTGCGGTAAATGTCAGCGTTATTGTAAGGTATGACCATACGCTCGGGTTTACCACGGCTCTCCGGATACCGGTGTAAAGCGCCGATGCCTGGATAAATCCCAATATAACCGTCCCATAACGTGTCCATTCCGCCAATATTTTTCTGCCGTGCTCGCCTTCCTTTGATAGCTGCTCAAGTTTTGGTATCGCAATTGTCAGAAGCTGAATAATAATCGAGGCGGTAATGTATGGGGAGATTGACATAGCAAAAATACTTGCGTTCTGAAACGCGCCCCCGGAAATTATATTGAAAAATCCGAAAAGCGATCCCCCTCCGGAAGCCAGATCTCTAAGAGCGGCGGCACTTAACCCCGGAACAGGTATATGTGTGCCAAGCCGGAATATCAAAAGCATAATAATGGTCATAAATACTTTCTTCCTAAGATCCGGAATCTTCCATGCGTTTCTTAAGGCTGAAAACACGCTGTTTTCCATAATTTATACCACCTCTACCTTTCCTCCCGCAGCTTCAATTTTCTCGCGCGCCGATTTTGTAACCCTGGCGGCCTGAACGGTAATGCTCTTTGTAATCTCTCCCGTTCCAAGCACTACAATACCGTCATTTATCTTTTTTATTATGCCTTTCTCTTTAAGCAGTTCGGCATTAACAACCGTTCCTTTATCAAATATATCCAAGTCGGATAATTTCACTTCAGTATATGTTTTACCAAAAATATTATTAAAACCTCTTTTGGGCACTCTCCTGTAAAGAGGCATCTGACCGCCTTCGAAGCCGATCCTGACTCCGCCGCCCGAGCGCGCTTTCTGGCCTTTGTGCCCCCTGCCGGCAGTTTTACCTTTTCCGGAACTTTCTCCTCTGCCTTTTCTGGTCGGCAGCTTTTTTGAAACTCTGGGTTTTAATTCTGATAAATTCATGGGTTTTTCACCTCCCCTACATTTCTTCCACTTCCACAAGATGCTCTATTTTTTTAATCATTCCGCGAATCTGTGGATTGTCCTTCTGGGTTACGGAACTGCCTATTTTTTTCAAACCAAGAGCTTCTACCGTAGCTTTCTGATCTTTTTTTGATTTTATCGTACTTCTTACAAGCGTTATTTTTAAATTGCCCATCGAAAAAGCCTCCTATCCCAAAATATCTTCCACTGATTTCCCTCTCAATTTTGCATATTCCTCAACAGTATGCAGTTGTGCAAGGCCTTCAATGGTGGCACGAACCATGTTTGTGGGATTATTCGAACCGAGCGATTTTGTCCGGATATCCCGAACACCCGCGAGTTCCAATACGGCACGTACAGGCCCTCCCGCTATAACTCCTGTTCCTTCGGGAGCCGGTTTCAACAAAACTTTACCCGCTCCGTATACGCCCAATGCTTCATGAGGGATTGTTGTTCCAACAAGCGGAACGCGCATTAGATTCTTCTTTGCGTCTTCTATCCCCTTACGTATTGAGTCAGGTATTTCGGCTGCTTTTCCCAGACCGACCCCGACATGACCATTTTCGTCACCAATGACTACAAGGGCGCTAAAACGGAAATTGCGTCCACCTTTTACAACCTTTGTAACACGTCCGATATTTACAACTTTTTCTTTAAGGTCCAATGTGCTGGCATCTATTCTTTGCAAGTGATTTCCCTCCTTATATTCAAACGGTTAGAACTCCAGGCCGGCTTCCCTTGCTCCGTCCGCCAGCTCCCGTACTCTTCCATGATAGAGGTATCCGCCTCTGTCAAATACAACTTGCTTTATTCCTTTTTCAATGGCTTTAGTGCCGATTAATTTACCAACTTCTCGCGCTGCGCTCTTGTTCCCGGTACTGCCTGCTTTCTCCTTCAGCGCTTCATCCAGTGTAGAAGCGGCAACAAGCGTTGTACCGGAAATGTCATCAATAATCTGCGCGTAAATATGCTTAAGGCTTCTAAAAACGCACAACCTCGGACGTTCAGGCGTCCCTGTTATCTTTTTGCGTACGCGTGTATGCTTCCTTAAACGGACCTTGTTTCTGTCCTGCATCTTTATCATAAAACACTCACTCCTTCCTATTTCTTAACTCCCGCTTTCCCTTCTTTTCTAAGGATGACTTCATCAGCATACTTGATTCCCTTGCCTTTATATGGTTCAGGCGGTCTCGTCCTGCGGATTTTCGCCGCGATCTCGCCGACTAATTGCTTATCTATGCCGCTGACAATAATATGGTTTGGGTTAGGGACATCAATGGAAATTCCGGAGGGTTCCTCTATCTCAACAAGATGGGAATACCCTACGGTTAATATAAGCTTTTTCCCTTGCTTTTGTGCCCTGTACCCGACACCGTTAACTTCAAGCGTTTTTGAAAAACCATCGGTCACGCCTGTCACCATATTGCTGATAATTGAGCGGGTAAGTCCATGAAGCGCTTTGTGCTTCTTTTGATCACTCGGCCTTTTGACCAGTATCTCGTTTCCTTCCTGTTCAATGGTCATATCCGGGTGTAAAGCCTGAGTGAGTGTACCTTTCGGGCCTTTTACGGTTATTTCTTTACCGCTGATCTTAATATCTACTCCGGATGGTATAACCACCGGCTTTTTTCCAACACGTGACATTATAATAGCACCTCCGTTCTTATATTGAAGACGGACCTTTTTGTCCATCCTTTTCAGAACAATTTTGATAAAACTGTTTTTTGGCTACCAGACAAATGCGAGAACCTCCCCGCCTACACCTTCTTTTCTGGCCGCCTTATCCGTCATAACGCCTTTCGACGTTGAAATAATAGCAATACCCAATCCGCCTAAAACCTTAGGAAGCTCATCCTTCCCGGCATATACTCTCAGACCGGGTTTTGAAATCCTTTTAATTCCTGAAATAACATTTCGCTTATTATCGGTGTATTTAAGCGTAATGCGAATAACACCCTGCTTATTGTCGTTTATTTCAGTAAATCCTTTAATATATCCTTCTTCCTCAAGAATTTGCGCAATCCTTCTTTTCAGGTTCGACGCCGGAATATCAACCGTTTCATGCCTTGAATTCGCAGCGTTCCTGATTCTTGTTAGCATATCCGCTATTACGTCAGTTGCGTGCATCGTTACGACCTCCTTTCAGGACTGTTACCAACTGGCTTTTTTAACACCGGGTATCTGGCCTTTATAAGCCAATTCCCTGAAACACAAACGGCATATGCCGAACTTCCGCATATACGCGTGGGGCCTTCCGCATATTTTACACCGGTTGTAGTAACGGGTTGAATATTTAGGCTGTAATTTTTGTTTGTGGATCAATGATTTCTTGGCCAAACTATATACCTCCCTTAATGGCTGAACGGCATTCCGAGAAGCTCAAGAAGCTCTTTTGCTTCCTCGTCGGATTTAGCTGTGGTGACAAATGTTATATCCATACCGCGAACTTTTTCAACCTTATCAATATTTACTTCAGGGAAAATCAACTGTTCTTTCACGCCCATCGTGAAATTCCCGCGGCCGTCAAAAGAATTCGGGTTAATTCCCCTGAAATCCCTAACTCTCGGAAGCGCCACGTTGAACAGCTTGTCAACAAACTCATACATCCTGTTGCCCCTCAGTGTAACCTTGCAGCCAATACTCATCCCCTGACGGACTTTAAAAGCCGCAACTGATTTTTTTGCCTTTGTCACTACGGGACTCTGGCCTGATATCGCCGCCAATTCATTTCTCGCCGCCTCCAGCGCTTTGGGATTATCCTTTACATCGCCCACGCCCATATTAAGCACAACTTTTACAAGCTTCGGCGTCTGCATCGGACTTTTATATTTGAACTTATCCATCAATGCCGGAACAACTTCATTTTTATACTTATCCACCAATCTTGGCATTTCCGGTCATCCTCCCTCCAATTAATCCGTGGTGTCTTTCAGTATGTCGATAACTTCTTCGCATTTTTTGCATACTCTTGCCTTGGAGCCGTTTTCCAAATACTTTTTGCCAACTTTCGTCGGTACTCCGCATTTGTCACAGACCAGCATGACTTTATCGACATAAATAGGTGCTTCCTGATTTACAAGACCACCCTGCTGATATTGGTTTCTCGGTTTCACATGCCTGGTTACCATATTTATTCCTTCAACGATAACCATACGCTTTGACGGTATTACTTCAAGGACTTTGCCTTTCTTGCCTCTGTCCTTACCGCTCAATACGTACACGTTATCACCTTTTTTTACATGTATCTTGTTCCTCATTATGGCGCCTCCTCTCCTGACGGTTTAGCTTTTTTCACAGCTTTTTATTTCTCCGGCGCTAAAACCGGATCCTGCTTTGTCATATCATACACCTGGCTTAAAGCACTTCCGGCGCAAGGGATATGATTTTCATATAATTCTTTTCCCTAAGTTCTCTTGCGACAGGACCAAAGATGCGCGTACCCCTCGGAGTTCCGTCATCCCTGATTATGACGGCAGCGTTTTCATCAAAGCGTATATAGGAGCCGTCAGCTCGCCGCAAACCTTTTACCGAACGGACTATCACCGCTCTTACAACTTCACCCTTTTTTACAACACCGCCGGGTGTCGCATTTTTTACCGAACATACTATAACATCGCCAATATTGGCATATTTCCGTTTTGAGCCGCCAAGTACCTTTATACACATCAGTTCTTTGGCGCCAGTATTATCCGCGGATTTAAGCATTGTCTGCATCTGAATCATTTCCGGCACCTCCTTCAATAATAATTAGTGCTGCTTCAAAATTTTGTCGAGATTAAATATTGCCGGTTCGAACATACACCATATATTTCGATTAACCGGCTGTTAAGCCTGTTACTTCGCTTTTTCGACTATTTCCACCAAACGCCATCTTTTTTGTTTTGAAAGAGGCCTTGTTTCCATTACCCTGACTTTGTCGCCGACTTTGCATATATTCTCTTCGTCATGGGCTTTAAGCTTGTATGTTCTTTTTATAATCTTTTTGTACAGCGGATGTTTTACGTTATCGACAACCGCCACAACAATCGTTTTATCCATTTTATCGCTGACAACCTTGCCCACACGGGTTTTCCTTAAATTTCTATCCGACATGTCAAACAACCTCCTTCCGGCGTTTACCGTTTAATCCCCAGTTCCATTTCCCTGATCACTGTTTTTACACGGGCTATATCCTTTTTCACGCTTTTCAGCTTCATAGGATTATCCAGTTGATTAGTCGCATGCTGAAAGCGTAGTTTAAAAAGCTCACTCTTTAATTCCTGCAATTCCTGGGTAAGCTCAGCCATGCTTTTCTCTCTCAGTTCATTAGCTTTCATTTGCTCCACCTACCTCTTCCCGTGATATTATCTTGCACTTAATAGGCAGTTTATGGGAAGCCAAACGCAGTGCCTCCCTGGCCATCTCTTCACTTATGCCGGCTATTTCAAACATTACACGGCCCGGTTTTACTACCGCAACCCAGTACTCCGGAGCTCCTTTACCGCTTCCCATACGGGTCTCTGCAGGTTTTTTCGAAACCGGTTTGTCCGGGAAAATTTTTATCCAGACCTTTCCGCCTCTTCTAATATACCTGGTCATGGCAACACGAGCCGCCTCTATCTGATTGCTCGTAACCCATCCAGGCTCAGCGGCCTGAAGACCGAAATCGCCGTCAGCTACCACGTTGCCGCGCGTTGCTTTGCCTTTCATTCTTCCTCTTTGCACACGTCTATATTTAACCTTCTTGGGCATCAACATTATTTGTCTCCCCCTTCCTTTTTGTCTTTTTTGACGGGAAGTACTTCACCCTTGTATATCCAAACCTTGACGCCGATTTTTCCATATGTCGTATCGGCTTCCGCAAAACCGTAATCTATATCGGCCCGCAAAGTCTGAAGAGGTATCGTTCCTTCATGGTAATGCTCCGTTCTGGCGATTTCAGCACCGCCAAGACGTCCTGAAACCGAAGTCTTTATACCCTTCGCTCCAAACTTCATCGCCCTTGACATAGCCTGTTTCATAGCTCGACGGAAAGATATTCTCCTTTCCAACTGCCCGGCTATATTCTCGGCTACTAATTGCGCGTTTGTCTCCGGCGTCTTGATTTCGGTAATGTTCACAAGAACATTCTTCCCTGTGAGCTTTTCCACTTCATGGCGTAGCTGTTCAATCCCAGTGCCGCCTTTTCCGATTACAAGACCGGGTTTTGCGGTATGGATGTTTAACTTGATCTTATTGGCCGCACGTTCAATTTCTATCCTGGCGACGCCGGCAATATACAGTTTCTTTTTGATATACTTCCTTATCTTATAATCTTCCACCAAAAGGTTTGCGAAATCTTTATTTCCGGCATACCATTTTGTGTCCCAGTCTTTGATAATTCCAATTCTCAGCCCGTGCGGATTAACTTTCTGGCCCATAAAAAACCTCCTTAATTCACGCCTTTTCCTTTAAAACCAGAGTTATGTGGCTGCTTCTTTTCCTGATACGAAACGCACGCCCTCTCGCTCTCGGTCGGATTCGCTTAAGCGTAGGACCTTGTGTTGCATAACATTCGGCTACATACAGGTTATCCCTGTTCAAGCCGTTATTATTAACAGCGTTAGATTCTGCTGATTTAAGCATCTTCTCAAGAATAGCCGCTACGTTTCTTGGTGTATGCCTCAAGATCGCATAAGCTTCATCAATATCTTTATTGCGGATTAAATCCAAAACCAGTTTGGCTTTTCTGGATGACACTCCAACATGCCTTAAAACAGCTCTGCCCTCATCTTTGCCAATACCCAGTATCTTTTTTTCCTTCTTTGTGAGGAGCGGCAGCTTTTTCGATTTTATTCGCTCTTCCTGGTATTGGGCTAATAATTCGTCCTTCTTTTCCAGAAGTTCATCCCTGGACATAACTTTTCTGCCCACATCCGTTTCCTCCTTCCAGGCTTGATGATAAACTTTAATCTTGCTTAATTATTTTATTTTTTAAGTTTACTGCTTCTCTCATCCTTGCCATGCCCTCTGTAAGTACGGGTAGGCGCGAACTCGCCAAGCTTGTGACCGACCATATCCTCGGAGATATACACGGGCACATGCTTCCTGCCGTCATGAATGGCAATGGTGTGTCCGACCATTTGAGGAAATATCGTAGAAGCTCTTGACCAAGTCTTTATGACTTTTTTTTCTCCCTTTTCATTCATCTCATTTATTTTCTTTAAAAGGCTTTCACTGGCATATGGTCCTTTTTTTATTGATCTGCCCATTGATAAACCTCCTCCTGGCAATTTTATTATGCTTTACGTTTCTTAACGATAAATTTGTTGCTTTGTTTGTTTTTCTTCCTCGTCTTATATCCCAATGTCGGTTTGCCCCACGGAGTAACAGGACTGGGCATACCAATCGGAGATTTACCTTCTCCACCGCCGTGAGGATGGTCACTAGGGTTCATTACTACGCCGCGGACGTGCGGTCTGCGGCCCATCCAGCGTTTTCTTCCTGCTTTTCCTATTGATATATTCTCTTTTTCAACATTTCCCACCTGGCCGATTGTAGCTTTACAATTAACGCTTACCATTCGTACTTCCCCTGAAGGAAGCCTTATCTGGGCATATTTGCCCTCGCGGGCCATTAACTGGGCCATATTTCCGGCAGATCTAACCAATTGCCCTCCCTTTCCGGGTTTCAGTTCAATGTTATGAATTACCGAACCAAGCGGAATTTTTGTAAGGGGAAGAGCATTGCCGGTACGAATATCGGCATTTTCTCCGGACATAACTGTATCACCGACTTTTAAGCCCAGCGGCGCAAGAATATATCTCTTTTCGCCGTCCTTGTAATGAAGCAGCGCAATGTTAGCCGACCGGTTAGGATCATATTCTATTGCCGCTACCTTTGCCGGTATATTGTCTTTATCACGCTTAAAATCAATAATTCTGTATTTCTGCTTTGTACCGCCCCCGCGGAACCGTACGGTTATTCTTCCATACGAATTTCTTCCGCCGGTTTTTTTGATCGGCGCCAGTAAAGATTTTTCCGGCTCTTTCTTTGTTATTTCTTCAAAAGTTAATACAGTCATATGTCTTCTTGCAGGAGACGTCGGTTTGTATTTTTTTATTGACATGACATTCACTCCTTTACTAAATTTCGTCTATCCGTTAGCAGGCCGACTGTATAGCCTATTCAACCGGATATCGAACATTTCGCAGCCCTTTGCAAAGTAACGGAAGAAACCGCTTAACTTCAAATTCCGCTTCGACAACAGGGCAGCAAACTAATATTATTGCATACCACCAAACTCCGGAATTTCGGTTTTATATTTTTTACCGGTGGTCACCTGTTTTCCATTCTTGTCAAGATAAACAACAGGCTGCGGGTCGGTATCTATTTTTACAATCGCCTTTTTCCACTTTGAAGTCTTTCCGAGGTGTACACCCATTCTTTTTTTCTTACCGTCATAATTAATCGTATTTACTTCCAATACCTTTACACCGAATAATTTTTCAACCGCATTCTTAACCGCGGTTTTAGTCGCGCGGCAATCAACAATAAACGTGTATTTCCCATCGGCCATTTCTTCATTGCTTTTTTCAGTAATATATGGGCGTATTATAATATCCTCTGCGTAATTCATTATGCGTACACCTCCTCGACCTTGGCCACGGCTTCCCTGGTGATAATAAACTTTTTATACTTAAGGATATCAAGCGTGTTAATCGTGTTCACGCAGGATGTTTTTACCTTCGGTATGTTTCTTGCCGATTTGACTACTTTATCATCAACGGAACCAATCACAACCAGCGCCGAATTGTCCGCATTCAGGTTTTTTAATATCCTTTTAAACTCTTTTGTTTTTATTTCAGGCATTACGAGCTCATCCAAAACAATGATATCGCTGTCTATGACCTTACTGGACAGAGCGCTTTTTAATGCCAGACGTCTCACTTTCTTAGGAACAGTGTATCTGTAACTTCTTGGTTTTGGCGCAAAAGCAACACCGCCCCCCGTCCATTGAACGGAACGAATGCTCCCATGGCGGGCACGGCCGCTTCCTTTTTGCCTCCAGGGCTTTCTGCCTCCACCTCTGACTTCGCTGCGTGTTTTGGCAGATTGAGTACCCTGGCGTTTATTGGCTAATTGATTTACAACTACCGTATGAATAGCCGATTCATTAACCTTAACGCCGAATATATCATCGCTGAGGGTAATCTCCCCAACGACTTCACCTTCGATATTATATACATCCACTTTTGGCATGTCAGGTCCTCCTTCCATAAGCAAGTGCTTAAGCCTTAACGGAATCTTTAATCGTGACAACGGCGCCCCTTGGCCCGGGTACGGCACCCTTTACCAGCATCAGGCCCCTGTCAGCGTCAACACGTACCACAGTCAGGTTTTGCACTGTCACTTTTTCAGCACCCATGTGCCCGGGGAGCTTTTTCCCCTTAAAAACCCGGCTGGGATTTGAGGCCCCACCCATGGAACCGACACCTCTGTGATACTGAGAACCATGCGATTCACGGCCCCGTGAAGTTCCAAAGCGTTTAACCGTACCTTGGTAGCCCTTGCCTTTTGATGTTCCCGATACATCAATTTTGTCGCCTTCCTGGAACATATCTTCAACTTTTATCTCCTGGCCTACCTCATAAGCATCAATATTTTCAAACCTGAATTCCCTGATAACTCTTTTAGGTTTAATTCCCGCTTTTTCAAATTGTCCCTTCATGGGTTTGTTTACTTTATTTTCGCTGACATCTTCAAATCCAACCTTTAAAGCGCAGTATCCGTCGGTTTCTACCGTTTTCTTTTGAATAACCGACACCGGCCCGGCCTGGATTACGGTAACCGGAATCAATTCCCCATTATCCGTAAAAATCTGTGTCATGCCTATTTTTTTGCCAATCATGCATTTTTGCATATATATTCCCTCCTGTCATTGGTTCGGATATTAATCCGAACTTAACATTTTGCCAGTTTACAGTTTTATTTCAATGTCGACACCCGCAGGCAAATCCAGCCTCATAAGAGCATCTACCGTCTTTGGTGTCGGAACCAGGATATCTATGAGCCTCTTATGGGTTCTCATTTCAAATTGCTCACGCGAGTCCTTATATTTGTGTGGCGCACGCAAAATTGTTATTATTTCCCTTTTTGTCGGCAGGGGTACTGGCCCTGAAACCTTTGCGCCTGTCCTTTTCGCGGTATCGACTATTCTTTCCGCGGATTGGTCCAAAATTTGATGATCAAAGGCTTTCAACCGAATACGAATTTTTTGTTTGTTCGCCATACATATGCCTCCTAACATGTGCCTTAATCAAGGCAATTTGCCGACTAAAGCACTATACTGTATTCTCCGGAACGTTTATCCGGTTGTGTAATGACGCAACAAGTTTGTTTCTGTACACCCAGCCGGGTGTTTCATGCCGGTTCATATTAAAAACCCAGGACAGACAAGCTAGAACGCTCGCTAAACCTGGGCTCTGCAACAAACATACTCTACGTGCAAAAAACGCATTCAAGCAGAATGTACAGTGACTTGTCGCCCGGTTTCTCTGAATCGGACATTCTCCATTGAAGTTCCCCGTTCCAAGCCGGCCATCTTCAACTTCATCGTGTGCAATGTCACAACGGGCATAATTATACTATAAATCTTTTCACGTGGCAAGTAGTTTTACAAAATTTTTTTATCCGAATTTTCGCTGGTTTTATTCAGCTAAGGAAATATTTCCCGGTTTAAACTGCATTGCTGTAAAATAATTTTACGGCATTATGATAATGATTGTACAATTTTTTCTAACACAATTGCTTTTTATATTCTATATATTGTGCTTCATATTGTGCTTCCGTATATATTGCTTCCGTTTACCAAAATTGGATAAGCAACGGAAGAAATTATTCATTTTTGCATATTCGGTTCTATAACGGTGACATAATACTCTTCATATGTTAAACCGCTGTTATAGACCTCTTTCGCAATTTCAGGACTTACATACCTTAAATGCCAGGGCTCATATTTATAACCGGTAATATTTTCTTTCCCTTCCGGATAACGTATGATAAACCCATATTCATGCGCCCGGTCCTTATACCATTGATATTCCTTAGTATCGAGCACACTGTAGTCATTAATAACCACATCAACGGCAAGCCCCGTATGGTGCTCGCTGTGCCCTCCTCTGGAATTCAGGCTATCGACGTCTTCCTGTGTCCGGCCGCTGTTTATGGCATTTTCCCAGATTCTCTGCTGAGTCGGTATGCTCCTGTAAGTACCGTATGCAGTAATATTCAAGCCTTCCTTTTTTGCGTCCTCATGCATTTTTATAAAAGCTTCTGCAGCTTCTTTTCTGAGATGCTGCGCTCCGCGTCCGGGTACACAATAGCGTTCTTCAAGCTGTTTGAGTTCGGGCTCGTAATTGTCAGGCAGTTTATTGTATTTATTTACCAATACCGTTACATCATTATAGTTTTGAATTTCTTTAATCAAGCCGTAAAAAGGATAATCAAGGCCTATATTGACATCTATGACCACGCGCTTTTCATCAAGACCTGGATTTTCCAGCCCATACTCTTCATATCTGGAAGCATTTTCAGGCTTGTAATACGAAAGAAAAGAATACTTCGAACCTGTATCCTGCGCGGAAGGGCTCTGAACATGCTTCGCTTCCTTATCGGCCTGGGAATTATCCTGTGTATCCTTTTCAGGTTTTTCTTCAATGCTGTCATGCGCTGTGCCGGTTTGTTTGTTTTCTGTCTGAACAACATCCTGAGCGGTATTATCCAAACCGTTAGATCGATCAATAGAAGCATTTATATCGCATCGGTTTATCAGACCGGTACATGCAATTAAAATCGCCAACAGAAATATGTTGAAAAATGTTAAAAATAATAGTTTTCGCCTCTTCGTATAATTCACAAAAACTCCTCCGGACTACATAGTCATGGTATTATAATAACCTCATCGGTAAAATTGTCAAGCTTGATTTCAGGTTATTGTTCCAACACTTTTTTGAACTGCTTCATAATAACGGAAACAAGAGCTTTAACAGCATGTGATTATAAATAACGGTTTCTGATATGAAGAAGAACTTGCGATAGACTTTAAGAACCGGTGCCGGTTTAGCGTAAAGTTACTTTATTACGCGGCGCGCCCCCAGATATTTGGCTCTATATTCCGACAACCGCATAATAACAACCTTTTTTTTGCTTGAAGAGGCATGTATAAACTGATCATTCCCGAGATAAATGCCTACATGGCCAAGACGTCCGTTGTTGTAGCGATCAAATAAAAGTATGTCACCAGGCTTCAGATCCGTTCGGGATACTTTTGTTCCGACGCCTGAATAAGCTTCTGCCGAACGGGGCAGAGAAATTTTGAACTTGCTGTATACATATTTTGTAAACCCTGAACAATCAAAGCCCTTAGGCGATGAACCGCCGTAAACATAAGGAACGCCGACAAATTGTTTCGCATATTCTGTTATCTGGGATGCCAGGCTTTGATTATATGGCTGTGCAGATTCGGCACGTGCAACAAGATTCTGGCTCGCAACCAGATACGGGGCATATACGAAGGCTTCCATGTTGTCTTTAACTATAACCTTCATCCATTCTCCCTGCTGTTCAAGCACCTGAACGCGTGTGCCCCTGGGAATCGTCGTAACTATATTGTGATCGGAACCCGGGCCGCTTCTGACATTAAGCAGATTTACATTTACATAATTATATACGGGAGGTTTTGTGTCGGCAACATATTCCGCGAACACATACACTTCCTTTTTTTCAGGCGTTAATACTTTCAGCCACTCCCCGTGCGATTCAAGCACCTGCACCCGGGTACCCTGGGGCAGTGTTCCAAGTAACTCGGTATCGGAACTTGGACCGCTTCGTAAATTCAATAAATTAACCTGGACATAGTTGTAAACAGGATCCGGTATTTCGGCGGGCTCGACGACGGATTCGCCCTTCGTTTCGGGCAGAGGGGTTGATAAGTTATAATCGGTGGGAGTTTCAGATACAGTGTTTTCCGCAGTTTTAAGAGACATTTCGTTCGAAATCGATTCATCAGATTCCAAAGCATTTGATCCTGACGCTAAGTCTGAAAGACTGTTTCCCGCGCCGGCATCAATACTGTTACTCATCCTTGATCTTGACGCGGATAAAACATCATAAGCGGAAGCCCTTGAGTGTCGTGTATTTGCGTATATAAAAACAATGGTTGTAAAAACAAGAATTAATGCTGCCAATATTTCCGAACAGCGTCTTATTATGTTTGTATTCTCCATTGTTCCTCCTAAAGCGGTTCACGATGCATACCGTCATAATAACCGCATGCTCCGTCAATACCGCGCTAAAGCTTAATGTTTTAATTCATTGTTGCCGCTAGTATTCAGCCTTGTCCAATATTATTATATGTTACAAGTAATTTAAATGATTTTATCCGTATGTATATTTTTTATATTTATATTTGGTTGAGTTCTATTCTATCATTATATTTTTTTTCCTTCAAGATGGAAAATATTTTTCAATTATTTCCTATAATTTGAATATTGGTATTCGGACGTTGCTTTGTCGACCTAGGAACCCGAAACACCCGAAACAGGACCCGCGGGAATAATGTTAAAACGCAGCGGGTGGTTAACGGGCCGAGGCATTGCTGCCGCGTTCCGGTGGGTACGCGGCTCTGGTTCAGGTACTTTCGGTGACAAGAAAAAGGGGAAACGAAACACTCGCGGAAATAAACGGGTTATAGCGTCAGCCACATGATAAGGGCATCATCACCGTCCTCGCGGTAATAACCCTTCCTGAACCCTTCCGTTTTGAAGCCAAACCGTTTATAAAGTTCAATTGCCTGAAAGTTACAGGATCGGACTTCCAGCGTCATCGCTTTAATGTTCATTTCACGAGCTTTTTCAATTAAAAGCCGTATCATTTCAGTAGCAATATTTCTTCTGCGGTACTTCGGATCAACCGCAATGTTTGTAATATGCGCTTCGTCGATAATAAGCCACATGCCGGCATATCCGACTACTTCCTGTCCATTGATGGCAACAATATAATATGCAATAGGGTTATTAAGCTCTTCATTAAACATCGCCGCAGTCCATGGTGACGAGAAAGAGCGCGATTCAATTTGAACAACCCCGTTTATATCATTAAAGTCCATTTTTCTGAATATAATGCCGTCTTTTTCATACATACAATAACTATCACCAGCCAGCTTTTCCGCATCCTAAATGTATAATCAGGTCTTTCCCTTAAGCCTCTCCGCCTGGGATTTTCTTAAATAATTCGGAGCCGCTTTAAAAGCATCCGATACCAGGCCTTTGCCGTACATCTGCCATGCCAACCTAGCCGTAGCCGCGGCTCTTGGAGTAAATATTTCATCGGGCGCAAAAAAAGCCCTGAAGCCCTGGGACGCAAAAAAATCCCTGTAAACAGGAACCGCGTCTCCTACAAAATGCACGTCTGAATTAAGCTTTTTGAGATTTTCGGTGAGAGCTTCAACGGTGACGCCGGCATCGGGATACAAGGTTTCTATTGAGTCCCCGCTTATTTTATATATGCCGGAATAAACCTGTCGGTTTCTTGCATCCATTATCGGGCATATAACCCCGGGCCATTCGCTTATTGTATATGCCAGGGACATAAGGCTTGAAACCTCTACAACCGGTACGTTTAACGCATAAGCCATTGATTTGATCGTAACCACGCCAATACGTATCCCGGTAAACGAACCGGGGCCGTTAGCCACAGCAAGCATATGAATGTCACGCTTTCCCATGTCCAGCATATCAAGCAGCGCCTCTATCATTGGGATAACCTTCTGGGAATGTGTTTTTCCATGCCTCAGGGAAACCTCCCCTATCAGGCGGCCGTCATTTGCAACTGCCGCCGAAGCAGTCGCGCCGGACGTGTCCAATGCCAGTATATTCATATGGGTCCTAACCCCCTTATTGTTATTATCCGCTGATCGGGATTATTATCGGTTCTTTCAATCTTAATCCAGACAGTATTTTCAGGCAGCATATTTTTAATAAGATCAGCCCACTCTATTATACAAATGTCTCCTTTATACAGGTATTCTTCAAACCCTATTTCAAAAAGCTCATCCTCGTCGCTTACCCTGTATACATCAAAGTGGTGAAGCGTAATGCTACCGTCCTCGTAACTGTGGACGATATTGAAAGTGGGACTCGTAACATGTTCACGTATATTAAGCCCCTTTGCCACGCCTTTTACAAAAACCGTTTTACCCGTTCCGAGCTCCCCTTCGAGCGCGATGATATCGCCGGGTTTCATCTGTCCTGCCGTCTTTTCGCCAAGCTCAATTGTATCATTCTCGTTATAAGTAATAAATTTTTGCATAACTATTTCTCCGCAGTATCGTTTCGTTATATATCCCGAAACACAAATATATCAAAAAACAAAAACCGTTTTCAACGCCTGAAGCCCGAGCCCAACTCAAAAGCTTATCTTTTTTCAATTATTATCCATTATAATACAGAAAAACAAAAAAAACAGCAAGCTGCAGATATTACACTGCAACAAAATAGTAGTTTATGTTATACAAGAATATATACCTGTGAAACGAGTATGGGAAATGAGTTTGAATTAAAAAAACACCTGGCTGAACCGGGTTTATTTCTTGATAAGATTGCCGGAATCATCACGGATAAGACCGAATATCTTTATCATAATTTCCGGTACAGGAATTCCAAGTATGATTAAATTTTGAATTATGCTTAATCCTTCCGTGCCTATCAGATAGACATACATTGCCGTCGTAACCGTTCCTTCCACGCGAATGCTTAACCCGCCGTCCGATGTAAACATGCCGATTAAGTATTCAAAAAGGATCGTAACCATGATTAGAACGAGATACATAAGCTTTTTCACAATTCCCTTTATTGCTATCCTGTAATTATAACCTTCGTCACGCAGCATCCCGCATAAAACGCCGGTTATATAATCTAATACGATAAAAACCGCCAAAATAACAAAAACCTCATCGATAGACTGGGAGATGTATGAAAGCAGTAGTACTATCCCCCCTAAAAAGGCTTTCGTTTCAAACGCCTGGGTCAATCCATGCACAATTGCCGCCTCCTTCACGAAATAGCATAGTTATATGCGATAACCGTCATTTATGTTTCTGCTTTATTATATGCATCGAACAGGAATGCGGACAATTAGTAAAAAAGGCCGGATAACTCCGGCCTAACGAGGAATATGAGTAAAAACCCGTTTATTGATCTTATGATCCGGTTATTTAGTTTTCAGCCATGCATCGTACTGTCTCTGCATTTCGGCGATGAGTTCGTCAACGCCTGCGGCTTTCAGTTCGGCTTCAAACTGTTTTACCGTCGGTTCAACTTCAACGGAACCTGTGAACAACTGCTTGTAATAAGCCTGAACTACGTTTTTGCACGCGGAAATCTGGGTTTCAACATTGGTTTTGTCAAATACAAAGCCAAGGCTGTTCAATACAAGACCCTGGTCGTTGAAAGCAAGGAATTTTTCCCACTTCTGCGGGTCTTCATTGCTCATCAGGTAATTCTTGAACTGATCTCCGTACTTCCATCCATGGCCGGGGTTGTATCCCGAATTAGCCGGATCGATTAATTCGATAACATTGTCGGAAATCTTCTTGTAATGTACATTTTCAATTCCATAGTCCAGAAGGTTCTTCATATATTTATCGGTGTAAAGAAGTTCAATAAAACGGAAAGCCTTTTCAGGATTCTTCGAACCTGCGGGAATTGCAAGCAGAGCACCTGTCGTTTCCCTGTTCGACATAACCGGCTTGGTTACGTCAATCTGTACCCACTCAATGCCTGTGCTGGCGTTGATTTCGGCATCTTTACCAGGCTTAAGCGATTGAGATGCAGCAAAGTATTTGCCCGACTTCATAAGTTCGAGCTGGTTTTGCATTGTAGCTGCGTCCTGATGGATATAACCATTGTTGAACCAATCTCTCATGGTATTGTAATATTCAATGCTTTCAGGCGCGAGGAAATTGTTTACTATCGTATTGTTTCTGTTATCCGGATAAAGCGCTCCGGGAACATCGTCGTCGCTTATACGATCCCAGTCAAGCAGCTGGAACGGCGCATCCATAGTGGCAATACACAGGGGGGTAATTTCAGGTTCGTTGTCCTTGATGATCTTCAAAAGCGGTTCAATTTTTTCATAGGAATCAATGCCGCTTAAATCCATATTGTACTTATCAACAAGGTCTTTTCTGACGAGATATCCCCAATTATGCACTTTTTCCTTGTTCGTAGGAACAGCATAATTCTTGCCGTTAAGCGCCGAACCGTTAAGGAAATCCTCGCCGAGTATCTGCTTTATTGCAGGGTATTTTTCAAGGTACGAATTCAGTTCAGTGAAATATCCCGAAGCGGCATTGACATAGTAGTTTGCAGCCCAGTTCGCCGTAAACACTATATCAATGGCTTCACCGGAAGCCAGTGCGGTGTTTACCTTCTGGTCATAATCGTCGCCCCATGCGAATACATTCAAATCAAGAGCGACATTCAGCTTGTCTTTCAAATATTTGTTTGCTTCTTCCAAAACCATTGGTGTATCAGGTTCCTGCCTGTTTCCAACCAGGTACATCTTAAGTGTAACAGTAGGTTCCGATGGTGTCGACGCCGCGGGTGTGCTGTCAGATGGCTTTTCGGTTCCGCTGCCTGTCTGCGAAGGAGCCACACAGCTTGTAAGAGTGAGACTAAGTACGATTACGATTGCCAGAATCAGTCCCCAGATTTTTGTTGTTTTAAGCATAATAATCCCTCCTTGAATATATTTATATAAAACCGATATATCGGTTTCATCCTTTTACCGCTCCTATTGTCAATCCTTTTACAAAATATTTCTGAAAAAACGGATATGCAAAAATAATCGGGCCAATAGATATAACCGCTATTGCCATCCTGGCTCCTTCACTCGGCAGTTCCGCCAAAACCTTGCTGGATTCGGCAAACTGGGCGCTTCCGCTGGCAAGGTATTGTATCATGTTTAATGTTTGATACATCAGGTACTGTACATTATACAGTTTACTGTCGGTTACAAACACAAGCGGTAGCCACCAGTCGTTCCAGTATCCGAGCGTACAGAAAAGCCCTATTGTAGCAAGACCCGCACGGCACAACGGCAGGACAATCACAAAAAACGTTCTGAATTCGCCTGCTCCGTCGATTTTCGCCGATTCAATGATTGATTCGTGTATGGTTGTTTTGAAAAATGTCCGCATTATCATCATATACCAGGCATTCATCAGGTACGGCACAATTAATATCCAGATAGTGTTTTTAATATTAATAAGCTGCGTATACACCATGTACCACGGGACAAGCCCGCCGCCGAAGATCATCGTGAAGTATGCAAAGAATGAGAAAAAGTTTTTATATTTGAAGCTTTGCCTCGATAGCGGGTACGCGTAAAGGCATATAACCAAGAGGCTTAAAACAGTTCCTACAACGGTAACAAAGATGGAGACCCCATATGCCCTCCAGATAACATCCCCTGCAGTAATTACATAATCATATGCTTTCAGTGACAGTTTTTGCGGAAAGAATGTATAGCCGTACGCAAGGATATATTTCTCCTCGGTCAGTGAAATCATAATAATAAGCAAAATCGGAGCAATGCAGACAAGCGCGCATATCGCAAACAATAAATTAATTAAAATATTGCTTAGCGGTGATATGCGATTGCCGGTATTGGATCTTATACGGCGCTCATAATCAGCTTCAATATCAGGGTTTTGAACACTTACACCTTCCGCCATTTTACTGCCTCCTAAAACAGTGCCTTGTCTTTATCAATTTTCCGGACTATATAATTTGCGGTAAAAACCGTAATGCACCCGACTACAGCCTGGTATGTACCCGCCGCCGTAGCCATCGAAATATTATTCGTGTTTCTTAACGCCCTGTACACATAAGTGTCAATAACATCCGTAACAGGATACAACTGCCCGCTGTTTCTCGGAACATTGTAAAACAACCCGAAATCGGCATTAAAAATTCTTCCGACGGCAAGCAGAGTCATAATAATCATAAGAGAACGCAAAAGCGGAACTGTTATGTACCACACTTGCTGTATTTTCGAGGCTCCGTCAATCTCCGCCGCTTCAAAGTATTCGTTGTCAATTCCTGTTATGGCCGCGAGATAAACAACAACGTTATAACCGGTATATTTCCACAGTTGAAAGAATGTAAGTATAAACGGCCAATGCTTCGGTTCAAAATACCACTTGACAGGTTCCATACCAAGAGCGGCTATTATCGTTTTGTTTATAAAACCATTTTCGATGCTGAATAACGAATACGCGAGATAACTTACTATGATCCATGAAAGGAAATACGGCAGGAACATTACGCTTTGATACAGCTTTGCGGTTCTTTTGTTTGTCATTTCATTAAGAAGAATCGCAAATGTTACCGGGACTATAAGCCCGAGTATTATAAAAGCCAGATTGTAAAGTATTGTGTTTCTTGTTATTTGATATGCATAAGGCGTTTTAAAGAAGAATTCAAAATTCTTAAACCCTGCCCATTCACTTTTAATTATTGAAGAGAAAAAGTTTCCGTGAAATCTGTACCTCTTGAACGCAATGACAATACCAGCCATAGGAATATAATTGTTTATTATCAATAAAATAACTCCGGGCAGCAGCATGATAAACAGCGGAAGATTTTTTTTAAACTCATATATAAAACCTTTGTTTGTTGACGCGCTGATAATAGTTGTGTTGCTCCGGTTCATTATTATCACACCTTTGGTTTGTTTAATCGGGATACTCCTGTGCTGCCGGAAAGGTTAATGCCAGGAATGTCCGGGCAGTATTTATTTTAGCAGAACGCATTTTCTCATAGAATAGAACATATTGGATTAACTTGTAATATATTGACTTGTTGGAGGGGCAAAATTATACAACAAAATAATCCACATCGCACAGAAAAATTTTAGATTGGATTTGGACAATAGCTTTGAGGTGTGGAAGGAGCCTAACACATATCCCTGTATTCGGTCGGCGTCACGCCTTCGTGTTTTTTAAACAGGCGGGAAAAATAATGGGCATCCGGGATTCCCACCAACTCGGCGATTTCATATGTTTTGTATTTCGGATCCTTTAAAAGTTCTTTTGCTCTTTCAATTCTCAAACCATTAAGGTAATCTATGAAATTTTTCCCGAGCTCTTTCTTAAACATCCTGCTTATGTAATATGTACTGACATAAACATTTTCAGCGACATCATTCAGCGTTATCTGCTCGGTATAATGCTCGTTGATATAGTCCATTGCCTTTCTGAGAACAAGCTTTATGTTCCTGTTGTTATAACTGTTTATTTTTGTCGTTATGCTTAATGAAACCTCTTTCAGCAGGTAGTTAAGCTCTTCTATCGTTTCGGATTTGGCAACCATCTCGTGAAGGCCCGGTATATTCATGCTCTCCGGTTTTTTTTCATTATCCGCCTGTGCGACGGACAGATGAATATTGTTTATGTATGTGATTATGCTTAAGTAAAAAGTTTTCAGGTACTGCGCGTCAATATTGTCAAGGCTTTCGACAAACTCGAATATACCTTCAAGCCTTTTTTTGACAATGCCTTCATTGCCTGTCTTTATTCCTTCTATTAACATCCCCCGGTACTTTTCGAGCAGAGAATAGTCCTTATACCTGAAAAAACCGTTAAGGTCACTATGGAAAATAATCGCGTTGCTGCCAAGATAAAATTTGTATTCAAGAGCTTCCCTGCACTCCTTTAATTTGTCGGGAAGCTGCATAATGCCTCTTCCGTCTGAACTTACCGCAACGGATATTGTAAACCCGAAGCAATTTATTACCATGTCCTGTATATAAGCACATTTGTTATTAATTATTTCATTATGGTTCGGTTCGTCGTCGGAAAGCTGAAGAATAAATGCCGCGCTGTTATCGCTCAGGGAAACGCTAATCAATTTGCAGCATTCACTAAAAACTTCTTCAAATAAATTGATGATTCCGAATTGGTACAGATGCATGTTGCTGCTGTTTTGGGTTTTATCCCCGTCGTTGTCGATTTCCGCCGTAAGCAGGATAAAACGTCCTATCTCAATACCAAGAAGGTTTGCTCTTGCAGTAATATCTTCGTTGTCCGTGTTAATTTCATACAATATGTCGTATAGAAATTTTTCTCTTAATACAGGAATATTTTGTTCAAAGAGCCGTTTAAGCTTATCCATTTCCTCGGCTCTGTTTCTTTGGTACTTCAGCTCTTCGACTGCCCTTTTTACAACCGCAGCCAGTTCTTCAATCTTTGACGGTTTAAGAACAAAATCGAACGCTCCAAGCTTTATTGCTTCCTGTACATAGTCAAAATCCCTGTATCCGGTCAAAATAATGATTTTGCAGTTTGGAATATAACTTTTAACGTCACGTATCATATTCAGCCCGTCCATTTCGGGCATGCGGATATCGGTAATCAGGATATCGGGGCGGTGAGCCTCGATAAGCTGTTTGCCCTCCTCGCCGTCAGAAGCTTCCGCACATACGGTGCAGTCGAACTGCTTCCAGTTTATTATGTTTTTTAATCCTTTGCGTATTATCGGCTCGTCATCAATTATTATAACTTTGAACATAATACCCCTCCGCAGGCTGATCCCAGTTTAGCGGTATGTTTACTATAACTTTTGTAAAACTCCCCTGTTCGCTTTCGATCTTTACCCCGTATTTATCCCCGTAAAACAGTTTTATTCTCCTGTTCACATTTTCTATCCCTATGCTTTTGCGGTGCTTACTTCCAAGCATTTTAAAATACGAGTCGTTATCCATCGAAAGCATCCTGTTAAGGGCGGATAATTCCGTTCCGTCTATGCCCGGGCCTGAATCCATAACAATAATAACAAGCATATCGTTTTCAATAAACGCTTTAAGCGATATCTTTCCTTTTCCGCGAAGCTTTTCAATCCCGTGATAAACCGCATTTTCGACAAGAGGCTGTATTAAAAGCCGCGGGATTTTAACTTCTCCCGCGCCGTCCGAAATCTCCTTTTCAAATTCTATTTTATCTTCGAACCGTGCCTTGAGCAGAGAAATATATTTATCCGAATATTTGAATTCTTCCTCCACGGTAATCAACCTGTCATCCCTGCCGATACTGGCCTCCATTAAGTCGGATAAATCGGTAACGATTCTGCTGATTTCAGGCACATTATTGAGCTGTGCCATCCAATTTATCGATTCGAGCGTATTAAAAAGAAAATGCGGGTTTATCTGCGACTGCAGGGCCTTCAGCTCGGCTTCCTTCCTTGTTATCTGTTCCCGGTAAACCCATGTGACCAAATGGTTTATTTCTCGTGACATTTCATTAAAAGTCTGGTTTAAAAAGCCGATTTCATCATTGCGCTCATCATCAATATAAACAATCCTGTTGTCCTTCTGAACCATCTTCATTCCCTTTACGAGCCTGTTAATGGGGTTAATGAAGCCCATCGCAATGGCAAGGTTAAACATCGATAAAATCAGCACTGTGATAACGGAAAAAACGATAATGTTCCTGCCAAGAGCATTCGCATCTCGGAAAAGCTCGCTTAATGGAATATATGTTATCACCTTCCAGCCCGTATCGCTTATAGTAGTATGTGAAACCATAGCTTTCAAGTCATTGTCAATCCGGCTGTCCCGTTCGTTCTGCAAATTTCTCAGCGAGCCCGAATTAACGAACCAATCCTCGTTGATTCTGCTTGCAATTAGCTCATTTTTTTCCGAAACAATTACGACATTCCGCATGCTTTTTGTAAGCCCTTTATAAATCGTTTCCAAAAATTCCTTTTTTACGAGAATAACCTGGAGGCCGATCTCACTAAAATCATCCTGGTTATAAATAGTACGGACAAGGTATATGTTATTAACGCTTCCGTTTTGACTGTCGGTATACCACGTCGCTTTTCCTTCATGCTGCCTAGCTTTTTCCAGTATATCGGCATACGGGAGTATCGTTCTGATGCTGGAACTTCTGGAATTGTCGTCGGCATAGAAAAACTTTCCCTTATTGCTTATTATGGCAATTGATTGGACTTCCGGCCTCGACAGGACTATTTTTTTAATTGTGTTGCTTATTTCATTTTCCGCTTCATAATCTATGAGCGGATCTTTTCCTCTTTCCTGATTCAAAATATTGTATATTTTTTTATCATACAAAAGGTCCTGGGAGATTATGTTCAGGTTATTTATAAAATCCTGGAACCTAAGCTCAATCATTTGAAGCATATCCTGCGCATAATTCATCGAGATCCGCTTTACCGTTTCCTCCGAGCTGCGGTAACTTAAAAAACCCATAAAGATCATCGGAATTATAATCTGAATATAAAAAGCCAGTAACAGCTTCTTCTTTATTGACAAGTCCTTATAAAGTCTTAATATTTTTTTCTTCATCGTACCTGCCGGCCTTCCCGTGATAAATGTTTCAACGAACCAAATGCTGTTTATGCACTTTTACTTTATCACTGAAAATCAGCTTTTTGCGGATACCGGTAAAAATGTGCTATTCCTGATTTCAATGAAATATATCCCGTTTTTATTTGGCAATCAAGCCTGCGCTGACAGCCTTATCCCACAATTCATCAATCTCCATTTCGCCCTCAAGCATATACGGCATATCCGCCGCTATAACCTGTTCCCAAACTGTCCTGTCAACAAAACTGTCCGGAGGGCCGACAAACTGGCGGCTGTTGTTTAAAAGCAATTGCCCTTTTCTCGTAAGACTGTTGTAATTAATTTTGTAGTCCCTGATATCAACGGTGCTGATCATGCCTGTCTGTTCGGCAAAAATGACCGCTGTTTCTTTTGACGTAAGCATTTTTAAAAGATCAATGCAAGCCTCTCTTTTATCCGAATTATAAGCTTCGCTGCTTATATGAAAACATCCGTTTCCAATACCATAGATCATTGTGCGCGGAGGGGCTTTCCCTCCATCAATATGCGGAAAATGTACAATATCCACAGTATCATCAGTATCTTTTATATTTCCTATGAACCATGAGCCCTGAACAATCATAGCCGCTTTTTTCTGCTGGAACAGCAGGTTTCTTTCATGGTTCGTCATTGTGAAGCATTCCTCGGGAAATGCTCCCATTTTATACAGTTCACGCATGCATTCCATCGCTTTTTTAAAGTATTCTCCCGCCTCGCCGGCCGAAGGATTCTCAATATTCTCCTTACCCGCCAGGACCGCGAGGATGTTCTGGTATAAATATGTCCCTTCTGCAAGCGAATTGTATGCAATAGGGATAATTCCGTTTTCCCTGAATATTCTTACGGCACGCTTTAAGTCGTCAAAAGTTTCGGGAACAGGCGCATTATACTGCTCAAAAAGATCTTTATTAATAAAAAGCGCTTCGAATATCGTTTCAAATGGAAGACCGTAAATTCTGTCGTTATATGTCGTATACACCCACATACTGCTTTTGAAACTGTTTTTCCATTCCGGGTTTTCATTTAATAAATCGGTTAAATCCGCTACTTTTCCCACTTTTATAAGTGCGCGTATATCCGACCCCGGCCATAACCCGAACACATCCGGACTGTTGCCCGACGCAAAATCCGTTTTTATCTTTGGCAGAAAATCTTCACCGAACAGTGATTCATTTATTATCTCTATATTCCGGTTTTCGTTTGTATATTTGACGAACAGGCTTTGCAGCGTTTCGGCTTTTGAGTCGACCCCGCCCCAACTGCTGATAAAACGCAGAGTAATTTTATCCGCTTCGTTTTCCATTTCGCGGCTCACGTAATATGTATCTTCCCCAGCGGTGTATTTACAGGACGCTGCCAATAAAAGTATAAAAATTAACAGCAACAAAAAAATACATTTTTTTAACTTCATATCCTGTCCTTCGGCACCGGTTTAATATTGCCGCCTTTTTACAGTTTGTTCTTTTATTATACAGTATCCGGCGCCGGCATTCAATTCCATTGAAAACACCCGAGACAGGACCCGCGGGAATTATGTTCGAATCCTTTCTTTTAAACTATTGTACAATAACGTCAACAAGGAGCTTCATTTGCAAGAGCTACACAGTTCAGCTCGGGCAAGTCGAAACTCACAAAAATGCTTCGAAATATTTATTGCAGGAAGCATTTTTGCTCAGACAGTCGACTTGCTTATCCTCGCTCTGACAGTGTATCTCTATGCTGCATTCCGCTATAGTTTCCTTATATTGTACAATAGTTCTTTCAAGTCACCTGTGATAGTTACGCAGAAAAGACAGCGGGTGGTTCGGGTGTTTTCGGTGACGAAGGGCGGCATGCTTCAACGCCCTGCTGCCCACAGGCAAATGCGGAGCGGGTTAATGAGAGACCCGGGATATGGAGACCTCTCAACAGAAAAATGAACAGGATCTGGAGCGTGTTATCGGTATGTGCTTTGTCGCCCCAGGA